>OLOV01002900.1_pt1 | contig 11065 bp, 8 predicted proteins | sample 1672931 | NCBI WGS metagenome assembly OLOV01 (sample SAMEA3136738, study PRJEB25190) | human gut metagenome | biome: human gut; feature: human-associated habitat; material: faeces | place: Austria | collected 2013
ATCCATGCCGTTTTCCTTGGATTCGAGCATGTCGAGCGCGTTGGCGGCTTCGATGTCCGCAGCATGCTCGTCCAACGCGTCCGCAATGGCAAGCAACAGTTCGTTTTTGGCTTCGGTATTTGCCTGTGCAAGACGCTCCTGTGCGCGTGCGGCCTGATCGGCCTGGCGGCACACCGCGTCGAACACCTCAGGACTCAATTCATCGCTCATAAAAAACAAGAGTAACCCACAATGGGCCGCATTGCCCGTTTCGACCCATATTGCACCGAAGATAGCCGGGGATATAAGCGCGGCTCCCTCTGATGAGGGAGCTGCGTACATCCGCAAAAAATCAGTGAATCTGGTCCAGGTCGGGGTAGAGCGGGAAGTCTTCGGCGAGCTTGTCGACGCGGGCCTTCAGCGCGGTCACGTCGGCGGACGGGCCGGCGGCGAGCGCGGTGCCGATGATGTCGGCCACCTCCTCGTATTCCTTCGGTCCGAAGCCGCGGGTGGCCAGGGCGGACGTGCCGATTCTCAGGCCCGAGGCCACCGAGGCCGGGCGCGGGTCGAAGGGCACGGTGTTGCGGTTGATGGTGATGCCGCAGGCGGCGAGCAGATCCTCGCCCTGCTGGCCGTCCATCTCGCTGTTGCGCAGGTCGACCATCACCAGATGCACATCGGTGCCGCCGGTCAGCACGGAGATGCCGTTGGCCTTGACGTCGTCGGCCAGTAGTCGTTCGGCAAGGATCTTGGCACCGTCGAGCGTGCGCTGGCGGATGATCTCCGGGTCGGTGCGGAAGGTCTCGGGGTTCACGCCGTACGCCTCGGCGTGGTAGAAACGGCCGGGGTAGCCTTCGGCGTATTTGTTGGTCAGCACGCTGCCCATGGCCGCCATCACGGCAGGGGAGACGATGTTCTCGCTGGCGATCAGCTCAATGTTCTGGCGCTGGCGGCCCAGCTCACGGTCCATGGCCGCGCCCAGTTCGGGGTCGACCTTTTCCACATAGCCGATGGTGTCGATGATGTCCTTGTACATACTGCTTTCCCTCCTAATGTATATGCTGTCCACGGCGGGAAACGGCCGCGGGCGGATACTATAGGCGCCCGTCGTTCCCGCCGCCGAGCATCTCCCTTACAGCGTCCCCTTGGTGGACAAAACGCCGTCGATCCGCGCATCTCTGCGCGTCGCGGCGTCCAGCGCCTTGGCAAACGCCTTGAACATGGCCTCCAGCTTGTGGTGGTCGTTCTCACCGTACAGCACCTTCAGGTGCAGGTTCATCATGGCGCTGTAGGACACGGCGTAGAAGAACTCCCGCGCCATCTGGGTGTCCATGCCGCCACAGCTTTGCCCGGCAAAGGCGGCATCGTACACAAAATACGGCCGCCCGCCCAGATCCACGGCGCAGAGCGCCAGCGTCTCGTCCATCGGCAGCATACAGCTGCCGTACCGCACAAGGCCGGCCTTGTCGCCCAGCGCCTCCTTGAGGGCGGTGCCTAGCGCAATGCCGATGTCCTCGATCGTGTGGTGGCAGTCTACATCCAGATCGCCGTGGCAGGTCACGCTCAGATCAAACAGGCCGTGGCGGGCAAAGCCGTCCAGCATATGGTCAAAAAAGCCGATGCCGGTGTGCAGGTCTGTCTTGCCGGTGCCGTCAAGGTCGATGGTCAGCGTGATCTGCGTTTCCCGCGTGTTGCGGGTCACAGTCGCGGTGCGTGCCATGAGAAACCCTCCTCTTTAGCGGTGTAAATCGCTGGTATTTATTAACTATAACACGCCGGACGGGGTGCGTCAACGCTTTACGGAAGGTTTTTGGTTTCAAATCTTTTGCATTCCGGCCTGATTTTCTGCTTTTGTTCAGCCGGGGGCGGGGCGGCCTTGCTGCGGTGGGCCGGTATTGGGCAAAATTGGCAGGCTCTGCCCGGATTGGTCTGCAAATATTTACGAAATCGCAACACTTTTCGGCGCGGTAAACGCTACAATAGAAGCAAGAATCAAAATTGTCTTTTTTGAAAGGACAAATACCACCATGGCAAAAATGATCGGAATTGATCTGGGGACCACAAACAGCTGTGTGGCTGTGGTCGAGGGCGGCAAGCCGGTCGTCATCCCCAATGCCGAGGGGCAGCGCACAACGCCCTCTGTTGTGGCGTTCACCAAGGCGGGGGAGCGGCTGGTGGGCGAGCCTGCCAAGCGTCAGGCCGTGACCAACGCCCCGCGCACCGTGACCAGCGTCAAGCGGCTGATGGGCAGTGAAACGCGGGTGCCTGTGGACGGCAAATGCTATACGCCGCAGGAGCTGAGCGCCCTTATCCTGCAAAAACTCAAGACGGACGCCGAGGCTTATCTGGGCGAGGCCGTGACCGAGGCGGTCATTACAGTGCCCGCCTACTTCAACGATGCCCAGCGTCAGGCCACCAAGGACGCCGGGCGCATCGCCGGGCTGAATGTGCGCCGCATCATCAATGAGCCGACCGCCGCCGCGCTGGCCTACGGGCTGGACAACGGCCGCACCCAGACCGTCATGGTCTACGATCTGGGCGGCGGCACCTTTGATGTATCGCTCATCCGCATCGGGGACGGCATCGTGCAGGTGCTTTCCACCTGCGGGGACAACTACCTCGGCGGCGATGATTTTGATGAGCGGATCGTAAACTGGATGGCCGAGCAGTGCAAGGCCAGCCACGGCGTGGACCTGACCACGGACCGCGTGGCCATGCAGCGCCTGCGTGAGGAGGCTGAGAAGGCCAAAAAGGAGCTTTCCAGCGCCAAGCAGACCGAGCTGAGCCTGCCGTTCCTCACCACAACGGCGCAGGGCGCGCTGCATCTGCAGCTGACGCTGACCCGCGCCAAGTTTGAGGAGCTGTGCGCCGATCTCATCGAGCGGACGGCGCTGCCGGTGCGCAATGCCCTGAGCGATGCCCGCCTCTCCGCAAGTGATCTGGATCAGGTGTTGCTGGTCGGCGGCTCGACCCGCATCCCGGCCGTGCAGGCCAAGGTCATGCGGATGACCGGGCTGGAGCCGTCCCGCTCACTGAATCCAGATGAGTGTGTGGCGCTGGGCGCTGCCGTGCAGGCGGGGCGTCTGGGCGGCGTGGCCCTGACCGGCCCCGGCGAGGGCCTGCTGCTGATGGATGTGACCCCGCTGACCCTCTCGATTGAAACCGTCGGCGGCGTGGCAACGCATTTGATCGAGCGGAACTCCACGATCCCGACACGGTTCAGCAAGGTGTTTACCACCGCGGCACCGTTCCAGAATACCGTGGAGATCAAGGTCCTGCAGGGTGAGCGTGAGTTTGCCCGGGACAACAAGCTGCTGGGTACCTTTACGCTGCGGGGCATCAAGCGGGCGTGGGCGGGCGTGCCGAAGATCGAGGTGACCTTTGACATTGACGCCAACGGTATTGTGATGGTCCGGGCGCGGGATATGGACACCGGCAAGGAGCAGAGCATCACGATTTCGGGCACCTCCAATCTGAGCGAGGCCGAGATCACCCGCGCCATGCGGGACGCCGCCGCCTTTGCCGGGCAGGACAGAGAGCGCAAGGCTGCCTTGGAGGCGCTGAACGCCGGGGAGGCTGCGCTCTACCGTGTGAACACGGCGCTGGGCAGCAAGGCCGGCAAGGCGCTGGACCGTGCGACCCGCAGCAAGATAAAAGAAGCCGAGCGCGTGCTGGAGCGTGTGCTGCGCCACAAAAAGGCCGACCGCCTGACCCCGGCGGATGTCGCCGCCATCACCAATGCGCGCGAGGCACTCTCCGCTGTGGCTGCGCCGCTGGTGGCACAGTGGGAGAGTGAAAAATGATATTTGCCTTCCCCCTTTGGGGGAAGGTGGCTCGAAGAGCCGGATGAGGGGTGAGTTTGCCCTGACTGCCCGATAATGGGTTGCATTGGCACGCTTGCCCCTCATCAGTCCGCTTCGCGGACAGCTTCCCTCTCGGGGGAAGCCTTTTTTGTTGCATAGGGAATTTTTTTGTGCTATACTAGCCAACATAGCACTTTAGTAGGTTAAAGGGGAAATGGGAAGTTGAAAACATTCAAATACGCCTTTGTGCGCTCTGTGCCCATCATGGCGGGGTACATCGTGCTGGGGCTGGGCTTTGGCGTGCTGCTGCAAAGCAAGGGTTACGGCGCGGGCTGGGCGCTGGCCATGGGCGGCCTGATCTATGCGGGCAGTATGCAGTATGTCACGATCGATTTATTGGCGGGTGGCGCGTCGCTGATTTCGGCGGCGCTCATGACGCTGATGGTCAACGCGCGGCATCTATTTTATGGTATTTCGATGTTGGAACGTTATAAAAATACCGGCGCGGCTAAGCCGTACTTGATTTTTGCCCTGACTGATGAGACTTACTCCGTTGTGTGCAGCGGCGACGCGCCCGAGGGCGTTGACCAGAGCAGATACTTTTTCTGGGTGTCGCTGCTGGATCAGTTTTACTGGGTTGTGGGCTGCGTGGCGGGGGCGCTGCTGGGCAGCGTGCTGCCGTTCGACACGACGGGCATTGATTTTTCGATGACGGCGCTTTTCCTCGTCGTCATGGTGGAGCAGTGGCGCTCGACCTGCGACCACACCCCGGCACTCGTCGGACTGGGCGTGTCGCTGGTCTGCCTGCTGATTTTCGGCAGCAGCAATTTCCTGATCCCGTCGATGATCGGTATTACCGTGGCGCTGACGCTGCTGCGCGGCACGATGGAAAAGCGAAAGGAGGCCGGCCATGCCGACGTTTGATGTACACGGCGCGCTGCTGGTGGCGATCGTCGCGGGTGTGACGGCGCTGATCCGGTTTTTGCCGTTCGTCGTTTTCGGCGGCGGCCGCCCCACGCCGAAATTTGTGGTGTACCTGGCCGGGGTGCTGCCCTGCGCCATCATGGCGATGCTCGTCGTCTACTGCCTGCGCGGCGTCGATCTTTTCAGCGCGCCCCACGGCCTGCCGGAGCTCATCGCCTGCGCCGCCGTCGTGGCGCTGCATCTGTGGAAGAAGAACACGCTGTTAAGCATTGCGGCGGGCACGGCGCTGTATATGACGCTGGTGCAGGTGGTGTTTGTGTGACTAAGCCTTCCCCCTCAGGGAAAGCCTTTATAGAAAAAGCCGAGGCTCACGCCTCGGCTTTTTTCGTGTGCTTATCCTTCATCTCGTGCGCCCACGCGATGAATTTGGTGCGGTTGAAGAACAGGATGCCCACAAAGCTGAACAGCACAATGCCGGTCAGCACCGTGAAAAACCAGTTCCCCTCCAGAATAAAGCTGCCTGCGGCGCAGGTCAGCAGGGTGGGAAAGGGCAGGCTGATGAAGATGGCCGCCAAAAACTGCTTGGGGCGCATCCCGGCGTTGGCGGCGGCGTAGGGGATGATGCCGTTGGGCAGACCCGGTGTGATGAACGCAAGGATCGTGTAAAACCACGGGTCTTTGCTGCTGCGCACGCTGTTCAGCAGCTTGGTGGCCTTGGCATTGTCGGCGGTCAGGCGGCGGATGACCGGGGCCAGCCGCCGCGCGGCGAGAAAGACGGTGAGGTTGGCAACGGCCGAGGCGGAAAAGCTCGTCACAAAGCCGAGCCACGGCCCATAGGCAAGGCCCGCCGCCAGCTGCACCGGCATGGCGGGAATGACGAGGGAAAGCACCTGCACAACGGCCAGAAACCACAGCGTCAGAAAGCTGCGCAGCCGCCCCTGACTCGTCAGATAGGCGCTGAGCGCCTGCTCGTCCCCGGCGGAAAACGCGCTCCACAGGCCGGGCAGCAGCAGGCGGAAGGTCTCCACAATGAGCAGCACCGTGACCAGCACGACCACCGCCACCGCGAGCGCGGCAAGGCGCTTTTCCCTTGTATTGGCATGTTCGGACATGGGTAAATATCTCCTTATCGAATAAAAACAGAAAATACTATACCAAAAACAGCGGGGAAATGCAAGGGGATTTTGGGGGGCGTGCTTCTGGCGGGAAACGGGCAAAGCCCCTCCGACCTTCGCTTCGCTCGGTCACCTCCCCACTTATGTGAGGAGGCTCTTTGCGGCCAAAGGCCGCCAGAAAGGCTCCTCGCTTTGCGGGGAGCTGGCCGAGCTTGCGAGGCCTGAGGGGCTTTGCAGCTGCACCGGAAAATAAACTTTATCTCTCCTCCAGCGCCACATACTCCTGCGGCTTGCCGACATACTGGTAGGCGGGGCGGATGATGCGGTTGGCAAACTCAACCTCCTCCACGCGGTGGGCGCACCAGCCCGGCACACGGGCAATGGCGAACAGCGGGGTGTACAGATCCTCGCTGATGCCCAGCATGCGGTAGATCAGGCCGCTGAACAGGTCCACATTGGCGCAGACCTTTTTGGGGCCGTGCTTTTCCTCAGCAAAGACCTGCGGGGCCAGCCGCTCGATGCTGCACAGCATCTCGTATTCCTCATCGTAGCCTTTTTTATAGGCAAGGCTCTTGGCGTGGGTCTTGAGAATCTGTGCGCGCGGGTCGCTCAATGTATAAACCGCGTGGCCCATGCCGTAAATTAAGCCGCTGCCGTCGCCGCGCTCCTTGCGGAGGATCTTGCGCAGGAACTCGCGGACCTCGTCGTCGTTGGACGGATCCTCGACATTTTCCAGAATGTAATCCAGCTGGTGCATGACCTTCAGGTTGGCGCCGCCGTGCTTGGGGCCCTTCAGCGCGCCGATGGCCGCCGAGATGGCTGCGTAGGTGTCGGTGCCGGAGCTGGACAGCACACGGCAGGTGAAGGTCGAGCAGTTGCCGCCGCCGTGGTCGGCGTGGACCAGCAGGCAAAGGTCGAGCAGCCGCGCCTCCTCATGGGTGAACTTCTGGTCAGCGCGGTAGGTGCTTAAAATATGCTCGGCCGTGCTCTGCCCTTCGGTCGGCAGGTGGAAGTACATGCTCGACCGGTCGTAGACGCGGCGCTTGATCTGGTAGGCGTTGACCATCATCGTGGGCAGCTCGGCAATCAGGTTGATGCTCTGGCGCAGGATGTTGGGCAGGCTGTTGTCCTCGGCGTGCTCATCGTAGCTGTACATGGCCAGCACGCTCCGCGCCATCTTGTTCATCAGGTTGGGGGACGGCGAGTTTAAGATCATGTCATCGGCAAAGCCCTGCGGCAGCTCACGGTGATGCTCCAGCAGCTTGCGGAACTTGGCATACTGCTCCTGCGTGGGCAGAGAGCCGAACAGCAGCAGCCAGATGACCTCCTCAAACATGAAGCGGTCGTGGGCGTCGGCTGCGGCGGCCAGCGTGTCAATGTCGATGCCGCGGTAGACCAGCCGGCCCGGGATGGGCGCGATGGTGCCGTCCGGGCGCTTGTCGTAGCCAATGACGTTGGACACGTTCGTGATGCCGGCCAGCACGCCGGTGCCGTCCAGATTGCGCAGGCCGCGCTTGACGCCCATCTGGTCCGCCAGATGCGGGTCCAGCGTGGCGTTATGCTCTAAATATTCATTGCAGAGCAGGTTCAACTCATCCGGCTCCAAAGCCGGGACGTCCGGGTAATACATCGCAGATACCCCTCTCTCTATACACTTTGCATTTTTATACAGGCGCATACCCCTGCGGGTCTTCCCTTACACCAAGTGCCTGATAGATTGATTTTATAGTATATTGGCGCTTTCGTCAAGAAAAACTTAAAAATTTTGCAAAATTGCCAAGTTGGCACTTTAAATAATTAAGCTGGTGGGCAGATTGCCGCGAAATGTGTAAAAATGCGCATTGACAACCACCCCCAAACCGGTTACTATTATGTATATCGTAAGAAACACAGGGAAAGGGGAAAGTATTTTTATGAAAGCAGTTCTGATTCCGGGCGACGGCATCGGCCGTGAAATCGCCGAGAGTGTGCGCGCCGTCTCCGCCGCGCTGGACACCGGCATCGAGTGGCAGGAATATGCCGCCGGTGCCGAATATGCCGCCGAGAGCGGCGAACTGATCGCCCCCGGCGCGCTGGACGCCATCGAGGCCTGCGGCTGGGCGCTCAAGGGACCCACCGCCACCCCCATCGGCAAGGGCTTCCGCAGCATCAATGTGCAGCTGCGCCAGCGCTTTTCCACCTACGCAAACCTGCGCCCTGTGCACACGCTGCCGGGCGTACCTACCCGCTTTGACAACGTCGATCTCGTCATTGTGCGCGAGAACACCGAGGATCTGTACAAGGGCATCGAGTATATGGTCAATGACGAGATGGCCAACGGCGTCAAGCTCATCACCCGCCCTGCGTGCGAAAGGATCTGCCGCTTTGCCTTTGACTATGCCCGCAAAAACGGTCGCAAAAAGGTCACGGCCGTGCACAAGGCCAACATCATGAAGCTGACGGACGGCCTGTTCCTGCGCACCTTCCGCGAGGTGGCGTCCCACTATCCCGAAATCACCGCCGATGACTGCATCATTGATGCGCTCTGCATGAAGCTGGTGCAGAAGCCGGAGCAGTTCGATGTATTGGTTGCCCCGAACCTCTACGGCGATATTATCAGCGACCTCTGCGCGGGGCTTGTGGGCGGTCTGGGCTTTGCGCCCAGCGCCAACATCGGCGACACGACCCGCATTTACGAGGCTGTCCACGGCTCTGCGCCCGACATTGCCGGGCAGGACAAGGCCAACCCCAGTGCGATCCTGATGGCCTTTGCGATGATGCTGGGCGACCTTGGCGAGACGGAAAAGGCTGCCCGCCTGAACGCCGCGATTCTGGCCCAGGTCGCCGAGGGCAAGGTTGTGACCGCGGATATCGGAGGAACGGCGGGGACGAAGGAGTTTACGCAGGCGGTTATCAGCCGACTGTGATAAAGGCTTTCCCTGAGGGGCTGCGCCCGCAGGCGCGTGTCGGAGTGCAACCGCCGTAGGCGGCACTTGGCACGGAGACTGAAGCTGTCGGCGAAGCCGACTGATGAGGGCAGACCTTCCGGCAAGAATCCGTAAACGGGAAATATGGCAGGCTTGCCCCTCATCCGACCTCGCTTCGCTCAGCCACCTTCCCCCTAAGGGGAAGGCTTTTGCGATACATATAATACGGAGGGTTCTCCCATGAAACTGCACGATACCGGCGTTTATCTTGTCCATGGCGTGCCGCAGACCGCTGCCCCGGCAGGGGTCACGGCTGACGAAGCCCGCAAGGGCACCATCGCCTACGGCATCCTGAAAGCCCATAATACCAGCGATTCCATGCAGGATCTGCGCATGAAATTCGACTCGATGACCAGCCATGACATTACCTATGTCGGCATCATCCAGACGGCCCGCGCCTCCGGCATGAAGGAATTTCCGCTGCCCTATGTCATGACGAACTGCCACAACAGTCTCTGCGCTGTCGGCGGCACCATCAACGAGGACGACCACCAGTTTGCCCTGTCCGCCGCGCACAAGTACGGCGGCATCTATGTCCCGCCGAACATGGCGGTCATCCACAGCTATAACCGGGAAATGATGTCGGGCTGCGGGCGGATGATCCTCGGCTCTGACTCCCACACCCGCTACGGTGCGCTGGGCACGATGGCCGTCGGCGAGGGCGGCGGAGAGCTGGCCAAGCAGCTGGTCGGCCGCACCTACGATATGGCCTACCCCGGCGTGGTCGCCATCTATCTGACCGGCAAGCCCAACCCCGGTGTCGGCCCCCACGATGTCGCGTTGGCCCTTGTGGCCGCCACCTACGCCAACGGCTATGTGAAGAACAAGGTCATGGAGTTTGTCGGCCCCGGCGTTGCCAATCTTAGCGCCGACTATCGCAACGGCATTGATGTCATGACGACCGAGACGACCTGCTGGTCCTCCATCTGGCAGACTGACGATGTTACGAAACAATACTTCGAGCAGCACAACCGCCCCGAGGCCTATAAGGAACTGAAGCCCGCCGATGTGGCCTACTATGACGGCTGCATTGAGCTGGATCTGTCCACCGTTGAGTGCATGATCGCCCTGCCGATGCACCCCAGCTACGCTTACCCGATCCGCGAACTGAAAGCCAACGCGAAAGAGATTTTGCAGGCTGCTCAGGATCAGGCCAATAAGCAGCTGGGCGGCAAGGTCGAGATGGACTTGGTCGGCAAGATCTGCGAGGATGGCCGCATCTATGTGGATCAGGGTGTTGTGGCCGGCTGCTCCGGCGGCACCTATGAGAATATCTGCGCGGTCGCGGATATTATCCGCGGTAAAAGCTGCGGCAACGGCGAGTTTAAGCTCAGCGTCTACCCCGACAGTATGCCGACCTATCTGGAGCTGGTCAAAAACGGCGCAGTGGCCGATATTGTTTCCGCCGGCGGCATCTTCCGCGAGTGCTTCTGCGGCCCCTGCTTCGGCGCGGGCGATACCCCCGCCAACGGCGAATTCTCGATCCGCCACACGACCCGCAACTTCCCGAACCGCGAAGGCTCGAAGCCCGGCGAGGGTCAGATCAGCGCTGTGGCGCTGATGGACGCCCGCTCCATTGCGGCCACCGCAGCCAACGGCGGCTACCTGACCGCTGCCAGTGAGCTGACCGATGCAGAGTACACTCTGCCCGAATACCACTTTGAGCAGGGCGTCTACGACAAGCGCGTCTACAACGGCTGGGGTCACCCGGAGCCGGACTACGCGCTGAAATTCGGCCCGAACATCAAAGACTGGCCCGAGCAGCCCGCCCTGACCGAGGACCTGCTTGTCAAGATCGTCAGCTACATCACCGACCCTGTCACCACCACCGATGAGCTGATCCCCTCGGGCGAGACCTCCTCCTTCCGGTCGAACCCGCTGCGTCTGGCGGAGTTCACCCTCTCCCGCAAGGATCCGGCCTATGTGCCGAACGCCAAGGCCGTCAAGGCGCTGGACGAGGAGCGCCGCGCAGGCACTCTGCCTGCTGAGATCGCGCGTGTCTACGATGATTTGAAGAAGCTGGGCTACACGCCCGATGCGGCAAATACCAACATCGGCTCGGCCATCTTCGCCAACAAGCCCGGTGACGGTTCCGCCCGCGAGCAGGCCGCCAGCTGCCAGCGTGTGCTGGGCGGCGCAGCCAACTTTGCCTGCGAGTACGCCACCAAGCGCTACCGCTCCAACTGCATCAACTGGGGCATGCTGCCCTTCCTGCTGGATACGCCCAACGTGCTGGCCAACGGCGATTACGTCTACCTGCCCGGCGTGCGCAAGGCGC
>OLOV01002901.1_pt1 | contig 11065 bp, 10 predicted proteins | sample 1672931 | NCBI WGS metagenome assembly OLOV01 (sample SAMEA3136738, study PRJEB25190) | human gut metagenome | biome: human gut; feature: human-associated habitat; material: faeces | place: Austria | collected 2013
TTATAAGCATTGATAAATTTACTAAGTTCTGTTCTCGGCTGCGCACGGAACATTACATGCACATGATCAATGTCATGATTTTATTATACCATAGATCGTACTGTCGAACAAATGTTCTTTTCGTTTTTGCGCAATTCATCTCCCACCTGCAGAGGAAGGAGAATTCTTGCTATATTCTTGTTAAAATATTTGCCACTTGAATATTATTATGTAAAAAAAGGAACTGCATGATCCATTTGCAGTTCCTTCTATTATCATTCTACCATTTATAGTGATGCAGCTGTCCTTCCATCTGAAATGCCTTAAATCCCTGATGTCTCAGCACTTCATAGGCAACGATCGCTACAGAGTTAGATAAATTTAATGACCGGATATGTGGCAGCATTGGGATTCTTATAGAAGTCTCTTCATAATTCAATAAGATTTCTTCTGGAATTCCAGCGCTTTCTTTTCCAAACATGATATATACATCTTCGTCATCTTCATATGCTGGTGCCGAATATACATGTTTTGCTTTTGTTGTTGCCATGTAAATCTTGGGATCATTGTTCTTCTCTAGAAAATCCTCAAAATTGATATATGTACGTACATCTAATTTATCCCAATAATCAAGACCGGCTCTCTTGATCATCTTTTCGTTTAAACGAAATCCTAGTGGTTCGATCAGATGCAGAACAGCACCGCATGCCACGCAGGTTCTTCCGATATTTCCAGTGTTTGCCGGCATCTCCGGCTCATGTAATACTATGTGAAGCATTCTTAACTCTCCAATCTCTTAACTTTTTATCTATTGCTTCTTTGGAAGATGATTGATAAATCGTTCCAGACGCCCTAAAGCTTCTTTTAGTTCTTCAATGGAATATGCATAGGAAACTCTGAGATATCCTTCTCCACAAGCCCCGAAGGCAGATCCAGGAACGATTGCTACTTTCTCTTCATTTAACAGTTTTGTTGCAAATTCTTCAGATGTCATGCCAAATTTCTTAATGGATGGAAAGATGTAAAAAGCACCTTCTGGTTCAAAACATTCAATTCCCATTTGCTTAAATTCGTGTACCAAAAAACGTCTGCGCTGATTATATGCAATCCTCATCTCTTCGACTTCATCATCACAGGAACGCATCGCTTCGATTGCTGCATACTGACTGGTTGTTGGTGCAGCCATGATACAGAACTGATGAACCTTGACCATCTGTTTCATCATATACCTTGGTGCTGCAACATAACCAAGTCTCCATCCAGTCATTGCAAATGCCTTGGAAAATCCATTGATCACGATCGATCTGTCTTTCATCTCTGGCAAGGATGCGATACTGACGTGATCTCTTCCATAGGTAAGTTCTGAATAAATCTCATCAGAAATCACAACAATATCATGTTCTTTTGCAAACTCTGCGATCGGTTCTAACTCTTCTCTTGTCATGATCGCACCCGTTGGATTGTTTGGAAATGAAATAATCATTGCTTTTGTTTTATCTGTGACAGCAGCTTCTAACTGCTCTTTTTTAAGCTTAAATTTATCTTCTTCCTTAAGACTTACGATCACAGGAGTTCCACCTGCCATGACAACACATGCCACATAAGAAACGAAACATGGCTGTACAACGATGACTTCATCTCCTGGATCAAGAATCGTACGCATCGCAATGTCGATTCCTTCGCTTCCACCAACAGTCACTATGATCTCATGATTTGGATCATAAACCAACTCGTATTTTCTTTCTAAATATTCACTGATCTCATATCGCAGCTCCTTTAACCCTGCATTCGATGTATAAAAGGTTCTGCCTCGCTCCAATGAGTAAATTCCTTCTTCTCTGACTCTCCATGGCGTATCGAAATCTGGTTCCCCTACACCTAAGGAAATGGCATCCGGCATCTCGCTTACAATGTCAAAAAACTTGCGGATTCCTGATGGTTCCAGACTTACAACTCTCTTTGATAAAAAATCTCTCATTATGGAGTCACCGCCTGTCTCTCATCCACTTTCTTTGCTTCAAGAACAGTTCCATGATCTTTATATTTCTTCAATACAAAATGTGTTACTGTACTGACAACAGATTCCAGTGGTGCTAATTTGGATGATGTGAACATAGAGATCTCTTTCATCGTCTTTCCTTCTAACATAACCATGAAATCATATCCCCCAGACATCAGATAAACGGCTTTTACTTCTGGAAAATTATAAATACGTTCTGCAATGCGATCGAATCCCTGACCTCTTTGTGGTGTTACTTTTACCTCGATCATCGCTGTCAGTTGATCCTTGCTTGTATTGTCCCAGTTGATCAAAGTATGATACCCACAGATGATATGCTCTTTTTCCATATCTGCGATCTCATTGGCGACTTCCGTCTCCGCGACATCTAACATCACCGCCAGATCATGGATCGCTAAACGACTGTTTTTCTCAATCAATTTTAAAATCAGTTCTCTTAATTCTGTGTTCATACTGTTTCCTCCATTTTTCTCTCTGAAAATTATCTGCGATTATTTTCAGAATATATTTTATATAACTCGTCCTGTCTAGGTGCCTCCAGATTCGCTGCCTTTCCCTGACGATAGATTACTTTATCTCTGGAATCTGTTGTATGACCAATAATGGTTGCTTTGATGCCTGCCTGTTCCAGTTCATTGACTAATGTTCTTCCATGATCTGTTGTGATCAGCATAGATCCACTTGAAATCAACTGATATGGATTCAGATCATATCGTTCACAAAATTCGATCGTATGTTGTCTTAATGGAATATCTTCGATACAAACTTCCACCCCGACACCAGATGCTTTGGAAATCTCCCATAAAGCACCATAAACTCCGCTTTCTGTGATATCATGCATACAAGACGCATATTTTCTGGCGATCAGACCTTCTGGCACAACAGAGATATCCTCTAGAAATGCCTTTGCATCATCAATAAATGTATCAGAAAACCATTCTTTTAACTCGTCTTCTTTTTCATTTGCGATGATTCCCGTTCCTTCCATACCAAGATATTTTGTGACTACGATATCCTGACCTGGTTTCGCCCCACCAGACAAGATCAATTCATCTTCTTTCACTTTTCCGATTCCTGTCACAGATAATACTGGCTGCGTAACCGCTGCCGTAATCTCTGTATGACCGCCTAATACCATGATATTTAATTTCTCACACTCTGCATTGATCTGCTGCATCATCTTCTTGATCTGTGCTTCCTTGATCATTGGTGGCAGAAGTGCTGTCACCATAAGTCCGATCGTCTCAGCTCCTGCGGATGCAAGATCGTTGGCAGTTACATGAACTGCCAGACGTCCGATCTCTTTTACCGTGCCTGTGATCGGATCTGTTGATGTGACAAATACTTCTCCTTCCTGAAGTTTCAATGCCGCACAATCTTCCCCGATTCCAGGTCCTACTAAGACTTCATCTCTCCTTGTATGCAATTGCTCAAACACAACTTTCTGCAATGCAGATTCTGATAATTTTCCTATTTTCATCCTTAATTTCCTGTGCTTCCCTGAGATTTCACAGCCGCTGATCTCTTCGCTGTTGTAGACTTCTGTGCTGCCGTTGTAGATTTCTGTGCTGCTGTTGTTGTCTCAGACTTCTGTGCTGTTGTTTCTTTTGAATCTTTTTTCTTATCCTTTTTATCGTCTTTTTTATCTTCCGCTTTCTTTGTTCCTACACGATAAACCGTTGGTGTTGACATATATGTGGAAGTATTAAATACCTTTTTGGATACCTGTTTACCATTGATCTTCACGATCTTCCAAAGTCTTGCACTGTATCCTGTATGTCCATAGCTTTCCAAAACTTTCTGTCCTTCGGCAAGCGTATTATCGCTAACTGTACTTTCAGAACTTTCTTTTACCTGTGTTGTCTCAGATAAGAATTCTACTGTACGTTTTGGATCTTTTTTCTTTCCATAGACCGTAAATGTGATCGTTGAACCATTTGCTTTTCCTTCAATATAGATCGGAGTATCGAATGTATTCTTAAACTTCATATCCTTATGCGTTCCTGCGATTGCTGCATCTGCAGATCTTGGCACATAATGTACGGTCATAGAATGTGGAAAACGTTCTACGATCTTTAATTCTGCACGGATAACTGCATTATACAAAGTAGTAGATACCTGGCATATTCCACCACCATATGTCTGAACCGTCTGTCCGTTTTCATAGGAACCTGCGAGTGCATATCCATTTTCTTTTGTAAATGGTGATACGGTTTTATATACAGATAATGTCTCTCCTGGATAAACCATGCTTCCATTGATCTTACTTGCACCATTAGCAACATTTACTTTACGACCATATGGAGATCCACCGTATTCGGTTGTATAAGTTCCAAGTACATCTTTGATCTCTGCCATATCTTTTGATGTATATTTTGCTTTTTTCTTTACAACATCCAGTTCAAATTGATGTTTTCCAGCTTCAACTGCTTTTTTGAAATTCGCAAATGTTTCATTCATATTTAATGTATAACCTGTCTTTTCTTTGATCACGACAAATTTGCCATCCTTACGTTTCACACTTGCATTTCTTGGTTCTGAAACAATCTTCTTTGTTGCTTTTTTTACATTCTTTTCAAACTTCGCTTTATCATATTTGCGATAAACCGGAAGTTTATGTTTCTTCTCTTTTACATCGGAATACTTTGTAAAAATACTTCCGCTTCTCCCAAGTGCATAAGCTTCTTCCACTGTCTTGTCTGCCTCAGCGAATGCTCCAAGATCTTCGATCTTGGCACTTGATCTTTCATCGTCTACATAAAGTGTGATCTTTTCCTGATGAATCTCCTTCATATGAGATTCAATCGCATCTTTTGCTTCTGATCTTGTCATTCCACCGATAGAAATTCCCTCACATGAAACCCCTTTTATGATCTTTCCATCTTTTACTGCACTGCTCACCTTATGGTTTAGGTAAAAAGTTCCACCTGCTGCCAAAATAACGATCACTGCAACCGCAATGATAATTTTTTTCTTCATCGTCTCTTCCTTCTTCCTCTCCAAATTCATTCTTACATCATCAAATATCCTGCTACCATTGTTCCAACCATCACAATGATCAGAAGAATCGCAATAACGGATACAAAAAATCTTTTCTTTTTCATTTCTTCATCACTCCATAATTTAATATAATATGATCAATCTTCTTTGATGCTTCTCTCTGTGTCATCTGATCAATATCTAAGCACTCCCCTATCGCATGATATTTCATCAGATTCTCTAGATACTTCTTTTGTTTTGATGTAGCCGGACGTTCTTTCTTTACCTTGAATTGAAGCTGCTGTGGCTGAAAGATTTCCTCTTCTGTTGGAAATTCTTTCTTCATCTGCTCAAACACAACAGCTGTTGCCAATGCATCATCGTAAGCACGGTGTGCTGCCTGATTCACATAATGATAATGAGCACAGAGTGTCTCAAGCTTCTTATTTTCAAGTCCAGTTAATAACTTCCTTGCTACTTTTAACGTGTCAACTCCTGTTTTCTCAAACGGATACTTAAATGAAGCTGCTGCCATCTTCATAAACTTATAGTCAAACATGACGTTATGTCCAAGAACCGGAAGATCCCCGCTAAATTCCAAAAATTCCTCAACACCTTCTTTCAGTGGAATTCCCTTCCTTAACATATCCCTGCTGATTCCTGTTAAATTGATGATAAAATCACTGACTTCGATCTCTGGATGAATGATACAGTTATACTTTCCACTGATCTTCCCATCTCTGATCTTAACAGCTCCAATTTCAATAATCTGATCTGAATCTGGGGATAACCCCGTTGTCTCCAGATCAAATGCAACATAATCTTTCATCTGTCGTTACCTCTGAGAATTTATACTTATTTGTGCAAGCACAAACGCAATTTATACTTATTGACACTTACATCATATTATACACAAATCAACTTTTTGCCTCAACCCTGTTTTCTACTATATTTTTATGCTTTTTTATGTTACGATTAACCTAGATATAATTAGAAAACAAAGGAGGACGGCAAGATGATAAAGCTGATCGTTTCTGATCTTGACGGAACACTGCTTAACAGCAAACAACAAATCAGTGATCGTACACTCCGTGCGATCAAACAAATTCAAAGAAAGGGACTCCGTCTTTTGATCAATACGGAACAGAATTATTTTGATGCCAAAAAGATCCTCGATACATACGAGATTCCATGTGATATCGCATGTTTTGGCGGTTCCTGCATCTTTGATGCTTCTGGGCACCAGCTGCATGCTTCTTATATTCCAACCAAACGTATCCCTGAGATGCTGCGGATCTTCGGTTCCTGTCGTACTTTTTATGAGATCCACAGTACTCGTGGATTATGTGTCTTGGGTTCCAAGGAAGGATATGCAAATTATCTGTCTTCTGAAGTTGTTCCCGCTTTGAGAGAAGAATTTCCAAGTCAAACACTAGATGAAGAATCTTATATCTGTGAACGACTTGAAAATGCTCATTTTTATGATAATGGACAACTTCTTCTTTCTGAGAATCCACAGATCATTAAAATCACGACACAGTCCTTAGACCAGCAGAAACTTGAACAGCTTACAAACAGCCTTCATACGCAGGTCCCACACTTTGCAGTATCCCATCAGAGTCCATATCGTCTCGATATCACAGCTGTAAATGCATTAAAAGGTGCAGCCGTTCATTTTTATACTGAGAAATATCAGATTTCACTGAAAGATACCATGGTGATCGGTGACAGTGAAAATGATTATTCTATGCTTGGACTTCCTTATATCGAAAGCATTGCCATGGGAAATGCAGATGATATCATTCAGGAGATTTGTCTCCATCACACAACAGATAACGATCACGATGGCGTTGCAATCGTGTTGGAACAGATTCTTTCCAAACAATGATCATTGAAATATATTTTAAAGCAATTTGGAATGTTTTATCTATTCCAATTGTGATACTATAAAGATGAGAAGAAATTACACCCAATACAGGAGGCTATCACATGATTAAATTAATTTCATCCGATATGGATGGTACTCTTCTTGACAGCTATCGTCAGATTACCCCGATCAATGTCGAAGCGATCAAAAGAGCGCAGGAAAATGGTATCAATTTTATTATCAACACAGGACGTGAATATCCAAATGCACGCGGTCTTGTGGAAGCAGCCGGATTAAAATGCGACTTAATCTGCAGTGTCCTCGTATCTGGAAGCCTTTTCAAACACCTTATCTGTTACATCGTAATGATACACCTGATCCGTAAGCTTGTCTTGTGTGTCAACCTGCGTTGCATTTATCTCTGTAACCATATCCTCCTTTTACAACTTCCAATTTTTAATCATTAAACAAACTGTAATTTACATAAATCTACTTACCAAGTTATATACAGTGACTACATAGACAAAGATTGCTACACCTGCAAATATCATAGCATCTTTCTTTGCACCATTATCATAACACTCCCTTGCATTCGTCAAAAGGGTTAATCCCATAAAAACAAACATAATTGGCAGTGTTATATCAGTAGACACTATGTTCATCAGTCCAAGAGAACCGAAAATAATCGTTAAAACACTAAATATTACTTTCTTGGTACGCATAAGTACTTCTCCTCCCAACTTCTGTCCTTTTTAGATACACTCATTTATTCGAGATTTTTTATAACTAAGTTGTAATCGCTATCATAATGCAGTCCAAGTTCTCTACACATTCTATCGTTTACCTTATCTAAGGCTTTTTTGTATTCTGCGTACTGTGGAGATAGCACCATCAAATTAGGAATGAATATGTCGTTATATCCTTTATCTTGGAACTCTTTCTGCATTTTTCTCTGGGCAATAAATGACGGATGATATTTCATAATGCCAGTTTTCATTTTAGCACCTTTCTTTACCATTTCTTTTAATTTTTCATATTCGCTTTCACTCATATCACGATAATAAGCTATCATCTCATCTGCAGTTCTTGTTTCCGGTGCAATCCCACCTGCTATTTTTACACCTATTCCCATAATAAAAGGAACTTTCAATGTCGTTTCATCACAATACTCTAATATGTTCCGTAAGGCTTGCTTCTGCTCCAGAGTCTTTAATCTCACATTAAGAAATGGTTTGAAGTGACTTTTTAAGTAATCTCCCCATTCTTTCCCCGGTAATAAAGACTCAATCGCATTTTCGACAGTTTGGTAATCAAGTATCTCATTTGCCTTGTCTGCATTACCATCATCTATAAATTGCTTCAACGCTTCAAGTTCTGAGTCCTGTAAAATTTTTTCCTGTAATTTTTCCTGATAAATACGTAAAAGAATACTTTTATCATCTTTTTCCAAAAGGGTTTGTATATCTTTAATACCAATCCCAAGCTTTCTATATACCGAAATTTTTTTTAAAGTTTTAACGTCTTGCATGGAGTAGTTTCGATAGCCGTTGCTATCTTTATCTACTGACAACAATCCTTTTTCTTCATAGTATTTAACTGCACGCTTTGTCATTCCGACTTCCTTAATAATTTCATTTAATAACATCGGACACACCTCCTTGTGATGATAGTATAAGGGTGTACGTTACGTACAAGTCAATATATTTTTGAAGTTTTCATTTCAATCATACAAATTCTTATTTCTACGTCTTTTTGTGTCTACATTATATCATTTTCTAATGCTTGCAACAATAATTCAAAATCTTAAGATTACTATTTTTTTCTGCTTTTGAAAAACTACTTATCTGTCTATGATTTGTAAAGGGTGCTAAAGCATTGCTTACGCAACAAGCCCTTGACAAACCATATCCCGATAAGTTTAGGATAATCAAGCAGGAATGAAATAGTCTGTTGTTTCAAGCCAACGAAAAGAGATACCAGCACATTTATGCAGTATCTCTAACTTAATAGCATTATTCTTTTATTCACAAGCAGGTAAACACAGGCTATTTCTTAATATCCTTTTGTTTGGGAACCTCCTGTTTCGTATTTTGAAAGTGTCTGTCTACTTACACCAATCTTTTCAGCCAGTTCATCCTGCGAAAAGCCATGCATTTTACGTGCGGATACAAGGTTGTCTTTAAACTCAAACCCTGAGGGGCATCTCCATTCAACTTAAAGACACTACTTTTATTTACATCGCCCTCTTCGTGATTCTTTTCGTTTTCCCGGAGACGATAGGGTTCGATTCCAAACAGGACATCGATATACGGAAGACACAGTGTACAGAAATCTCTGTTTCGTTATCAATACTCCAGGTAAGCTCCCTTCATCGGACTTGCTGCATGCTGGCTGAAAAGTCTCAGCACACCTTTTTTGTATTTTGGTTCTACCGGTTTCCAGTTTTTCCGTCTTTCGGCAAGAATCTGGTCGATTTCCTCCATCGACTTACGCTCTCCTGCAACTCCGATGATATTCAGTTTTCTTTCCATAACATCAATTTCAATCAGATCGCCTTCTTCTACAAGTGCGATCGGACCGCCGTCAACCGCCTCAGGACTGCAATGACCGATAACCGGACCTGTGGATGCGCCGGAAAAACGACCGTCTGTAATCAGCGCAATACTCTTTCCAAGCTCTTTATCACTGCTGATTGCCTCTGATGTATAGAACATCTCCGGCATTCCGCTTCCTTTTGGTCCCTCATAGCGGATGAAAACGGCGTCTCCCTTCTGAACTTTATGCTTCAGGACAGCATCCAAGCATTCTTCTTCGCTGTCGAACGGTCTGGCACGGAGCACAGCTTTAAACATCTCTTTCGGACATGCCGTATGCTTGATCACGGCTCCTTCCGGTGCAAGATTTCCACGGAGAATGGCAATACTTCCATCGGTTCCGATCGCCTTTTCATACGGACGGATAATATCTTCTTTTGTGAGGTTTACCTGATACCGTCTGTTGAATTCCTGAAGCCATTTTTCACATTTCTCATAGAATCCGTTCCGCTTCAGCTCTTCCAGATTTTCTCCTAATGTCTTTCCTGTAACAGTCATTACATCCAGATGGAGGTGTTCCTTGATTTCTTCCATGATAGCCGGTACACCGCCTGCATAGTAGAAGCACTCTGCCGGCCAGCGTCCTGCAGGACGTACATCCAGAAGATATCTGGCATTTCTGTGCAGTCTGTCAAAGGTATCTCCGGTAATCTCAATACCAAATTCATGTGCAATTGCCGGAAGATGAAGCAGGCAGTTGGTGCTTCCTGAAATTGCCGCATGTACGAGAATTGCATTTTCAAAGCTTTCCATCGTCACCATGTCGTGGGGGCGCAGATTCTTTTCGGCCAGGAACATGGCTTGCCTGCCCGCTCGCTCCGCCGCCGTGCGCAGATCCTCGCACATGGCGGGCAACAACGCCGTGCCGGGTAACATCAGTCCCAGCGATTCCGCCATGATCTGCATGGTGGAAGCCGTGCCCATAAACGAGCACGCCCCGCAGGAAGGACAGGCATGGTGCTTGTACCACTTGAACTTCTCCTCCGAGATCTCGCCGCGCGCGCACATCGCGGAATACATGCCGATCTGCTCCAGCGTCAGCAGACCGGGACCCGCATCCATCACGCCGCCCGTGACCATGACCGTGGGCAGGTTGGTTCGGCCGATCGCCATCAGGTGCGCAGGCACGGCCTTGTCGCAGCTGGCGATGAACACGCCCGCGTCAAAGGTGGTGGCGCGCTCATGGATTTCAATCAGGTTGCAGATCGCGTCGCGGGACGCGAGGGAATAATTGATGCCGTCGTGCCCCTGGGCCATGCCGTCGCAGATGTCGGTGGCAAAGTACCGGGCGCCGTGGCCGCCGGCCTCGGCTGCGCCCTTGCAGGCGGCGTTGACCAGCTTGTCCAGATGGCCGCTGCCGGGGTGGCTGTCGCCAAAGGTGCTTTCTACGATGATCTGAGGCTTGGAAAGTTCATCCGGCGTCCAGCCGGTACCCAGACGGAGCGGGTCCAGCTCGGGAGCCAGCTTGCGCATTTTTTGACTAGTGAGTTCCATAAAGTCTTCCTTGTTTTATCGGTTGTTCGTTCTCTTTTTAGATGGCGTCACTGACGGGGGAGGCATTCAGCGTGACGGTCTGGCCCGCAGCCTCCACGTTGATCACACCCAATGCATTGTCCTTGATCGTCA
>OLOV01002903.1_pt1 | contig 11064 bp, 13 predicted proteins | sample 1672931 | NCBI WGS metagenome assembly OLOV01 (sample SAMEA3136738, study PRJEB25190) | human gut metagenome | biome: human gut; feature: human-associated habitat; material: faeces | place: Austria | collected 2013
GAGACGACTGAGACAGAGGAGCCCGACTACAAGGCGCTTTACGAGGCGGCGAAGGCGAACTCGCGTAAGTGGGAGAAGCAGGCCAAGGCCAACAAGGGCGCAGCATCGGCTCTGGACGAGGCGAACGAGGCGAAGAAGAGCGCCGACGAGAAGATCGCGGAGCTAGAGAAGCGACTCGACGCCAAGGAGAAGGCCGAGCGGCGCGCGAAGGCCGCAGCTAAGGTCGCGCAAGAGAAGGGCGTGCCCGCCGACCTGATCGTCGGCGACGACGAGGAGAGCATGGCCGAATGGGCCGACAAGATGCTCGCCGCGTTCAAGAAGAAGCCCGCGCCGCGCGTGGAGAAGCCCGGCAGCTTCGACAAGGGCGGCAAAGGCGGCGACGAGGCGCTGCGAGACTTCGCCAAGCGCCTCCTGAAGTAAGCCAAACCCGAAGAAAGGCACAGAAATGGCTGCAAACGACACCAAGAAGATCACGCTGCCGTCCAGCGTGGTCTCCACCATCATCGGCAAGGTGAAAGACACCTCCACCATCGCCGCGCTGAGCCCCAACAAGCCGCAGAAGCTCGCCGACACGACCTACCTCGTGTTCAACCCGACCGCCGAGGCCGAGGTCGTCGTGGAGGGCGGCAAGAAGTCCGGCTCCGAGATCTCCATCGCGCCCGTGGTCGCCAAGCGCGCCAAGATCGTCACGACCACGCGCGTCTCCGACGAGCTGAAGTGGGCCGACGAGGACAACCAGCTGGAGATCATCTCCAACATCATCGCCGACCAGCCCGCCGCTGCGGGCCGCGCGCTCGATTACATCCTCTACCACGCCATCAACCCCAAGACGGGCCTCGCCCTCGACGGCTACACCGCCCTCACCGCGGCCGCCGGCGTCAACAGCGTCACCAAGACCGACTCCCCTGTCGACGACATCGACTCCCTCTCCGACGCCCTGCTCGACTACGGCATCAACGGCATCGCCATGAGCCGCCAGTTCGCCTCCGAGCTGCGCAAGCTCCGCGTCCCCGCGACCGGCCAGCGCCTCTACCCCGAGGTGCCGCTGTCCCTCAACGTGGGCAACCTCGACGGCATCCCCGCCGCCGTCTCCGGCACAGTCAACGGCCGACTCGCCAAGACCCCGACCAAGGTATCCGCCATCATGGGAGACTTCTCCGCCATCAAGTGGGGCATGGTCCGCGACGCCACCGCCGAGGTCATCGAGTACGGCGACCCCGACAACACCGGCCAGGACCTGAAGGGCTACAACCAGATCGCCTACCGCACCGAGGCCGTCCTGGCATACGCGGTACTCGACCCGAAGGCCTTCGCCGTCCTCAAGAGCGCCTAGGGGGTACCGAGATGGCACAACTGGTACAGAAGTTCATCGTGGAGGACGCGGACAAGGCGTCCAGCATCCTCCCCCAGCACGTGGCGCTCGTGTCTCCCGAGGGTGACGCGCTCGTGCTGCCCAAGAAGGTCGCCAACCCAGGCGCCAGCCCGACAGTCGCGAAGGTCGTGCAGGCCCTCGTCGACGCCGGGATCATGGAGGCCCAGTAGCCATGACCTCGTTCGCCAGCGTCGACGACTACAAGGCCCGCTACGGCGAGCCTGCGGACAGCGACCGCACCGGGCTGCTGCTTGAGGACGCATCCGCCCTGCTACTCTCGGCCTACGAGGGCTTCTGGGGCGAGGACTACGCCGAGGGGGCGCACAGTGCGTTCGATCGCGCAGCGTGCGCCGTGGCGTGCATGGTGGTCAACCGCGTTCTCACGGCACCTGCGGCCTTCGCTGGTGCCACCCAGTTGAGCCAAGGGGCCGGGGGCTACACCGCCTCCGTCTCCTACGGCTCGGCGCTCGGCGAGATGTATCTCGGCAAGTCGGACCTGAAGCGCCTCGGCCTCGATGTGCAGCGCATGCGCGTCCTGACCCCAATCGAGCGTGACGAGGTGGCGGGATGAACCTTATTCAGAGCGAGACCGTGACCGTGATACGCACGGAGAAGGTATTGGACGAGCTGGGCGAGCCGATGGAGGCCGAGGCCGTGGCGGAGTCCGTCACGGGCGTCGTGGTTGCACCCGGAGCCACAGCAGACCTGGACGCTTCGCGCCCGGAAGGCGTGACGGTGGCCTACACGCTGTGCTTCCCGAAGACCTACACCGGCGAGTTGAAGGGCTGCGCGGTGGAGGTTCGCGGGGAGCGCTTCCGAGTGGTAGGCGACCCTCAGCGCTACACCGAGGCCAACACGCCCGGCTCTTGGAACTGCACCGTGGAGGTGACCCGTACCGATGGCTAAATGCAGCGTGAGGCTGAAGGGTTACAAGTCCAAGCGCTCCGGGTATAGCGAGATTCTTGACAGCGGCGCTGTCCAGGCGCTGTGCGAGGCACCGGCCAGGGCCATCGCCGCCGAATGCAACGCTTCGTTCACCAAGGGCACCGGCGAGCTTGGCACCGGATACCGCGTGTTCCGCTCTAGGGGCAAGCTGGCGCAGTACTGCGGCGTAGCCACGGGCACCCCGCACGCCTACAGCAGCGAGCTTATCCACAACCGCCTCAAGTCGGCGCTCGATTCGAGGAAGCAATGATTGACGTTGAGCGCGTGGTGGCCAAGCGCCTTATGGATGCCACCGGAATCAGGGCCGTGCTCGAAGTGCCCGAGGAGCGCCCGGAGGAGTTCCTCTCCGTGGAGCTTACGGGCACCGGCACCGGCCTTTACCCGAAGACCTGCTCGCTCGCCGTCCAGTCGTGGGCCAAGACCCGCAGGCGGGCGGCTGAGATCGCGGGGCTGGTGGAGGTCGCCATCTACGGGCTGACCGAGGAGACGAACGTCTTCAGGGCCGTCCCGGACGGCACCTACCGATGGCCAGACCCGGATTCGCGGCAGGAGAGATACCAGACGAACGCAGAGCTGACGATCTGCGAGTAAGGAGAACAGAAATGGCCGGAACCAACAAGGAGTACACAGCTAACTCCACCGACAACGTTTCCAGCACGAAGGGCGTGCGAGGCGGCTACATCTTCGTCGCCCCGGTTGGCACGACCCTCCCGACCGACTACAGCACGGCGCTGCCCACCGCCTACAAGTGCCTCGGGTTCATCTCTGAGGACGGCTACGTCGAGACGGTCGACAGCGATTCCGAGGACCTCGTCGATATGAACGGCGACCTGATGGACAGCCCGCAGACCTCCCGCGTGGAGTCGGCTCAGCTGACCCTCGCCGAGATCAAGGCCATGACGCTCAAGCTCATGTACGGCGACGAGAACGTGACCGACAAGGCGGGCGTCATCACGGTAAAGCACAACGGCAACTCGAACGGCACGTGGGTCGTCGTCCTCGACCTGCTCCTGAAGAACAACCGCAAGTGGCGCAAGGTCGTGCCGCTGTTCCAGTGCTCGGAGCTGGACGATTTGACGCTCGCGGTCGGAGAGCTTGCAGCCCGCGCCCTCACGGCCAAGTACCTGACCGACGGGGACGGCAACACCTGCTACGACTACATCCAGTCCACCGAGACCAACGCCGCCTAGGAGGGGACATGAAGGAAATCACTTTCACCGTTGACGGCGTGGATGGCGAGTTCGTCTGCGACGCGGACGAGCTGAAGAGCTACAAGACCGCCAAGCAGCTGGCACGCGCCGATGAGGACTTCTCCCTCTCGTTCGACGTGATGGAGCGCGTGTTCATGGGCAACGACGAGGAGTACATCGAGCGCCTTGGCGGCAGCGTCGACCGCCTGAACGACCTTCTGGCCGCTGCGCTCGACGCGGTTGGCGAGGACGCAAAAAACTCATCGGCTTCGCCTCAGACCTCGAAGCCCACAGGGGCGAAGTAATAGCGGATTTCCAGCAGTTCTACGGCATCGCCCTCCCGTTGGAGGGCGGGCCGCAGGACTGTAGGCGCATGGCACTGCTCTGGAAGCACCTCCCCGCCGATTCGAGGACTGCCCGCAGGCAGTGTCCAGAGCTTGAGTGGGGCGTGGAGGCGTACCTGCTCCGATTGATCGAGAACGAGCTGGCGGGGCTCGTCTGGGGCATGGCAGACACCAAGAAGAGGCCTCCCAAGCCGCCCGAGCCGGTGAAGATGCCCGGGGAGCTGGCGGAGGCGAGGGCGCACAGGGACAACGCCCTGCGCGACAAGGAAGAGATCACGAGGCTCTTGGGATTGGAGGGCATGGTAGATGGCTAACGTCGGAACCGCATACGTGGCGATCATGCCGTCCATGGACGGCTTCGCGAAGGCGATATGCAAGGACTTCGGCAGCGCGGGCAGCTCCGCCGGCAAGACCTTCGGCGACGGCCTGTCCAACGGCACCGAGAAGGGTACCTCCAAGTCGAAGAGCTCCCTCTCCAACCTCGCGGCAACGGCCAAAGACCAAGCGGGCTACATGGGCCTCGCCTTCGAGGAGTCGGGGGCGAGGCTCAAGGCCGCGATAACGCAGAGCGGAGCGTGGCAGACCCTGACGGGCTACGCCACCAGCGCATCGAACGGCATCAAGAGCGCCTTCGCCGGAATCAAGGAGGGCATCTCCTCCAAGCTCTCCGGGGTGGGGTCTGCGGTGAAGGCGGGCCTCTCCAATGTGGGAAGCATCGGCAGCACCGTCATGACGACGGCGGCGTCGATGATCCCCGCACCGCTGAAGTCCATGGCTTCCACCGTCGGCACCATCCTGTCGCCCATCGCATCGACCGCCAAGGCCGCCCTCGCGCCCATGGCATCGGCCTTGGGGCAGGCCGGTACCGAGGCGGCTTCGAGGCTGAAAGAGGGAATCTCCAATGCAGCAGGCCACGTGACCGACGCGCTGGCAACCGCAGCCAAGGCGGCGGGTGTCGGCGCTGCGGCGGTGGTCGCGGCGGTAACAGCTGTAACGGGCGCGGTGCTGGGCAACTATGCCGACTACGAGCAACTTGTTGGCGGCGTCGACAAGCTCTTCGGCAGCGCGTCCGGTAAGCTCCAGTCCTACGCGGCGGAGGCCTACCGCACGAGCGGTTTGAGCGCGAACCAGTACATGGAGCAGGCCACGAGCTTCTCCTCGAGCCTGATCCAGTCCCTCGGCGGGGACACCGAGAAGGCGGCCGATTACGCCAACCTCGCCATGACGACCATGAGCGACAACGTGAACGTATTCGGCTCCAACATGGGGGACGTGCAGAACGCCTTCCAGGGTTTCGCCAAGCAGAATTACACCATGTTGGACAACTTGAAGTTGGGCTACGGCGGAACGCAGTCCGAGATGCAGCGCCTCATCGCGGACGCCAACAAGCTCCCCGGCGTGATGCGCGATGGCTCCGACCTCACCATCGACTCCTACGCCGACGTGGTGGAGGCCATCGCCCGCGTGCAGCAGGCGCAGGGTATCGCAGGCACCACCGCCAAGGAGGCGGCCTCTACCATCTCCGGCTCCATCGGCATGGCAAAGGCCGCGTGGGGGAACTTCCTCACCGCCCTGGGCCGCGACGACGTGGACTTCTCGAAGGTAACCACGCAGCTCCTGGAGTCAATCGGAGCCGTGGCGACCAACGTGGCCCCGCGCGTGGCGACAATCGGCGCGAACATCATCGCGGCCTTCCCAGCGGCCCTCTCCGGGCTTGCAGGCATCCTCGCGCCCATCGTGTCCGAGGCCCTTGCGGCGGCTTGGAACATCGCCGCTCAGGCGCTTTCCTCCGTTGGCATCAAGCTGCCCAGCGTGGACGCCTCTCAGATTCTCGGCGCCTTCCAGTCAATCGCGGACTTCGTGACCGGGACGCTCGCCCCGGCCTTCGCCCCCGTGGCTCAGGCGCTGGGCAACTTCGTCTCCACGGTGGGGCCGATGCTGCTCCCCATAATCCAGCAGCTGGCCGGGATTCTGGGCGGCATGGCGCCCATCATCGCCGCCATACAGGCAACGGTCATCAACGTTGCGACGCAGATTATGGCCTTCGTCATGCCCATCATCACGCAGCTCCTGGCCTTCATCAACGCGAACATGCCGCTGATCCAGCAGGTGGTGACCACGGTGATGAACGCCATCCAGCTGGCCATAACCTTGGCGCTCGGTGTCATCCAGGCCGTGTGGAACGCCGTCTGGCCGGCAATCAAGGCGGTCATCGACGCCGTCTGGCCGCTCATCAGCACCGCCATCAGCACCGCCATGACCGTCATCCAAGACGTCATCAACATCGTCATGGCCGCGATCAGCGGCGATTGGAGCGGGGTCTGGAACGGCATCAAGCAGCTCGCCTCCGACATCTGGAACGGCATCAAGTCGCTGGTCTCCGGCGCCATCAACGCCGTCTCCTCGACAATCTCGAGCGTCATCAGCTCGATTCAGTCGGCGTGGAACAGCGCGTGGAGCTCCGTCAAGTCGTTCTTCAGCGACATCTGGAACGGCATCAAGAGCGCGGCCTCGGATGGCGTGAGCGCTGTCTACAACACGGTGACGACCATCAAGGACAAGATTCTCGGCTTCTTCTCGGGGGCCGGTTCCTGGCTGGTCGAGTCGGGCAGGTCCATCCTGAACGGCCTCAAGGACGGCATCATGGGGGCCATCGGCTCCGTCACGTCCACGATCTCGGGTGCGCTCAAGGGCATCCGCGACCTGTTCCCGTTCTCCCCCGCCAAGGAGGGGCCGTTCTCGGGCCACGGCTGGGTGCTCTACTCGGGCATCTCCATCGCCGAGGCGCTCGGCGAGGGCTTCGCGCGGGCCGTACCGGGCGCCGTCGGCGACTTCGAGGCGGGAATGTCCCGCCTGTCGGGCGTCACGTCCATGGCGGCGCCCGGCATCACGGCCAGCCCGCGCGCAGTCGCGGCAGGCCCGTCCTACACCTTCTACATCGACGGCGCGCAGGTCGCGGACGACGAGCGCCTCGCGTCAGCGCTCATGGCGGTCGCAGAGCGCGTCAAGGCCAGGAAGGGGATGAGGTAGTGTCCTCCTACGATCACGACCTTTCCATCTGGATCACAGAGGTATCCGCGACGGGCTTCCGCGTCAACGGCCGCGTGAAGCTCGGACGGAATTCCTACAACGCCAACGGCTTCCACGTCGAGACTGGCGTGAGCGGCTACGGCTCGCGCGGCCACACCGCCAGCATCGGCACCAGGGGCGGCAGCTACGATTTCAGCGACTACTACTCCGTCGGCACGTCCTACGACGCCAGGAGCTTCAGCTGCCACGTGTCCGCCGACCTCAGCTGGTCGAGCAACGGCACCAACACGGGCAACCCCGTCTACGCCACGGCGAACACGCCAGCAGCCGAGTTCAACAAGCCCTACCCGCCGAAGAATCCCGCCGTTGCCCGCGTCTCGGACACGCAGGCGAAGGTCACGTGGGGGAGCAACTACGACAACGCATCGGGCCGTCACTGGCACAAGGTCTACGTCGAGCGCTCCACGGATGGAGGCGGTTACTCGCAGATCGCCGCCCTGAACTGGGACGCGACCAACTACTTCGACAACGGCGTCACCGCGAACCATTCGTACGCCTACAGGCTGCGCGCAGCGAACACCAAGTACAGCGATTACGTGACGGCTGGCACGGTGTACAACACACCCGCAGCGCCGAGGTCGGTCGCGGCATCGCTCGTCTCGGCAGGCACCGTGCGCGTGGACGCCGACGTGACCAACGTCAACACCGCCACCTCGTACGCCATCGAGCGCAGCGTGGACGGCGGGGAGTGGGCGAAGGTCTCAGAGGTCGCGTCCTTCCCCTACGACGACACCGGCGCGGCCGGCATGGTCTCCTACCGAGTGCAGGCGCTGCGCGGCCCGCTCGCGAGCGCATGGGCGGCATCCGACCAGATAGCGGCCATCACGCCCCCGCTTGCGCCCAAGGTCGCGCTCGCGGCGGCGGTCATGCCCGTCGGCGGCGGAGTGGGAGTGTCGTGGACGCCCAACCACCCCGACGCCTCCGCGCAGGAGGCCGCGCAGGTCGGCTACACGGTCGACGGCGGCACCGAGGCCGTGCTGGGCGTGGAGGGCGCGGCGGCGTCTGCCGTCATCCCGGATGACGGGACTCCGCACTCGTGGTCCGTGCGCGTCCGCACCAAGGGCGCGCACGAGGACTGGGGCGCGTGGTCCGCACCGGCGCTCTGCGCCACCGCCGTCCCACCGCAGGTCGTCATCACGCGCCCCGCGTCGGACGACGACGTGATGTCCGAGCTGCCGTTCTCCATCGAGTGGCAGGTCTCGCCCGAGACCCCCGACGCCTCCACCACGGTGCGCGTCACGGCGGGCGCGGCGTCGTACAGCGCCCAGCTGCCCGCAGGCGCCAGGTCGCTCTCCATCGGGCGCGACAGCCTCTTCCCGGCGAGCGGGGAGGACATGACCGTCGCGCTCGAGGTCGTGGGCACCTCGACGCTCCGCACGACCGTAGAGCGGACCTGCTCCGTGGAGTACGCCGCCCCCGCCGTCCCGGCCGCCGAGGCGGTCGTGGGCGAGCTGCTGTCGGTGTCCGTCACCGTGCGCTTCGGCGGCGACGGGTGGAGCGTGGTCGGCACGGGCCTCATGTCGCCCGAGTACGAGGTGGAGGACGACGCGATCCCCATCAGCGCGGGCGCGGAGGTGGTAGACGGCGCGGCCGAGATAGGCGACACCGCTGCCACCGAGAGCGTGGACGTGGTGCGCGTCATGCCCGACGGCTCCCAGTGGGTGGTCGCCGACGGCATGGCCGACGGAGAGTCGTGCATCGACCCGCTGCCGCCCATCAACACCGGCTACAGCTACCTCGTCGTGGCGCGCGCCCAGTCGGGCGCCGTCTCCACGCTCACCGTCCCCATGAGGGTGGAGAGCCGCTGCTGGGCCGTCAACTTCGGCTCGGCCGCGCAGGGCGGGCGGCTGTTCGAGCTGTCGCCGTCGTCCAGCGTGGACGTGTCCCGCACGGGCGAGCTGCTGCGCTTCGCTGGCGGCGGGCTGCCGATGTTCTACGGCGACGGAGGCGTCAACTCAAAGATGTCGCTCGGCTTCAAGCTGCTCAGCGCGTCCGAGGTCACGGAGGTCGAGTCGATGTTCCGCGAGCACGCCGTGGCGTGGCTGCGCGACCCGATGGGCCGCAGGCTCCGCGCGAGGGTGTCGCTCGGCACGTCGATGGTCGTGAGGGACCTCCACTCGGTGTCAATCGACGCCGAGGAGGTCAGGTGGATGGAGGCCGCGAATGGCTGATTGGCTGTCTGAATTCGACGCCTCGTACCGCTTCATGCGCGTGGACCGCGCCACCGGCGCCGAGGTCTCCGAGCTGGAGGGATTCGAGGACGGCGGCTCCATCTCCCGCAACCTCGACACCGACGTATACGAGAGCGCCTCGGCGACGTGCGAGGGCGGCCTCGACGTCGGCGCGGACCTCGTTCGCGTGTACCTGGACGCCGACTTCGGCGGCGAGGTGGAGCGCGTGGCGCTGGGGACGTTCGTCCCGAGCGTGCCCAAGCGCGACGTGTCGGGCGAGGTGGACCGCGCCAGCGTGTCGATGCAGGGCAGGCTGTCGGAGCTGGCCGAGGACGCGTTCGATGCGCCGTTCTCCCTGCCCGCGGGCTCCGACCCCGTGGCCGAGGCCGCGGCGATATGCCGAGCGTGCGGGCTGGCCGTGTCGGCGGACGTGAGCGCCTACAGGCTCTCCACCGCGTGGACGTTCGGCCTGTCCGAGACGAGCGACGGCGAGGGCGGCAGCAAGCTCAAGGCCGTCAACGCCCTGCTCGGCATCGCGGGGTTCGCATCGGCCGTCACCGACCCGATGGGCACCGTGCTCATGCGCAGGTACGCGGAGCCTGAGGCCAGACCCCTCGCCGCCGAGTGGCGCGAGGGCGCAGACGCGAGGTTCCTGGACGAGTGCGTGGACGAGCGCGACGCCAGCGGCGTGGCGAACGTCGTGCGCGCGGTCTACGAGACGCCAGAGGCGACCGTCATCGGCGTGGCCGTCGACGACGACCCGGGCAGCCCGTACTCCACCGCAGCAATAGGGCGCAGGCGCGTCAAGGAGTACAAGTACGACGACGAGGTTACGCAGGCCGAGGCCGACGCCGAGGCCGCGAGGCTGCTGGCTGAGCAGGCGTCCGTGACCAGGCGCGTGACCGTCTCGCACGTCTACGCCCCGCACGTGGCGTGCTACGACGCGGTCACGTTCGCATATCGCGGCATAGGCGGCAGGTTCGCCGTGCGCACGCAGGATTTGACCCTCGGGGCGGGCTGCATGGTCCGCGCCGAGCTCAGGAGATTCGAGAGGGCGGCGAGATAGATGGATGTGAATACGACGCTGCTGGCCGTCGGCGACATGATCTACGACGGCTCCGCGCGGCCCGCCGTGCCCGTCCCGACGGTCCGGTACGGCGACGTGCTGGCCGTCGGCGAGAGGACGATGGATGTGCGCGTAGGAGGGGCGAGGCTCGACGGCCTGCCCATGATGGCGCACTGCTCGGAGGCGTCGGTCGGGGACCGCGTGCGCGTGGTCACGGTCGGCGCGGAATCTGTCGTCGACGGGATACTGGCATAGGAGGTCATGCATGGCTAATACACCAGCTAAATTCTTGAAGGACGTCGCGGGCCAGGTCTACGCCGTCGTGGTGGACGGCGTGGTCTACGGCATCGCGGGAGCCGACGGCCAGGCCGAGGCCGAGCGCAAGGCCGCTGAGTCCGAGCGCGTGACTGCGGAGGAAGCGAGGGCCGCTGCGGAATCGGCCCGCGTGAGCGCCGAGAACCAGCGCGAGATCGACCAAGCGAAGAACAACGCCGACCAGGCCGCCAACAACCAGGCCGCGCAAGGTCTCATCGCCGTCCTTCTGACGGACGGCCAGTACGACCCGACCACGCGAGAACCCACCGTGACTGGCGAGGTCGGCAAGATGTACATGGTGCCGTCCGGCCTCAGCGGCAGCGAGAACCGCTACTACGAGTGGATGGTGCTGAACGGCGAGTGGGAGCGCGTGGGCACCACGGACGCGGCCATGGAGCCGTTGACCACCGACGAGGTGGACACCGTGGCTGGCGGCGGCACCGTCACCAACAACAAGGTGCTGACGGGCACGGGCCTTACGTACATGTGGGGGAAGCTCAAGGCGGCTTTCGCAGCCCTTGGCCACAAGCACGACGCGTCCGACATTACGAGCGGCGCGCTGCCAATCTCC
>OLOV01002904.1_pt1 | contig 11063 bp, 10 predicted proteins | sample 1672931 | NCBI WGS metagenome assembly OLOV01 (sample SAMEA3136738, study PRJEB25190) | human gut metagenome | biome: human gut; feature: human-associated habitat; material: faeces | place: Austria | collected 2013
GCGGTAGAGGTTCCGGGGGACGAAACCTCCAATGAATGGTTGGAAGCCGTGGACAACACAGCATATTTTAAGGCAACAGGCAAGGAGGTTTGAATATGGAAAAACTGAATCTGACACAGGAATGGGACAAGGTGTTCCCGAAAAGCGACAAGGTAGACCACAAAAAGGTGACCTTTCACAACCGCTACGGCATCACACTGGCGGCGGATATGTACACGCCGAAGGGCGCGGAGGGCAAGCTGCCCGCTATTGCCGTCAGCGGTCCGTTCGGCGCGGTAAAGGAGCAGTCCTCCGGTCTGTATGCGCAGAAAATGGCAGAGCTTGGCTTCTTGACGATTGCCTTCGACCCGTCCTACACCGGCGAGAGCGGTGGTACACCCCGCTATGTCGCTTCGCCGGACATCAACACCGAGGACTTCTGCGCAGCGGTGGATTTCCTCTCCGTGCAGGAGAATGTTGACCCGGAGCGCATCGGTATCATCGGTATCTGCGGCTGGGGCGGCATGGCGCTCAATGCCGCAGCCACTGACACCCGCATCAAAGCTACTGCGGCTATGACCATGTACGATATGACCCGTGTAACTGCCAACGGATATTTTGATGCTGAGGATTCTGAGCAGGCACGCTATGAGAAGAAAAAAGCCATGAATGCACAGCGCACCGAGGACTATAAAAACGGCAGCTATGCGCTGGCGGGTGGCGTGGTTGATCCGCTGCCGGAGGACGCACCGCAGTTTGTAAAGGACTATTATGCCTACTATAAGACTCCGCGCGGCTACCATCCCCGCAGCCTGAATTCAAACGGCGGCTGGAATGTGACCTCCTCGCTGTCGTTCCTGAATATGCCGATCTTGCAATACAGCAGCGAGATTCGCTCTGCCGTGCTGCTGGTACACGGGGAAAAGGCGCACTCCCGCTATTTCAGCGAAACAGCGTACAGCAAACTGACCGGCGATAACAAGGAATTGCTCATTATCCCCGATGCAAATCACACTGACCTTTACGATCAGATGGACATCATTCCGTTTGAAAAGCTGAAAACATTCTTTTCGGAGTATCTGAGATAAAGCGGCATACGGCGTTTGCACTCTGTCTGAGTGGCTGCACGGCCCGACCTGCTTGCAAATTTTCTGTGCGCCGCTCGCCATTGTAGTCATTCTGTGATACAATAGATACAAACAGGAGGTGCTCGCTATGATGCAAACTTTTGTCCGTCCATCGCGTGATTTGCGAAATCATTATGCTGAAATCGCCGAAATGACAAAGAATCATAACCATGTGATCATTACCAATCAGGGACGCGGAGAATCTGTTCTCATTAATATTGAGGACTACGCCAAATATGAAGCATTCCTGCATCAGCGGTATGTGACCGAGGAACTGGCAAAAGCCAAGCGGCAGGCTGCTGACCCGAACACACAGTGGCAGGATCACGATAGTGTATGGGGGACGCTGAGCAAGGAATAATATCGAGTATATGACCGTTTTGCTTTCGGGCAAGGCGGTCATTTCTTTTATCCGAAAGAAGGTGAAACCTTGAATCAAAACTGGATCGTAGAAAATCTGAACAACGCCTTTTCCACTTGGAACGGCAAATTGACAGAGCTTTGGGGGCTGGTGACTACCAGCCCCCAAACTTTTAAGGGCGGTGCAGTATGGGGCGTAATGCAAAGCCTGCACAATGCGATGATCGGCATCGGTTATGCGTTGATCGTGCTGTTCTTCGCCATATCGCTGTTCAAAAACACCGCCAACTTCCATGAACTCAAACGCCCGGAGGCTGCCGTGCATTACCTCATTCGCTTTGTGGCAGCCAAAACCTTGGTGGGTTACGGCATGGACATCATGCTCAACATCTTTTCCATCTGCAATGGCGTGGTCAGTGATATGGCTGCCGGTATGGGCGGCATCTCGCAGGCGATGGTCGCACTGCCCGGTGAGGTGCAGTCTGCCATTGAAAATGTCGGCTTCTTAGCCAGCATCCCTTTGTGGCTCGTCACGATTCTGGGCAGTCTGTTCATCACAGTGCTGTCGTTCGTGATGATTCTCACCGTGTACGGGCGGTTCTTTCGCCTGTATATGTACACGGCGCTGGCTCCCTTGCCGCTGGCGAGCTTTGCCGGGGAAAGCACACAGTCGGTCGGCATTTCCTTTATTAAGAGCTATGTCGGCGTCTGCTTGGAAGGTGCTGTCATCGTGCTGGCGTGTGTCATCTACGCCGCTTTTGTCAGCACGCCCACAGTTTCAGGCGGCGAGGCAACCACAATGGTGTGGAGTTATCTGACCGAAATTATCTTCAATATGCTTGTGCTGGTCGGGCTGATCAAAGGCTCTGACCGCATAATCCGCAAAATGATGGGGTTGTAAAAGTATGCAGATACCGATCAATAAAGACATCCGGCGCTACCAAGAAGAAATCTTTATGGGACTGACCCTGCGCCAGTTACTTTGTTCCGGCATCGCCATTGGGTTGGCGGTGCTGATTTATTTATGGGCAAAACCGCTGTTGGGGCAGGAAACCGCCAGCTGGCTGTGTATCCTTGCCGCGGCACCCATTGCCGCCGCGGGATTTTTAAGCTATGACGGGCTACCGTTTGAAAAGTTTGTTATCATCGTGTTGGAAAGCACGATTCTGTACAGTGGTTGGCGGGTATGGAAAACCGAACTGCGCCCCAAACACAAAGGAAAGGTGAAGAAGATTGCGTTTAAGTGAGTATGCGTCCACCCAAAGAACCTACGGCAGCCGCAAGGTGCCGCGCAGTGTGCAGCAGAGCATCCCCATCGACCGAATCTATGAGGACGGGACATGGCGCTGCGGCAATGTGTACAGCCAGATGTGGTCCATGCCGGACATCAACTTTACAATGAGCGATGAGGACAATAAAGCAAAAATCCTTAACCTGCTCGGCAAGGTGTATATGGGTGTGCCTTCTGACTGCTGGCTGAAAATCTGCATTGTCAGCCAGCGCATGGACGAGAAGTCCTTCCGCGAAAATGTTTTGCTGCACCGCAACCTTGACGGCTTGGATAAGTGGCGTGTAGAACGCAACCGCCGAATCCGACAATATGTAAAATCATGGGGTTCTCCTAACTGCTGCTGTTTGTTGCGAATCTGTTCGACAAACTGGAATTTCATAAACGCATTTGCTTCTTAAACGCAAACATTCCCTCATTGCCATCGCCGACAAAATCGTCCGGTGTATCCGGCATAGGGTGTTTTTCATTAAACAATTCTGTAATATGAAAGCCGCAGACATTCACATAAAAATGAATATTGCGCTTATCAAAGTACGGCGTACAGGTTTCCCATACTTTTGTGTTCGGATACCGGAGCCAAAGCTGCCAAGTGAGGCTGTTGTGATGCTTGATCAAGCATTGTGATCCTAAAAAAACATAATTCTTATTCAAGCAAGCACTTGATTTATTTTACGGAGTCTGATATGCTATTATAGGAAACACTGGATAATGCACAGAAATGGGGGATTATGTTTTGAGGGAAGAAAAGAAAGCCGAAAAGAGGAAGGATCTTGTAGGCATCTGCCTTGACTGCTTTGTCGAAAAGGGACTGACCGTTGCCACGACAAAGGACCTCTGTAAGGCGGCAAAACTGCAAAACGGCGGCATCTACTATTACTTCTCCACCAAAGAGGAAATCGTTCTTGCCTGCGCCGAGGAAGCGATCAGTCGAATTGAAAAAGCTGCGTTTGCCATCGTGTTTGAAGATATTAGTGACATCAAAAGCATGATGGATCATCTCGGTGAGCTGGCGGATAAAATGTCGCCTACCATGCGCTTTCTGGTCAGCGTATGTGTGTCGCGCGAATACGGAGAAAAGGTAAAGCCTTCCCTTGTGCGGCTTGCGGCAAGATACCCTTATTACACGGGCAGGATTGCGGAGATCCTCGGCTGCACCGACGAAGAGGTTGCGCCGTTCGTTCATCTGTCGATCCTTGCCATCAACAATTATATGATCTTTGCCGAGCGAGCGCTGTTTGACCCACAAATCGAAGCGGTCAAAAAAGAGCTTTCAAGGCTTGCAGAAAGAAAGGGGCGGAATAATCGATAGTTTGCCATAAAGAGAAAATCACAAACGACTTCATAGTCAATCCATACGCACAAACCGTTCCGAGGAGATGACCAAAACAGAAAAGAATCATAGGAGGACAACATGAAAAAGATACTTGCAATTCTACTATCGCTGCTTACGCTGCTTTCCTGCGGGCTTCTTTCCGCCTGCTCTGCCAAAAAAACGCAGCCGGATACACCGGATACTGAAACCGTGTGGGAAACGGTCAGCGAGGCATACATCTATGCGTTCCCGCTGGTGCTGACCGACGCAACCAAAACATTATCGACCAATACGGACGGGACCATGACTGGCCGTGCGCCCATCAATCAGTTCAACCATGCAAAAAAGCTGGCGGACGCCTCTTTCCGCACCGTCGTGACGCCGAACGTCGATACCGTCTATTCGCAGGCATGGCTTGACATCAGCACAGAGCCTATGGTCTACGTCCTGCCGGAAACGGATCGCTTCTGCAATGTGCAGCTTCTGGATGCGTGGACGAACACCGCCGCCGTGCTGGACAAGGCGGGTGCTTATGCCATCGCGCTTCCCGGCTGGGAGGGCGAGCTGCCCGACGGTGTGACGCGCGTGGACGTGCCCACCGCAACGATGTGGTCGATCACCCGCACGGTGCTGTCCGGGAACGAGGATCTGCCCAATGTCTATGCCATTCAGGAGCAGATGCAGCTCCTGCCGCTTTCGGCTTATGTACAGGGAGGCGAGTATGCCGCACCGCAGGGAGCTTATAAAGAGGAAAATGACTTTGTTCCCGTGAACAAGGTGCTTTCCATGACGCCAGCAGAGTTTTTCAATACGGCGAACGCTCTGATGCAGGTCAACCCGCCCGCCGATGCGGATGAGGAACTGCTGAAGAAACTCTCCGCCATCAACGTGGGCGCGGGTAAGACCTTCGACGCCGCTCTCCTGGGCGAAGGAGCTGCCGAGCGCTGGACGCAGATGCTTCAGGGGCTTCGCGCCACGCTTGCCGCCGACGGCGCGAAGTATGCGCAAAAACTCGGTCAGTGGATCTATTACGGCAAGCCCATCGGCGACTTCGGCACGGAGTATACCTACCGCGCGATGGTAGCGCTGGTGGGGCTTGGCGCCAACACCGTGGACGTGGCGATCTATCCCAAGACAGCGGTGGATGAGACCGGCGCAGCGCTGACCGGAGAAAAGAAGTATACGCTCCACTTTGAAACCCTTCCTCCCACGCTGGAGGGCGGCTTCTGGTCCGTGACCGCCTACGGAGAGGATGATTTCCTCATTGACAATTCCATCGACCGCTACTGCATCAACGACCGCTCCGACTTCAAGCTGAATGCGGACGGCACATTGGATATTATCCTGTCCAAGGATGCACCGGAAGACACCTCTAACTGGCTGCCTGTTTCCGACGGGGAATTTCATCTGTTCATGCGGATCTATGTACCGGATATGACAGCACTGGATAGCTGGCAGCCGCCTGTTATCCGCGAACAATAAGGAAATGGAGAAAGAATGGCTATGAAACGTATTGCAGCAATGCTTCTTGCATCGGTACTGCTGCTGTACTGCGTCGGCTGTGCGCAGGATGGGTGCAAAGAGCCGGACGCGGAAAAGGCAGACCTGGGTCTGACCGCCGAGGTCAAGCCCGCCACAGACTTTACGGCAAAGGCAAATGCCGCCGTCTACGATGAACTTGACTTCGATGATAAGCAGGAATATGAATTCGCCACCCGTGGACTGATCGACGCGCCGGAAACACTGGAACTGAAGGACGAGGATGGGACGATCCTCTGGAGTCAGGAAGCCTATGCGTTCCTGGATGATTACGAAAAAGCGCCTGACAGCGTAAATCCCAGCCTCTGGGAGAACACGAAGAACAATCACGCCTATGGACTTTTTGAAGTGACGGATGGCATCTATCAGGTCCGCGGCTATGATATGGCAAACCTCACTGTTGTCAAGGGCGATACCGGCTGGATCGTCTTTGACACGCTGATGAGCGTGGAGTGCAGTCAGGCTGCCATGCAGCTGATCGAAAAGAATCTTGGTAAATTCCCGGTCAAGGCCGTCATCATCTCTCATTCCCACGCCGACCATTTTGGCGGCATCGCCGGCGTGATGGCGAAAGAGGATAAGGCAGACGAGACACTTTCTATCGAAGATCAGCTCGCCAGCGGCAAGATCCCCGTGATCACGCCTGTGGGCTTCACGGAGCACTCCGTGAAGGAAAATGTCTACGCCGGTAAGGGTATGGGCCGCCGCAGCAATTATCAGTATGGCATCCTTCTGACCCCCGGCGTGACCGGCAAGCTGGCGCAGGGCATCGGCATGGGACAGTCCACCGGAACGGTCTCGTTCATGACGCCCAGCTATGAAATCACGCAGTCCGGCGAAAAGCTGACGATCGACGGTGTGGAGCTGGAGTTCCAGCTCACGCCGGGTACGGAAGCGCCCGCCGAAATGAACACGTGGCTGCCCCAGCACAAGGCGCTGTGGATGGCGGAAAACTGCACCGGCACGCTCCACAATCTCTACACGCTGCGCGGCGCGGAGGTGCGCGACGGCGCGGCATGGGCAAGCTATATCACCGAGGCCATCTCCCTTTACGGCAAGGAGGCGGAGGTCACCTTCCAGTCCCACAACTGGCCGCACTGGGGCAATGACGTGGTGAACGACTACATGGTCAACACAGCTGCCGTGTATAAGTACATCAACGACCAGACCCTGACCTATATCAATCAGGGCTACACCAGCGACGAGATCTCCAACATGATCGAGCTGCCGGAGGCGCTCAATAAAATCTGGTACACCCGCCAGTACTACGGGACGGTCGCCCACAACGCCAAGGCGGTCTACCAGAAGTTCATGGGCTGGTATGACAGCAACCCTGTCAACCTGAACCCCCTCATGCCAAGCGACAGCGCAAAAAAATGGGTGGAGTACCTGGGGGATGTTGACAAGGTCCTGCAAATGGCAAAGGCGGATTTTGACAAGGGTGAATATCAGTGGGTCGCCGAGGTCACAAACACCATCGTCTTTGCCGACCCGACGAACACCGATGCGCGGCTTCTGTGCGCCGATGCACTGGAGCAGCTGGGGTATCAGGCGGAGTCCGGCCCGTGGCGCAACGAATATCTGACCGCCGCGCAGGAGCTGCGCCATGGAAACGCCAATTTCACCGCTTCCACCAAATCTACCGGCGACATGGTCAAGGCCCTCTCCGCGCCCATGCTGTTTGACTACATGGCCATTGTCATGGACAAGCAGGCGCTGGCTGACCGCGACTTCACCATGAACGTGATCCTGCCTGACGTGGGCGAACAGCACATGCTCCGCGTGAAGAACGGTGTGTTGCTGGTCTATGCAGATACCCTGTCTGATGATGCGGACGTGTCCATCACCTGCCCGAAAAACGCGCTCTTTGCGATCCTGACCAACAATCAGGAAACGGTTGCAAAGGCCGTCAAGGTCGAGGGCAGCGCAGAGCTGCTGACGCTGATGATGGAGAATATGAACCAGCTCCCGATCACCGGGACCAACCCCTTCAACATCATCGAGCCGTAACGGCTTCGCGGGGCGGTCCGTGGGAAGACCGCCCCGCTCGAGAGAAAACAGCAAGATGCTTTCAACGCAAATCAAAAGCTGTCTGTTTCTGTTGGAAACAGACAGCTTTTGCAGTCTTACGGTTGCCCTGCACACCCGAATCTGTCAGCCAACAGTAGAAAGTTGAATTACTTCCTTATCACTGTTAAGCCAAGGCATAGCGGGATTTTTATTTACAAAGGAGTTTTACAATGCCCAAAGAAGCCCAAAACCGCGTTCTATATGTTCAGCCGGGCAAGTATCCGGAGGAACGGGTCATCGAGCACACCCTCGCGGCTATGTAAACCCTTGTCGGCGGCGATATTGAAGCCGTGTACCCTTGGGAGAATATAGACGCCTGATGAACCCGATTGAGGAAAGCGTCGAGTCCAAGCTGATGTGGGAAGGGATCAAAAAGTATCTGCACAAGCTGACGCCGAAAGAGTGCGAGGTTATGATCTCTTTATGACGCAAACTGCCGTTACCGCAGGGGAAGCGGTAACGGCAGGGCAGGTTATAGGTTATGTAGGCAGTACCGGTGACAGCACCGGCAACCACCTGCATTTTGAGGTGATGCAGAACGGTGTGCGTGTGAATCCTATGGACATGGTTTCCGTGCGCTGATATAGGCCGGTACCCACTTTGTTTACTTGCGATTGTCTTTCCTGCGCAGTACAAAAATTGCCGCCAGCGCGAAGCCGCTGACAATCAGCAGCGCAAACCACAATGCGGGGTTGGCGGTGTCGCCGGTGCGCGGAATCGGGGAAACAGGCTGCACCGTCGGCTGGGGCTGTGCCGTGGGCTGCGGTGTCACAGTAGGCTGCGGAGTTGTCGTTTCAGTCGGCTTTGCCTTGACGGTGAACTTAGCCGTAGCCGTACCGCTTTTAGAAACGATCGCAAGCGTATGCTCACCCACGGAAAGTGTAGCGACAAAATCACGGTTCAGCGTGATGATGGTGCTGCCCTCCTTCTTCGTATAGTTCTTTTCGTCCAGCGCAGTGCCATCAAGCTCTACACGAAGGAAATCGGCGAAGGATGCGTCAGAAGTGAAAGACAGCTCCTTTTTCTCGCCCTGTGTGACCGTTGCACCATCACCGGCCGTGATTTTCGGGGGCAGCTTTGCCGTTACGGTTTGAGCCTTGGTGATTTCCTGTGTTGCTTTGGCGTCCTTGTAATACTTGTTGCAGCCGTCGCAGTACCAGTATTCGATATTGCCCTCAGAAGTCTTTGTTGCCGCCTTTGCATCTATATGCTTGAGGTTGGCGTGGTTGTTCGGGTCAAGCTTTCCGTAGCTCTCGCCGCAGACCTCGCACTTTGCCTTATCCTTGCAGGTAGCCGTGCCGCCGGTGTGCTCATTTTGAATGGTAACCTTCTTTTCGGCAGAGAACGCAAAGCCGTCAGCGGTCTTTGCACTCACGATCAGCTTAAAGCTGTTTTCTGTCGCCGGATATGTGGATGCTTTTATGATACCGCTGTGCAAACCATTCTCAACGGTCGGCGTAAGAGGACCACCGCCAAGTCCGATAAACTCATACCCACAGGCTGCATCCGTCGCTCCTTCCGGCAAAGTAAAGCTGAATTTGTAATCCTGCGTCCGGCAAACCTTGTCGGCACCGCTGATGTTAATGGTCGGAATATCCTTTTTCGCAGTTTCGTGATTGCAGAATTTGCACTTCTGCCAATACTGTCCGTTTTCGCTCTGCCACTCGTAGGTATGTCCGTCGTTCACGGTCACGGTAACCTTTGTTTCATTTCCTGCCTTATCGGTCACAACAATCGTCTGCTTGCCGCTTGCGTGGGAAAGAACAAATTTACCGTTTTCATCAAGGATGACTTTCGTGCCGTTCACCTTCACGGTGCTGATATATTTTTCGGTAACCGTCACCGTCTGTGCTGCGCAATAGGTTTTGCCGGCTTCAATGCCGGAGATAACGGGGACTGTTGCGTCCAGCACGATGCCGTTTGTGTTAATGTAGGCAACGTTTCCGCTGGTATCGGTCAGTTTTGCATAAATAACATACTCGTTATCGGGATTGATACTGAACGGTGCGGAATATGCCGTGAAAGTCATTCCCGCAAGTTCCGATTCGGTAAGCGCCTTATCGCTCAGCAGGTATTCGACTGTCACCGCTTTGCCGCTGTTGTCCGCAGCAGTAACGGTTACCATCTGCGTATCCTTAAAGAACAAATCGAAGGTGATGGTGTTGAAGAAAGACTTCCAGTCGTTTTCGGCAATCTTGATTTCGCCTGTAGGCACTGCAATATCACGCCACTGAGCCGTGATCGTCAAATCCTCGGCGGGCATGGTTGTCGGGAATGCTTTATCCCAGCCGTTGAACTGATAGCCATCTCTTGTCAGGGTCGGAGCGCTAATCGGTGTGCCGTAATCCTGCGTTATGGTAATATCCGCTTTTCCGTTTTCGGGTTTGACTGTGATGGTATATTGATTGATCTCCCACTTCGCCCAATATTCCTTGTTGCCCGTTTCGGTGTCGCCGATTGCCGTAACAGGAGAGCCGGTCAGATTTTCATTGTCATACCAGCCCTTGAACGTATATCCCGTATAGGTCATATCGTCGGCTGTCGGAAGTGTTGCACCCACGCCGTAGGTGTATTCGGTGACATTGCCGTTGTTGATCGTGCCGCCGTTTGCGTGCAGGGTTACGGTATAGGTCGGGGCTGTCCACTGCACCGTCAGTTCCGTCACATCAGCAGGAACGCTGTCGCCGGGTTCGTAGGATTTGCCATTGCCGTCAAGCCACATGAAGTAGCTGCCTGTATTTCCGTCCGGGCGGGTCAGACCGTCGGACGCAGGCGCGGTAAACTCGCTGCCGGTTTTCACGATGATTTGAATATCCTCGGAGCTATTACCCAGCTTGCCGCCGCCAAGGTCAAGGGTAACGACCTTCAGTCCGTCAGAACCCAGTGTGCCAGGGTTCAGGACTTCAAGGACGGGGCGGAAACCGAGGTAGACGTTCCGAAACGAGGACGAGGTGTAATACCAGAAGCGGGCCGAGTTGTACCCACGGTACGCCCGGAACGACTCGGCGGCAGAAGAAGTATCCTGTCCCCACGAATACATTTTATTCCAGTTTTGGATATATCCGCTGTTCTTGTTCAGCATCGTGTCCCATTCGTTGCTTTGGGGCACGCCGCGTTGGGAATCGCCCGAACCTGTAGAGTTACTTCCCACAGACGGTGCGCGCAGGGTATAGTCCACGCCGCCGCTGGCATAATTTTTGCCGAAAATCAGACTTTTCGTATTTAAGTCATCCCAGCTTACCGTATGCGTTACGGCATAGTCCGCTATAAACAGGCTGTGGGCGTATTTATACTGCTGTGCATATGCCTCAGTCGTTGCCATCTCCGACATGAGCTTGTAGGCGTCCACCGTTCCTGCGTAGGTAAAGGGAACATAGTGCAGGGT
>OLOV01002907.1_pt1 | contig 11054 bp, 9 predicted proteins | sample 1672931 | NCBI WGS metagenome assembly OLOV01 (sample SAMEA3136738, study PRJEB25190) | human gut metagenome | biome: human gut; feature: human-associated habitat; material: faeces | place: Austria | collected 2013
TCGCAGAGAACCTGATGGAAATGTCCACTCTGTGTGTTCCCATTGTTACACTGCTCATCGGTGAGGGCGGAAGCGGCGGTGCTCTGGCATTGGCGCTGGCCGACCGGGTGTGGATGCTGGAGCATGCGGTCTACTCCGTCATTTCCCCGGAGGGCTGTGCCAGCATCCTGTGGAAGGACGCGGGCAAGGCCGATGAGGCCGCCCAGAGCCTGAAGCTCACGGCGAAAGATGCGCTGGAGCTGGGGATCATTGAGCGCATCCTCCCGGAAAAAGAGCTGGGCAACACGGCCTTTTATACCCTGCTGGCAGACCTCTTAGAAAAAGAACTGGCGGAGCTGCAGACCCAGCCCGATCTGCTGGAGCGGCGCTACGCCCGTTTCCGCGCCCTGGGGGACCCCATGCCCCAGGGAAAGAAGGAACCCTGACCTATGAATCTCTATGAACGCTACTGCCGGGAGACCTTTGACGAGGCCGGGAGACTGACAAAGGTCAGCCTCCGCTGGCCGGCAGAGTTCAACTTTGCCTATGACGTGGCCGACGAAATGGCCCGCCAGGCCCCGGAGCAGGTGGCCATGGTGTGGTGCGACCCCAACGGGGCAGAGGCTACGTTTTCTTTTTCTGACCTGGCCCGCGGCAGCGACCGGGTGGCCCGTGTCTTCTGGCAGGCGGGCATCCGACCGGGGGACCGGGTGATGGTGGCGCTGAAGCGCCACTATGAATACTGGTTCGTGGCCCTGGCCCTGCACAAGCTGGGGGCCGTCTTGGTCCCGGTGACGCACATGCTGACCGCAGAGGACATTGCCTACCGGCTGGACTGCGCCCCCATGAAGGCGCTTGTCTGCACCCCGCAAAATGAGGTGCCCCGGCATGTGCTGGATGCTGTTGCAGGGCGAGGGGAACAGCCCTTGCTGTGGACGGTCCGGGAGACGGTGCCCGGCTTCCGGAACCTGACGGAAGAGGCCCGGCGGGAGCCGGCAGCGTTTGCCCGCATTGCGACCCGCGCGGAAGACCCCATGCTCATGTACTTCACCTCCGGTACCACGGGCCAGCCCAAGGGGGTCGTGCACGACGGGACCTATCCTCTGGCCCACATCATCACGGCCCGCCACTGGCAGCAGGCGTATGACGGGGGGCTGCATTTCTCCGTGGCCGAGACCGGCTGGGGAAAGGCCTCCTGGGGCAAGTTTTACGGCCAGTGGCTGGTGGGCAGCGCGGTGATGGTCTTTGACTTTGACCATTTCGACCCCAAGCAGCTAGTGGGCGTCATCAACCGATATGGCGTTACGACCTTCTGCGCCCCGCCGACCATCTATCGCTACCTGGTGCGAAAAGACATCCCGCCGATGCCGACCCTCCGCCATGCGGTGACGGCGGGGGAGAAGCTCCACCCGGAGATCTCCCGGCAGTTCACCCAGGCGACCGGGCTGGCGCTGGGGGAGGGGTATGGGCAGACCGAGACGACCCTGCTCCTGGCCCATTTCACCGGCTGGCCGGTGACGCCGGGTTCTATGGGGGTGGCCTCCCCCTATTACAACGTGAAGCTGCAAAACGCCGATGGGACCCCCACGCCCGTGGGGGAGATCGGCGAGGTCGTTGTGGTCCCGCCGGAGGACGGCAGCCGCCCTGCCGGCCTGTTCTCCGGCTATCTGGCCGACCCGGAACGCGATGCCCAGGCCTGGGCGGGGGGCGTGTATCACACCGGCGACGCAGCCTGGCAGACGGCAGACGGTTCCTACTGGTTTCATGGCCGATTTGATGATATAATCAAAACAGGCGGTTACCGGGTGGGGCCGGGGGAGATCGAAAGCGTCCTCATGGAGCATCCGGCCGTGTTGGAGTGCAGCGTCGTGGGGGTGCCCGATCCCCTGCGGGGCCAGGCGATCCAGGCTGTGGTGGTGCTCACCGCCGGCCAGGAGGCCGGGCCGACGCTGGAACGGGAGATCCGGGAATTCTGCAACCAGAAGCTTGCGGCCTACAAATGGGTGCGGCAAGTGAAGTTTGTGGAGGCCCTGCCCAAGACCATCAGCGGAAAGATCCGCAGGCACACCCTGCGTGTCCCATAACGCCAACGACAACCAGGCAGGAGGAATGGAACATGGCTGACCAGCCCAAGCACCGCAACACCCGCGAAGCATTGATCCAGGCCGGGATCAACGAGATCAACGAGTACGGCGTAGCAAACCTCTCCATGCGCCGCATCGCCAAGGCCTGCGGGGTCTCCCCCGGAGCGCCCTACAAGCATTTTTCCGACCGCAACGATTTCATCGCTGCCATCATTGAAGCAGTAAATCTCCAGTGGCGGGATTCCCAGCTCCAACTGTTGGAGACCTACGCCGGGGACAGCGCCAGGCAGATCGTGGAAATGAGCACGGGGTACGTCCGCTTTCTCATCGAAAACCCCCATCTGGCGGCGATCCTGACGCTGAAAGACGAGGAGTTTGACAACGTCTACCACCGCCTGCGGGGGGAGCTGAGCAGCCCCACCCAAAAGCTCATCCTGCAATACTGCCAGGAGCACGACATCGACCGCACCACCCGGCGGCGGCGGGTCTATGTCATCCGCGCCCTGATCTTTGGGGCCATCATCCAGTTTGACAGCGGGGAACTCATTTACAGCAAGGAAACGCTGCAAATGGTCCATGACTGCATCGCCAAGGCCCTGGTGGAAGCCTGATTCCAAACCAAAAAAGCTCTGGAACCTTCGTTCGGTTCCAGAGCTTTTTTGGTTTGAAAATACTGTGGTTTGGCTAATCCACCATGTGAAACACCACGCCGGCCACGGCGGCCATGGCGATGAACCAGAGGGTGGAGAGGTTTTTGAGCTTGGGCAGGTTCATCGCCACGAGCATCACGGCGAAGAGAAGGATGGAGGGCCAATGGAGCGTCAGGCCGTTTTCCGTGCTGAAGAGGGAGACGGCGCAGACGGAGAAGGCCGCCGCCGCGATGAGGCCCACGGAGGCCGGGCGCAGGGCGTAGAAGAGGCCCTGGACCTTGGGGTTCTGCCAGAGGGTGTTCATGATCTTCGACACCAGCAGGATGATGAGGAAGGCCGGGGTGGTCAGCCCCAGGGGGGCGACGAGGCCGCCGGGGAGCCCGGCGGTGATGTAGCCGACGTAGGTGGCCATGTTCACCCCGATGGGGCCGGGGGTGGCCTCGGAGATGGCGATCATCGTGGTCAGATCCGCCGTGGAGAACCAGGCGGTGCGCTGGGACAGGTCAAAGAGGAACATCAGTATTTTTACTTTTCTATAGAATAACATAGATTGCATGGAAAACATGCCGATGAGCAGAAACTCCCAGTAGAGACGAAGGAGCAAGACGATCATTGGGGGCGCTCCTTTCGTATTTTCTGGTAAGCCAGGCCGAAGCACCCGGCGCAGATGACCAGGATGGCCGGGGACAGGCCGACGAACGCCGCCAGCAGAAAGACCACCAGGAAGACCAGGAAAGCGGGGACATCCAGAATGGCCTTCTTACCCAGCTTGATGGCGCTGTTGATGATGAGGGCGCACACGCAGGCCCGCACGCCGGTCAGGGCATACTGGACCCAGGGATTTTCCGCAAAGGACCAGAAGAAGGCGGAAATGACCAGCACGATGAGGATGGGCGGGAACAAAACCCCCAGGGTGGCAAAGACGGCTCCCCGGAAGCCGTAGACCCGGTAGCCGCAGAAGGTCGCTGTGTTCACGGCAATGACGCCGGGGGTACACTGGGCCACGGCGGTGAGGTCGAGCAGCTGCTCATCCGTGAGCCACTTCTTCTTGAGGACCAGCTCCCGCTGAAAAAAGGGGAGCATGGCGTAGCCACCGCCGAAGCAGCTGGCGCTGATGCGGGCAAAGGTGAGAAAAAGTTCTAGGTTTTTGGGCATGGTTTCTCCTGGATCATTCACCGCACACGTCCAGGATGACTTGGGTGTAGATCATGGCGGCGGTGAGCAGGTCCGCGACGTTCACGCGCTCATCGGGGCCGTGGAGGTTGGAGACGAAGCCGGGCATACTGGCCCCGAAGGCCACGCCGCCGGGGATGCCGTGGACATAGGTCCCGCCGCCGATGGCGATGCAGTGGCTCTCCCGGCCGCTGTACAGCTCGTAGGCACAGGCCAGGGTCTGCAAAAAGGGGTCGGTGGCCGGGACGTGGTGGGGCGGGTCGATCTCGCCCTCCACGGTGAAACCGGCGGCCTGCAAGGCGGCCTCGGCGGGCAGGCGGACGGTGGCATCCGTGCCGCACAGGGGCGTGCGGCTGTCGAAGCGGCCCTCGCAGCCCGTGTCGGTCAGGGTCAGCATGGTGAAAGCCAGGGACAGGCCGCCGGAAAGATCATCGCTCTGGGCCACGCCCAGAGCCTGGCCGATGTGGTCCCCGTGGGGGAAGAGACGGACCAGGTTTTGAATGGCCTGGGTGGAGGGGCAGTCCGCCAGGGGCAGGGCCGCCAGCAGGGTCAGCAGGGCGGTCTGGGCGTTGTGGCCCTCTTCGGGGGTGGAGCCGTGTGCGTTCTGGCCGCTTGCCTGGATGCGCACGCCGCCCTCGGCGGGGGCAACGGTGTAAGAGATGGCGGCTTCCATGCCGAGCGCGGCAATGGCGGCGTTTACTTGCTCCGCCGTCAGGCCCAGCACGGTGGCCTGGGCCTTGGGGGGGACCATGTTCAGCCGGGGTCCGCCGGTAAAGGACGAGACGCGGGGGAGCGCCGCCTCCTGGGGCCAAGCGGCCCGGAAGGTCGGCTGATAGTGCCCCTTCTCGATGTTGATGATGGGAAAGTCTGCGTCGGGGGAGATGGTGTGGGGGGCGTAGGGGTGGCGGTCATAATACCAATGGATGTCCCGAAAGCCCGTCTCCTCGTCGGTCCCGGCGATGAGGCGGACGTTTTTCTTCAGGGAGAAGCCCAGGTCTTTGACCGCCCGCATGGCCATCAGGGCGGCCAGGACAGGGCCCTTGTCGTCATCGGTGCCGCGGCCGTAGAGCAGGCCGTCCACCAGTTTTGGCTCGAAGGCCGAGGTCACGGTCCAGCCCTCGCCGGGGTCGACCACGTCCAGGTGGCCTAAGATATGCAGCTCCGTCTCCCGGTCGTTCAGATCGACGGCGCCCACATAGCCTTCTAAATTCTGGGCGGTCAGCCCCCATTCCCTTGCCAAGGCCACCAGCTCGTCCAGGGCGGCGGCAGGGCCGGGGCCGAAGGGCTGGCCGGGGGCGGCGGGGCCGAGGGTGCTGTCGATCCGCACCAGGCGGCAGACGGCTTGGATCAGTTCTTCCTGCCGGGCGTCGAAATAGGCCCGGATGGCAGACTGGATGTGTTCCATGATGGGTTCAGTCCTCCTTGTCCTTGGCAGAGGCCTTGTTGATCTTGCCATTGACTTCATCTAAGTATTTGTAGACCGTATAGCGGGACACGCCCAGGTGGGAGGCGACGTAGGGCACGGCCCGGCGGTAGGAAAAGGCGTCCATGCTGGAGAGGTATTCGATCACCCGCAGGCGGTCGGCCTTGTTCATCTCGCGGGCGGGCTTGCCCACCCGCAGGACGGCGCTGTCGAAAAGCTCGCTGATGCCGGTGTCCTTGGGTTTGTACAGGGCGCTGTGGAAATCCACCTCGGTGTGCATCAGGTCCAGCAGGACCCGGTTGGCATAGGCCAGGGGGGTGAAGTCATAGTTTATGCCAAAACCGAAGTGATAATCGTCGCCTTTGATGGAAAAGGTAGAACTTTTGGTCTGCTGTCCGCTGGGGGTCACGGCCAAGCTGTTCACCACGTCGTCGTCCAGATATAGGTCGCGCTCTGCGCCGGTCAGGTCCTGGGTGGAGCCGACGGTCCGTCCGGAGACGTGGCCGTTGTAGATCGCCAGAATGGGGCGATGGGGGTCCTCTAAGTCATGGATGATGGTCTCACAATTGGAGCCAAACATTTCCGCGATGCCTCTGGCCATTTGGTCGAGCATATTGAAAGCTTCTTTACGAGTCATGGGATCACCTCTTACAATTTGTAGAAAAAATGAGAATATTAACACAAAATGCCCCTCCAAAAGGAAGGGCATTCTGAGAAACGCAGCTTAGTGCAGGAAGTTGAGGACCAGGGTGAGAACGATGAACACCAGAGCGACCCACTTGGTCCAGCGGGCTAGTTTGGCGTCGCCGGATTTGCCCTTGTTCTTGGACAGGAAGGAGTCGCTGGTGCCGGAGATCATACCCAGGCCGGAGTGCTTACCGGACTGACCCAGCACAAAGACGATGAGCACGACGCCGATGAGCACCTGAATGATAGAGAGAATGGTAACAGCCATAATTGATAGGATCCTTTCCTTTCCCCGGCGCCACCGAGCTGGCTGTGGACCGGGTGATTCTTTCCGCAGGGAAAGAGAAGCAATAAAATTCGGTTACATCGAATCATACCATAAGATGCTACGATTTGCAAGGGGGTTTGCTACAAAAAAGGGGAAAAACCCTGCAAAATCAAGGGCATATCACCACAAAGTGAAAAGCATTTTGGCCACTTCGGCGCGGGTGACAGAGGCGTTGGGGTCGAGCTTTCCGTTGGAACCACCCACGACCTTCAGCTCCACGAGCGTGGCCACATAGTCCTTGGACCAGCTGGGGACGGAAGCGGCATCCGAGAAAGCGGTGAGGCTGGCCTGGGGGTAGCCCTGGGGCAGGATGCGGCCCAAAATGGTCATGGCCTCGGCGCGGGTGATGGAGGCCTTGGCGTTGGCCCGCAGGCTGCCGTCACCGGCCTTGCTGCCCTGCATGATGCCCTCGGCATAGAGAGCTTTCACGGCGTTCTCATCCCACTTGGGGATGGAGGCGGCGTCGGCATAGGGCAGGGAGACGCCAGCATAGCGGCTCAGGTCCAGGCCCAGCCAGTTGGCCGTCATCAGGGCGAAGTCGCCGCGGGTGATCTTCTGGTCAGGCAGGAAGTTGGTCTTCCCGTTTGCCGTGACCCCGGAGATGATGCCCTTGTCGTTCAGGGGGGTGGTGTAGGTGCTGGCCCAGTGCTTCTGCATATCGGCGAAGCGGGTGGCGGCGGTGCCGGAGATCGTGACGCTCTTCCGGGCCAGGTTGCCGCAGGCGTCGGAGACAGTCAGGCTGACCTGATGGCTGCTGGTGCCCAGGGCGGGCAGGGCGGCGCTCAAGGTCCCGTTGGCCTTCCAGGTGAAGTCCACGGGCTGGCCGTCCAGGGTCAGGCTGATCTGCTTGGCGGTGAGGGAACCGGAAATATCATCCAGGGTCGTGGCCGTGACAGCCTGCCCCCGGACCGTGAGGTCTACCGAGGGTACGGTGCTGTCCCACTGGGCTTCGTTGGAGAAGACCACTTGGTCCAGCCAGGTGGTGCCGTGCTTCGAGGCGGCCACGGAGAAACCGGTCAAGGTCTTGGCGTTCTCCGGCACGGCGGCGGTGACCTGCTTCCAGCCGGAGAAGCTCAGGGTGGTCAGCGACTGGGTGATGGGGGTGCCGTCGGCATAGGCGAAGGCGGCGGAGACGATGGAGCCGGATTGATCGCCGTAGACCCACAGGGAGACGTAGCGGTCCGTCTCAGCCAGCGTGCGGGGGGAGGAGAGGGCCACGGAAGCCCCGTCCTGATAGGCCAGCTTGAGGCTCTGCTTGCCGTATTTGACCTGGGCGGTGTCCAGGGTGACGGTGCCGCCCTTGGCGGTGAAGCCGGGGGTGGTGCCCTCGAAGCCGTCCAGCAGGGTGTAGCGGGTGGGGGCGCTGACGGAGACGGCGATGGTCACGGCGTAGCTGCCGGAGGAGACTTTGATCTTGCCGGTGGCGGTGTTGGGGCCGGCGGTGAATTTGCCGTCCTGGGTGATGCTGCCGATGGCCTCGTCTGCCGTCCAGGTGAAGCATCTGTCGCTGCCGGTGAGGCCAACGGAGCGGTAGGCTGCGGCGGCGGCCAGGTCCACGCTCTGGCCGGGAGCGAGGGTCAGGGTAGAGACGTTTTTCTTGGTGGCTTGGTTGGTGACGTAAATGGCGGTGGGCTGCAAGACGGTGATGTTCGTGCTGCCCTTCACGCCGCCGCTCTCGGCGGTCACGGTGTAGACCCCGGCCTTCTGCGGGGCGGTGAAGGTGCCGTCTGCGGTCACGGAGCCTTCGGCGGCGGACCAGGTGACGGCGCCGGGCAGGCTGCTCATGGGCCACCAGCCGGTGTCCACGGCGGCGGCTACGCACTGGGTGGAAGCGCCGGGCATCAGGGTCAGGCTTTTGGGGGTGACGTAGAGGGAGCCGGCCTTGCCGGTGGCCTTCAGGTTGGAGACCAGGAAGATGGCGTTGGAGACCGAGCGAGGGGTCCCCTCCGAGGGGCTGTTTACGCTGGAGGACGTGCCGTAGTCAGGATAGGTGGAGACCAGGGAGGTCGAGCCGCCGCCGTCCAGCAGGACAGCGTTCTGGCAGCCCAGCTCCTTCAGGCGTTGGGCGACCATCTGGATGGTGGCCCCGATGCTCAGGCCCTTCTGGCGGCCGTCGATGGTGTAGAAGATCACGCTGCCGTCGGGCTTCACGCCCACGGCGGTGCGGGGGGCGGCGGTGCCGTCGGAGATGGAGGAATCGACGACGCCGTCCCTCAGGATCCAATGCATGGCACCCACGGCGTCGACCACCTTGTTCCAGCGGGTGTCCTCGCTGGAGATGGACAGGTCGACCGTATCACCCACCTCCAGAGAGCGGATGGTCTCCTGCAGCCATTCCCCGGCTTTGTTGGAGATGGACATGACGAACTTGCCCTGGGGGATGCTGGTGGCCCCTTTGGCCTCAATGACCTCCTCCACGGTGCAGGAGACGGTGGTGCCGATCTTCAGCTCCTGACCCTCGGTGTTGGGGGCCAGGATCACGTCCACGCCTGCCTGGGTGTTTTTTGTGGTGGAGGCGAAGTCGTCGGTGAAGAGGTAGAAGCCGTTGGCGGTGCGGATCTTGTTGATGTCCGCGATCTTCAGGTTGTTGCCCTTGAAGGCCGCCATCAGGGAGAGGTTGGGCGTGCCGATGACGGCGGAGCCGTCGGCATTGAAGCCCAGGGCGTTTAAGTAAGAGGCGGAGGAGCGCAGCACGCCGTCCGTCACCACGAGGCCCAGGGGGTCGCCGGTGGCCATGACGAAGTAATCGCCGTTGATGCCGCTGAGGACCCGCTCCCCGCCCCGCTCCAGGCCCTTGGCCATGGAGTAGACCGTCTGCTTGTCCACCACGTTGGAGCCGTAGCTCACCACGGGGGAGACGCTGGAGGAGGGGGTGTAGGTCACATAGTTTTCCGTCCGCAGGTCGGACTTAGAGGCCGACCACATGACCTCGCGGGTCAGGGTGGTCCGGTCGCAGATGTCTAAGGTGTAGGAATAGATGCGGCTGCCCAGGGCTTCCGAAGCCAGGGCCGAGGAGCACAGGGTCGCGGCCCCCAGGATCAGGGCGGCAGCGCGGCGCAGAAACGATTTCATAGGGGGTTCTCCTTTGTCGGGATGCGGGAACGCATCGAAGTTGGTTGGGTCGGGGCCAGTATAACATAATTTCCCAGGGGAGTAAAGGGAACGGCGGCGAAACAAAACAGCCCCGCCCCTGCCGTTCTATTCTAAGAACGCAGGAGCGGGGCAAAATGGGACACAGAAATTCAAAAAAGATGCACAAAAATCAAAGACCGGATTTGGACACCTTGTCGCAGCGGCTCAGTAATAGCCGGTGTAGTTATCGACGTAATAGTCCATGCTCACCAGTTCCGTGACCTTGGTGCCGTCCTTCAGGGTGCCGGTGCAGTGGAGCTTGAGGGTGATGACGGGGTAGGTGCCCTGGTGGGCGGTGACGATTTCGGTGGCGGCGTCCTTGGCGGCGGCCTCATCGTAGCTGAGGTAGACCAGGGCGAAGGCATCGGGCAGGGTGACGGTCACGTCCTCCCGGCGGCTGATCTTGCGGCACTGCTCCTTGACCTTGGCGGGGGTGCTGTACTGCTCGATTTTGCAGGTGACGCCGTTGGCGGTGGCGGAAGTCACCTCAAAGTTGGTGTAGGTCTCCTTGCTGTCCTTGGTGGCGGCGAAGGAGAAGACCAGCTTGTCCTTCTGGACGGTGACGCAGTCTTCCTTCCAGACGCAGCGGCTGTTGTTGTCCCGGATGCCCTGGGCGGCCAAGGTGTCGGCCAGGGTCTTGTCACTGCCCTTTTCCTTGGCGCTCAGGGCCTGGGCGGAGACCCAGGCGACATCGCCCCGGAGGAAGGTCGTGGTGGCGGCGGAATAGACCTGGTTCGTGATGCCCAGCTTATCGGTGAGGGTCCAGGCGGAATCCCAGGCGAAGTCAGAGGCGGAATCATAGCCCAAGGCCCGGAGGACCAGGGTCAGGTATTCCGTGGCGGAGAGGGTCTTGCCGGCGGAGAAGGTCGTCTCGCTGGTGCCGTTGGTCAGGCCCTTTTCATAGGCATAGCCGACATAGGGCTGGGCCCATTCGGGGACATCGGTGAAGGGGGTGATCCACGTGCCCTCCAGAGCGGCCTTCTCCTGGCCCAGCAGACGCACCAGCATGGTCACGCCTTGGGCGCGGGTGGGGGCGTCGGAGAGGGAGAAGACGGGGAAGCCCTCTTTGTCGGTGTCGGTGCCTTGGAAGAGGCCCATGTGATAGAGGGTCCGTTTTCCGGGTCGGCGTCGGTGGGGGCAGCCGCCAGAGCGGGGAGGGACAGGCTCAGGCACAGGATCAGAGCGAGGAAAAGGGACAGTGCTTTTTTCATGGGGGTTCTCCTTGTTGTTGTGCGCGGGTCAGAACACACCTAAGTGTTCCAAGAGGATCTTGATGCCCAGGAGGATGAGGATACCGCCCCCCAGGGCTTTGGCATGGGCCTGCAATTTCTGGCCGCATAGGCTGCCCAGGGCCACGCCCAGGGCAGAGAGAACGAAGGTGGTCAAAGCGATCAAGCCCGCCGAGGGCAAAATGGCCACGTCCAGAAAGGCGAACGTGATGCCAACGGCCAGGGCGTCGATGCTGGTGGCGACGGCCAGGGGGAGCATGGCCCGCAGGTCCAGGGCGGCGCTGCTGTCTTCCGGCTCGTCGGCGCGGGCCGTGCAGAGCATATTGCCCCCCAGCCAGCCCAGCAGAAGAAAGGCGACCCAGTGGTCAA
>OLOV01002913.1_pt1 | contig 11044 bp, 8 predicted proteins | sample 1672931 | NCBI WGS metagenome assembly OLOV01 (sample SAMEA3136738, study PRJEB25190) | human gut metagenome | biome: human gut; feature: human-associated habitat; material: faeces | place: Austria | collected 2013
GATCGTTTCGAAGAGAAGTGCCTGATAGAGTATCTCTCTATCTTCCGTATATAGCATATATCCCCTGATTTTTCAATAGAAATCCGAAAGAAATTAGGGTCAATCATAAAAGTTGTGGGATGAAGGATTTCTAATGTAGGGTTTCCGGCTGACATCGAACAGCTTCAGGAAGAAGTAATCGTCATCTGGATAGCCGTAGCCCTTGCGCCGTAGGGGTCTTGATTTTGTTGTTGATCCCCTCGATCCTGCCAGCGGAGATATTGAAAGTAGCATGGGCAATAATGCCCTCAAAATGCTCGTCGAGAATACGACGGAACCAGAGCAAATGCTTGTTTTTCGTAACAGTGCAGATGTCCATGATGTCGGATATTTCCTCCGCCATGGCCGCCTCGTCCGTCTGCTTGTAGGCGCTTGCCAGCTTGTCCTTGATGATGTCCAGAGTAAAGAAAAGCTGGTTTTGTCGGATAAACTCCTCGTACCGCTGGACATAGCCAGAATGGAGGCGGTCGAGAACGGCAGCTTCGGCGGCGAGGTTCTCTATGGCACACTGCAGAATGGGACGCTGTCCGCCGGTAGGCTCAGCGATCTTGTTCCCGCTGATGTGCAGAAGAAGTATCTGTGCTATATCGATGAGATGATCAAGCGCGCCTTCCTGCTCGATGCTGAACACAGGCAGGAAGATCACCGTCTCCGTTTCCAAGTAATTCAGGTAGCAACCGACGGCGCTGATTCCGCCGGTCAGAGCAAAGGGGAAACTCACCGTGTCCAAACAGCAGTCCCGAACCTCTTGATTCACCCTTTGCTCGAAGCAACGACAGCAGGCAACTGTACAGCGCTGTGCGGTCCTGGTTTTCGGCAAAAATGCGGTCGCTGATAGCAGGGCTTGTCCTGGCTGCGGCTCAGATTCTCTCTTGTGAATACGATCTTCTGTGCCGCTTCGTCCAGTCCGGCGTCCTCTACAAAGACTCATATGAATTGCCCATCAAACCATCTGTATGCAGTAGCCTTCCTGTTCTTTGCCTTTGGCAGGCGGAAAGGCAGCAAAATGAAAGGGTATCATTTCCACTACTGCTTTCTCCTGTCCGTAAAACATCGAAGGATTGTTTTCCGTAAAAAACAAGGACTTAATACCATTTATACTTGCAAAAGATACCATCGGTTGACAAGGGCAGACAATGCTTTCCAGCGAGCAATCCCTGTATGTCTCATCCAGCTCAGGCCGCCGCGTAGCGCTCCGCCTCAATCGCCGATGGGAAACCCGGGGTACGGCTCCGCCCAGGTCAACCCTTCATAGGCCTTCCACTCGCCGGTGCGATTGTCGATAATGAAATGAAAATCTCCGAAGCCCTGAGCAGATGTCTTTTTCCCATTAAAGGATAGATTTACCCGGTAGGCTTGTGCATCCGATATTGTCGTGAGTTCAACGGGAATGCCCTCGCTGTATTTTGCAATGAGGTCAACTCGCTTATCAGCCATTTTTTCCGGGGGTTCAGCCTCGGGCAAGAAGATGTCATAATAGTCGACGCCTTCCTTTTTCGCCACATCGTCCCAGTATTCGCGAAGGATTTTATCATATTCTGCCGCGCCTATGCTTTCCCCTGTTTCAATAATACGATATCCAAGCGCCCCATCAGCGGAGTCAATCTTCTCAAAGGTATAGCTCACATTTTCCCATGCGTTATCTCCAAATTGTTCCAGCACAAGATAGTGCTGCCGCACCGCGATCGCGGCATAGTAATCGATGCGTGTCGTAGAATCGACCTTCTCTGTATTTGCCCATTTGAGAACGGCTTCTCTTTCCGCATCCTCCAACGGCAGCGCAGCTGTCAGCGCTGACATTCCCGGGAACTCACAGTGCGGCAGGTTTCCTTTCTTAGCGCTCGCCAGATCAATACTTCCGGACAGATACGAAATGTAATCCCGAGCAGCATCTTCTTGTAACATTTTTTCAGCAGAAAATACCCTTGAGTTCGGGCATTTCTCGTTCAGCACGATCCCACTATCATTCAGGAAGCGCTCCAGCACCTCCTGAGAGTCGGCGCAAAGCTGTTCATACTGCGCCTTGCTGACAGGATCGTTTTCCAGCCACTGCACATCGGACGGCAGCACCAGCAGATACACATACTCATCATCGGCTCCGAGGACATACTCGGCGATGCCGAGAATCTCGGGGACAGGCAGTGCGTCATAGCCTCTCCATTTCTTGAAATTATCCCAGCTCATGGCGTCCAGCCACCATACGCTGCCCATTCCCCCGTCGGGATACGCCGCAAGCGCGTTCTTTTCCGACAGATGGAACAGCATGATTCCATACCCCAGATAGGCAGTCCCCTTGTCGCAGGCGGAGAGCTCTGCAATATCCTCCCATGCAGCGGGAACGGTGAGCGTCAGCGACAGCGTCGGCTCGGTCAGGCTTTTCATCTCCTGACCGTCGGTCTCCGTCGATCCCGGATCGTTCAGACCGTCGCCATCCTCCGCGTGTTCTCTCCCACTGCAGGCGCACAGCGCCAGTAGCAGCAGGAGCATCGTCAGCAGCAGGCCAACCGTCCGCCACCACGCAAAGCCTCTGACGCAAAGTCTTTTTTGTGTTGCTCCTGTCATTTCTCTCATCTCCTTTGTCATCGTATACACGCGTCGGAGAAAGCGGGCATATCACGCTTGCTCCAGAAATTCCTTAATCCTTGCCACGCCTGCGTAGATAATGGGAGGATCGGCCTGTACGACCAAGGATGGGGCGTGCGTCAGGCCAAGTGCGGTCGCTTCCTGAAGATACTGCTCTGCGTCCCGCTCCACAAAGGGAATCCCCGCTTTTTCCAGAATGGGCTTGATGATATGGCAGTTCGGGCAGGTTGCGGTGGTGTAGAGATAATATCCCCCGGCCGGCTTTCCGGCCGCCTTGTCCTCCCGCCGCTTCGGGCGATCTTCCTGCGCACCGCCCACCTGATAGGTCTTCCTGTCCAGAAATTCCTGACTCTTGCCGTCGTTCCAGTTCTGCACCGGACGGTAGTAGCCGGTGATGCGGCTGTAGACCTCCGTGGTCTTCCCACAGATCGGGCAGGTCTTCTGTTCGCCCTTCAGGTAGCCGTGCTCCGTGCAGATGGAATAGGTCGGCGACAGCGTGTAATAGGGCAGCTCATAGTTCTCCGCGATCTTGCGCACCAGCGCGGCGGCAGACTGCCAGCTGGGCAGCTTTTCACCAAGGAAGGTATGGAACACCGTGCCGCTGGTATAGAGGGTCTGAAGCTTATCCTGCACATCCAGCGCCGCAAACACATCCTCGGTGTAGCCAACGGGCAGATGGCTGGAATTGGTGTAGTAAGGCGTCCCTCCCTCGTGTGCGGTGATGATATCGGGATAGCGCGCCTTGTCGTGCTTGGCCAGGCGGTAGGCGGTGGATTCCGCCGGGGTTGCCTCCAAGTTATAGAGGTCGCCGTACAGTTCCTGATAGTCGCTCAGCCGCTCACGCATATGCTTGAGCACCCTCACGGCAAAATTCTGCGTTTCCTCGTGGGTCAGATCCTTGCGGAGCCAGTTGGCGTTCAGCCCCGCTTCATTCATGCCCACAAGGCCGATGGTGGAGAAATGGTTATCAAAGCCGCCGAGATAGCGTTTGGTATAGGGATACAACCCTTCTTCCAAAAGCTTTTCTACCGTTGTGCGCTTGATCTTCAGGCTGCGGGCGGCAATGTCCATCATACGATCCAGTCGGGCGAAGAAATCCGTCTCGTCCCTGGCAAGGTATGCGATGCGGGGCAGATTGATGGTCACGACGCCCACAGAGCCGGTGGACTCGCCGCTGCCGAAGAAGCCGCCGCTTTTCTTGCGCAGCTCCCGCAGATCCAGCCGCAGGCGGCAGCACATGCTGCGCACGTCGCCGGGCTCCATGTCGGAGTTGATATAGTTGGAGAAATAGGGCGTACCGTATTTGGCGGTCATCTCAAAGAGCAGGCGGTTGTTCTCCGTCTCGGACCAGTCGAAATCCTTCGTGATGGAATAGGTGGGGATGGGGTACTGGAAGCCGCGGCCGTTGGCGTCGCCCTCGATCATCACCTCGATAAACGCCTTGTTGATGAGGTCCATCTCCGCCTGACAGTCGCCGTAGGTGAAGTCCATGGGCTTGCCGCCCACGATACAGGGCTGATCGGCGAGGTCGGCGGGCACCGTCCAATCCAGCGTGATGTTGGAAAACGGGGCCTGCGTTCCCCAGCGGCTGGGCGTATTGACGCCGAAGACGAAGCTCTCGATGCAGTGCTTGACCTCGTTGTAGCTGAGCTTGTCCGTGCGCACGAAGGGCGCGAGATAGGTGTCGAAGCTGGAGAAGGCCTGCGCCCCCGCCCACTCGTTCTGCATGATGCCGAGGAAATTCACCATCTGGTTGCAAAGTGTCGCAAGGTGCTTGGCCGGGGCGCTGGTGATCTTGCCTGTCACGCCGCCAAGCCCCTCCTGAATGAGCTGCTTGAGGCTCCAGCCGGCGCAGTAGCCGGTGAGCATGGACAGGTCGTGCAGATGGAGATCCGCGCTGCGGTGGGCATCGCCGATCTCTTCATCGTAGATCTCGCTGAGCCAGTAGTTGGCGGTGATAGCGCCGGAGTTGGACAGGATCAGCCCGCCCACAGAGTAGGTGACGGTGGAGTTTTCCTTGACCCGCCAGTCCGACACCCGCAGGTAGTCGTCCACCAGCTTTTTATAGTCCAGCACGGTGGAGTGCATCTCCCGCAGCTTCTCCCGGTTCTTCCGGTAGAGGATATAGGACTTCGCTACGGCGGCATACCCGGCGCGCTGCAGCACCGCCTCCACGCTGTCCTGAATGTCCTCCACGCCGATCTCGTTGTTCCTGACCTTGCCGGCATAGTCCGCCGTTACCTGCAGGGCAAGCAGGTCGATGATAGCTGTGTTGTAGGGGATCTTCGCCGCGTCAAACGCCTTGGTGATGGCATTGGCGATCCTGGCAAGGTCAAAATCCACCCTTCTTCCGTCCCGTTTGATGACCTGGTACATGCTTGTCTCCTCCTGTTCGCTATTGTCCGCGGATCTGTGTGTTCGGTATGTATGGCAAAACGCTGTCCCGCAGCGCCTTGATCTCGTCCTCGCTCAGGGGGCTCACGCCGCCGCCGACCAGCGCGCCCGAGTCCGCAAACGGCTGGAGGAAATAGCGCCTCGCGCCCTTCAGCCAGCGGCCGAGCTCCTCCATGTCCCGCGGCGTGTGCAGCGGGGCGCAGACGGTAGTGCGGAACTCGTAGTCCACCGTGCCGTCCATCAGCAGGGCGGCGCTCTCCCGCACCCTGGAAAGGCAGTCGATGCCGCCGCAGGTTTCCGCATAACGAGAAGGGCTGTTCTTAATGTCCATCGCCACATAGTCAAGAACGCGCTCGTGCAGAAGCGCCTTGAGCATGGCGGGGTTGGTGCCGTTGGTGTCCAGCTTGACGGCATAGCCAAGACGGCGAAGCTTTTCGAGAAACTCCGGCAGCTCCGGCTGGAGCGTCGGTTCCCCGCCGGTGATGCAGACACCGTCCAGCTTTCCTTTCCGCCGTTCCAGAAAGGAAAGTACCTCCGCTTCCGGTATTTCCGACCCTTCGCTTTGCTCCGGCAGCACCAGGCCCGGATTATGGCAATAGGGACAGCGCAGATTACAGCCGGATAGGAACACCGTACAGGCGACCTTGCCGGGGTAGTCCAGCAGCGTCAGTTTCTGTAATCCGCCAATGCGCATGGTGATGCCTCCCTCCTCCTAAGCGAGAATGTGTAACACAATAATCGTACCGTATATTGTGTTTAATGTCAATATAAAAACACAATATATTGTTTGCGTCGTTTGAGGATTTTCATCAGGCGCAACTCCTGTCCGGTATCTGCCCTCTGTGTGGCATTGTTCAAAAGCCAGCATATCTGGCTTCTTCTATTCACAGAGATTACCCTCACAGCACTTAATCAGAGCATTTCGGCGGCAATACCATCAGACGATGTTATTTCGTCAGCGGTCATGCGTTGCGTCCGCTGTGCCGTTTTGCGCAACAGGCCGAACAGGTGGAGACAAGCAACCTTTCCGAGATCCGGCTCGACGAAGAGACCCTGCCGGAGCTTCGCTCCCTCACCCACGCCCTCAATGAAATGCTGGAGCGCTTGAGCCGCGGCTTTGACGCTCAGCGGCAGTTCGTCGGCAACGCCGCCCATGAACTGCGCACGCCGCTGACGCTGCTGCAAACACAACTGGAGCTTTTCCCCGATGAGCATCCGGATATTCCGCCGGAAAGCGCGGCGTTCCTCGCCGCCCTGCAGGACGAAGTCCAGCGGCTCAGTCGGCTTACGCATGCGCTGCTGGACATGAGCGATCTTCAGTCCGTTCCGCGCAACGATGTCATTCTGCTCTCGCCCATGATCGACGAGGTCTTTGCCGACCTCGCCCCGCGGGCCGAGCGCAACGGGATTTCCCTCTCGCGTGAAGGGGAGAATATTACTGTTGTCGGCAGCGATATTCTGCTTTGCCGTATGTTTTCCAACCTGGTGGAGAATGCCGTCAAATACAACCATCCCGGCGGTATGGTGAATGTAGATGTTCAGCAGCGGGACAGACAGGCGGTCATCCATGTAGCGGATACTGGCCGCGGCATCCCACAGGAATTCTGGCAGAGCATCTTTCAGCCCTTTTTCCGCGTGGACAAGTCACTCAGCCGCGAGCTTGGCGGAGCGGGGCTCGGCCTTCCGCTGGTGTGGGAGATTGCGCGGCTCCACGGCGGCCGCGTCTGGGTGGAGGAAAGCAATGACAATGGCAGTGCTCTGGCCGTAACACTTCTGTTGTCCGCATCGATCACAGACACCGTCAGGAGGTAAAACAGTATTTCTTACAAGTTATCTGATCACGGTCAAACCAAGAGAGGTACTTGAGCGCTGCTCTAAGGCGCCGGCCAAAGCTCAGCGCAAAGGGGCTGAGGTCAGACTGGAGCGGCAATCAGCGAAGAATCCCTTGCCAACACCGGGTGTGGATTTTAGGTCGTGCCCCCCTGTTTGAACAACGGAAGCTTGTCTATAGCTTTTACTGTGGCGTTGCCGGAAAATAAGAAAGCCACAGGGAAAAGCATCCTCTTGATAGGAACCTAACTTTACTTTTATCCGAAAATACGATAATATAAAATTATATATTCATACTCATTTTCAGATTAGAAGGTGGATATTCAAGATTTGCGAAGTTGCGCAGCCACCCCGAAAGGAGGCCCTATGATTCAATTTGAGCATGTCACCAAAAGCTATGGAACAGCCATCATCCTGAAAGATTTGAATTTCACGATTCCGGATGGACAGTTCGTGATACTGATTGGCCCATCCGGGTGTGGTAAGACCACCACCATGAAACTCATCAACCGGCTCTTGGAACCGGACTCCGGCATCATCTCCATCAATGGGAAGGACATCCGCTTGCAGGACAAGGTGGAGTTGCGCCGACATATCGGTTATGTGATTCAACAGATTGGCCTGTTCCCAAATATGACCGTAGCCCAGAATATTTCCGTTGTCCCAAAACTCCTCAAATACGACAAGACCCGCTGTGCTAAGATCGTGCAGGAGATGCTGAAGCTGGTTCATATGGAGGACTATGCTGAAAAGTATCCCTCCGAGCTTTCCGGTGGTCAACAGCAGCGCATTGGCGTCCTACGGGCTTTGGCGGCCTCTCCGCCTATTGTACTGATGGACGAACCCTTTGGTGCATTGGATCCGCAAACGCGAGAGGCTCTTCAGGACGAGGTGAAAAACCTGCAGCAGCGTCTTGGCAAGACCATCATTTTTGTCACCCATGACATGGATGAGGCACTGAAGCTGGCCGATATCATCATCTTCATGGATGGCGGAGAAGTTGTGCAGATGGCCTCTCCTGAGGAGATGCTGGAAAACCCCGCCACCGAAAGAGTCCGAAGTTTCTTGGGCAAGCATGCTTCTGGTACGCAGCCGCCTTCTAAGGTGGAGCAATTCATGCGCACCAATGTGCAGTCCGTCCAACGGGACCGCGGTATTCTGGAATGTGCCGAGCAGATGGCACGCCACAGCGTGGACACCCTGCTGGTGGTGGACGAATGCAACCGTTATGCCGGAACAGTTTCCATCGGGGATATCCGCGCATGGGGTAAGGAATTGAAGACCATCGATCCCATCATCCGCCAGACTGCACGGACGGTTCGGATCGGAGATGATGCAAAGGAGTCCTTTGACTATCTGCTGGAATCCGGCGCCTCCTATGTGATCGTCCTCAACGAGGACGATACTGTAGCCGGCATCGTCACCAAAACCAGTGTGGCCCGCGCCGTTGCAGAGACACTGTGGGGTGATGAGAAATGAGAGCTCTCTTCGATACATACGGTGCCATGTTGGGGCATGCCATCCTGGTTCATACTGGCTATGTCCTGATTTGCGTGACCGTCGGATTTTTTCTGGGCCTGTTGCTTGGCGTTGCCCTTTCCCGAACGCCCCGGATATCCGGTATCGTGCTGCCTGTCATCTCTGTTTTACAGACGATCCCCGGGCTCGTATTTATCGGCGTGTTATTTCTCTGGCTGGGTATGGTGCCAATGACTGTCATCATTGCGCTGTCCATCTACGCCATGTTTCCGGTGCTGAAAAACACCTACACCGGTCTTTTGGGTGTGGAGCAAAAATATCTGGAGGCCGCCAAAGGCTGCGGCATGTCTCAACTTCAGTCCCTGCTGCGAGTTGAGCTTCCTTTGGCAATGCCAAGCATTATCGCAGGGCTTCGCATGTCTGCTATCTACACGGTATCCTGGGCGGTGCTTGCGGCAATGATCGGGCTTGGTGGGTTGGGAGGCTTTGTCTATCAGGGAACATCGTCCAATAACAATATGCTGATCCTGCTTGGTGCGATCCCGTCTGCGCTGTTGGCTGTCGTAATTGGAGCTTTTGTAGACCTTCTGCAGAAAAGAGTGACACCGAAGGGGCTTCGAAAGGAGGGGAACTGATGAGCTGGAACCTTGTGCTGGAACACCTCTTTATTGTCCTTGCCGCCAGTCTGCTGTCTATTCTTGTCGGAGTCTCTCTTGGCATCTGGGCCTATGTCTCCTCGAAAACTCGCCCTGTAATTCTGCGGGTCGTTGATCTGCTTCAGACCATACCTTCACTGGCCATGCTTGGCATCATTATGGTCTTTCTCGGAGCTGGAAAAATCACCGTGATCATAGGCATCACACTTTACTCTCTTCTGCCCATCGTCCGCAATACCTGCCTGGGACTGCAGCAGGTCGATCCCGGTGTAAAGGAAGCCGCTCGCGGCATGGGCATGAGCAAACCATACCGCATCCTGATGGTCGAGTTCCCATTGGCGATCCCGACCGTGTTCACAGGTGTTCGCATCGCTGTTGTCAATGCCATCGGCACTGCGGTATTCGCGGCTTTTGTGGGTGGCGGAGGCCTTGGCGGCATCATCAATCGCGGTATCCGCATTCAGGATATGCGCCTGATTCTTACAGGCACCGGCTGCCTGATGATCATTGCAGTTCTGGCGGATTCACTTTTGGGGTGGTTGGAGCGGCAGGCTCGCCGCAGCCGAGGCGGTTCTCGAAAAATGTGGATCCCTGTGGCTGGTTTGCTGGTGTGCTTTCTGCTTCTGCTGCCTTACGGAAGGACTTCCGCCGGTGATCTCTCTCTTTATGATGGGGACTATTCTGAAACACAGCTTATGCACCACATGGTCAAAATGCTGGTGGAGGAGCAAACAGGCCTCTCAGTCAGCATCGGTGACCAGATGTCTCAGGTGAATAATTTCAAAGCCATGGTCGGTGGCAATCACACCTGCGACCTTATGATCTCCTATGATGGTACCCTGCTGACCACCTTCTTCGGGCAGGATGTAGACGATGTACCGGCGGGAATGTCTATCTATGAGTATGTCAATCAGGTTTCCCGACAGGACTATGGTATGACGCTGTTGGATCAACTGGGTTTCGATAACACCTATGCCATCGGTGTACCGCAGGCTCTGGCGGAAGAATACGGCCTGAACTGCATCAGTGACCTGATTCCGATCGCAGGGCAACTAACCTTCGGCGCAGAACAGGAGTTTTTTACACTGGAAGGCAGTATGAAATACGGTCCCTTCACAGAGGCTTATGGGCTGCATTTCAAAGAGGCCAAGCCTGTGGACATGGGGCTGAAGTATGCTGCCATTGAAAACGGCAGCTTTGATGTTTCTGTGGTCTATGCAACGGATGGCCTGAACCGCAAGGTGGGGTTGAAAATCCTTGAGGATGACAAGGGCTTTTTCCCAGATTACAATGGTGCCTTTTTTGTCCGTGAGGATGTACTGGAACAGTATCCGGAACTGGAGGGCATTCTGAACCGGCTTTCCGGGAAGATTCCAACGGAACAAATGGCGGAGTTGACCTATCAGGTCGATGTTCTCGGACGGGATGTGGATGAGGTCGCCCGAGAATTTTTAGATAGTCTGAACTTGTAGAGGACTGTGTAACTCAAACTGCTTTAAGCATAAAAAGTGAGCCGATGCATTAGCAATACTTCCGTAGTGAATTATTATGTAGACAGCGGTACAGTTTCACATTTGTGGACTGTACCGCTGATTTTTTCACGATATTGGCCTACTTCTGCCTGCTTGGACTTTCTTTGCGTCTCATATTTCATCTTCTACTGGAATGTTTACCATGCCCGCAACTGTAAAGTATACATTCGCTTTCTCCTGTTTGCACCAGTCCTCTTAAGTACCTCATGAACAATTTTCGCTTTTAGACAAGTGTGGGTACGGTGTTCGATTTCGAACACCGTACCTTTGTTTACCCATTGTCTCTCTGAATACTTTTCCGTAAACTAAAAATAGTTCAAGCAATACATATGACAGATCAGAGGTGAGTATGCCATGAGAAAACTAAAAGCTGCTCGATATGGATACCTGCTGATTTCGCTGCTGTTCTGCCTGTCGGCATTTGCATACTGGTTGATACCAGCAAGATCTCCTCCCGTTACTTGCTGGGATACTACGACGAGGTCAGAGCAGAACTTGCCGCACCGGCAAACACATAAAACGAAAATCCGC
>OLOV01002920.1_pt1 | contig 11031 bp, 10 predicted proteins | sample 1672931 | NCBI WGS metagenome assembly OLOV01 (sample SAMEA3136738, study PRJEB25190) | human gut metagenome | biome: human gut; feature: human-associated habitat; material: faeces | place: Austria | collected 2013
CTGCCTGCTCCATGTTGTCGATGACTTCGTTGTCTCTTGCCTGAATATGGTTGATGATGATCTGGGAAGTGAAACCTCTTCTTACGGAGAAGTTCGGGATTGCTTTCGCTACCGCTTTTTCGATCGCGCCGATGCTCGCGGCTCTGTTGTCGTTATAGCTGGTACCAAAGCTGCCGACGAGAATTTCGTAGCTGCCGATCTTATCCTGATTCAGAGGGTCATCCTTGGACGCGTCACCGGTATCTTCCGCAAAATACTCATAGCCGCCCTTTTCTTCATCCTCTTCCAGATAGTATCCAAAGCCCGTAACTTCTTTCTGTTCCGCGTCTGTCAGAGCGTTCCAGCCTCTGCCTGCCGCTTCGCAAAGCACGTCGGTGCCGGCGGTTCTTTCCTGATAGTAGATTGCGCTGGTCAGGTTTGTTACCAGTTCCGGCGTAAATTTTACAGTCAAGTAGTGCTGCGCTTCAAAGCTGTACCAACCGTCGATCTTTTCACCGGAAGCTTTGGTGAATACCTGATACATGCTGATTGGCAGTGCTTTGCCAAGGTCCGCGGCAGAAATTTCGACCGTAAAGGTGCTGACATATTTTTCGACGCCGTCAACGCTTACCGGTGTTACGACTGCAGAAACAGCGTGTTTTTCTTTGGTCTTGGCAGTCTTGGACTGTTCCACAAGCGCGAGCTTGGTGTACTTTCTCGCCAGCGGTGTGGTGGTGAACGTTACCTTTGCCTTGCCCGTCAGCTTGTCGATTTCAACCTTCGTGCTTCCCTTCGCAGGGGAAAACATGCCAAGGTCTGTAACGATGTCGGTGGCCTTTTCGGTCGAAACGACATCAGTTGCTGTCTTTGTTGCTGTGGTAGTTGTGTTTGCCGCTGTGTCCGCGAACGCGAAGGAAGTAGTTCCCATCGTCGCAGCCAAAGCGACTGTCAGAGCTAATGATAAAAATTTTCTTTTTTTCATAAGTTCTTTTCCTCTCTTTCCTAAAAAATCCTGTCATTTAATCTAAGCAGGCTCAAAGAGCGAAAAACTCTTGCCTATTTGGAATAAGCAAGAGCTTGATGTGCACGCTAAGTGTCTTTGATTCCACAAAAAGAAATCATTGATTCTTATGCAAACAAAATTGTTCGATGGATACTCTCAGCAGAAGCTCACAATCAAACTCTTGACCAGCAGGTTTCCTGACTTCGGGATCACTTCCACACTGCGCCTTCTCAAGCGTAAATCCGCTCAATGACATATTGCAGATGAATCCTCCGTTACAGTGGCTGGGACCGTCCGGGCTTCGCACCCGGTTTCCTATTACCTTCCGAAGAAGCACTGGGTAGATTAAATTTTTTATATCGATTCCATTATAATGCCGGATCCTGTCGAAGTCAATACTATTGTCGAACAAGATCACAAAATAGCTCCAAGCGGCAGTACCGCTGCGAGGTACGCAAGCAGCAGCGCCGGAAGCATATTCGCAACGCGCATCTTTTTTTCCCATATGAGGTTTAATCCGACACAGAAAATCAGGATTGAGCCGACCAGCGCGATATAGTTCAAAGCCAGTTCCGTCATATACGGTTTTATGAAGACCGCCAGCAGTGTCATCAGTCCTTCGAAGACAAAGACAGGGATCGCAGAAAAAATACAGCCCTTCCCCATCGAACAGGTCATCACCAAAATGATGATCAGATCCAGCACACCCTTGGTGGCCAGAACAGACCAGTCTCCAAAGATCCCGTCCTGCAGCGAGCCAACGATTGCCATGGCTCCGATGGATACCGTCAGCGAAGCGCTTACAAAGGCATTGACAAAGGAGGCATCGGAAGTGTTGTTGGTTTTCTCCTTCAGCCATTCGCCAAAGTGTTCAAACGCAGCTTCAATATTGATAATTTCTCCGATAAACGCGCCCAAAACAAGACAAACAGTAATCAGCATACTCTGTCCGGACGTAATGACGTCATCATGGACGGTGAGCATTTTTCCCATGGCTCCTGCCGCTCCGATAAACATGATGCTGATGCCGCAGGCGGTCTGCATGGCATTCTGATGTCGTTCTTTCATGAATGTTCCGCCCCACAGCCCGATGATTCCACCTGCGAGAATTGCTGCTGCGTTGATTAAAGTTCCAAGTCCTACCATGTCAGAACATACTCCTTTTTATTCTTTTCCCAGAGAAGCCTTGAGCTCCTCCAAAATCGCAAACGCCTTGGACGGCGTAATTTCCATCAAATTCAGCGCGCGTAATTTTTCAATCACCGGGTTCGGCGCAAAGGAAAACATCGAAAGCTGGCTTTCCTCCTCACAGGCAGGCGTTTTTGCTCTGTCCTCGCGTCCTTCCGTTCCCGATGGATCGGCGCTGCGGCTTACGCGTGCGATCCCTGCGGCGCTCGTGGCGCTGCCCTCCAGCTCAGCGAGCTTTTCCTGCGCGTTTTCAAGCAAAATCTTCGGGATTCCCGCCAGCTTTGCCACATGGATCCCGTAGCTGCGATTCGCGGAGCCCTCCACGATCTTGTGCAGGAAGACGATATTGCCGCCGACTTCTGTGACATCGACATTCAGATTGCGTACGCCCGGAAGCTGACCTTCCAGCACCGTCAGTTCGTGATAATGTGTCGCGAACAAAGTCCGGATATGGGTGTGATCATTGCAGAGATACTCACAGGCAGCCCAGGCAATCGACAGACCATCATAGGTGCTGGTGCCGCGCCCGATCTCATCCAAAATGATCAGACTGCGCGCCCTGGCGTTGTTGAGAATATAGGACAGCTCGCTCATCTCCACAAAGAAGGTGGACTGCCCCTGTGCCAGATTGTCCGAGGCGCCGATGCGCGTAAAGATGCGGTCACACACCCCGATATGCGCCTGCGCGCATGGCACGAAGCAGCCCGCCTGCGCCATCAGCACGATCAGCGCGGTCTGCCGCATATAGGTGGACTTACCTGCCATATTCGGCCCGGTGATCAAAAGCAGGCTCGCGTCACGATCATTCAAATAGGTGTCGTTGGACACAAACAAACCGTCACTGACCATCTGCTCAATGACCGGATGTCTGCCCTTGACAATCTCCAGTTCCATCGAAGTATCCACAACCGGTTTCACGTAGCCAAGCTTTTCACTGACCTGCGCGAAGGCAGACAGAACATCCAGCTCCGCGACCGCCGCGGAGGTCTGTTGAATGGTTTCCATATAGCGCTGGATTTCCTCTCTCACACCGACAAAAAGCTCGTATTCCAGTTGATTGATCTTGGTCTGCGCGTTCAGAACCAGATTTTCCATCTCCTTCAGCTCCGGTGTAATGAAGCGTTCCGCGTTAGCCAGCGTTTGTTTGCGAATGTAGTTTTCGGGAATCAAATCAAAATAGGATTTGGTAACTTCCAGATAATAGCCAAACACCCGATTGTAGCCGACCTTCAGGTTCTTGATGCCGGTGCGCTCGCGCTCGGTGTTTTCGAGATTGGAAATCCACTCCTTTCCGTCTTGAATCGAAAAGTTCAGATGATCCAGTTCCTCCGAAAAGCCCTCCTTGATCAGCCCGCCTTCTTTGATGGTAAACGGCGGGTCTTCACAGATCGCGCGGTCGATCACGTCATAAACATCCGTCAGACAGTCAATCATGTCACAAAGTTTTCGAAGTGCCGCGCTTTGCATGAGGCCGAGATCACTCTTGAGCTCCGGCAGCACCGCGATGGAATTACGCAGCGCGATCATGTCTCTGCCGTTGGCGTTCCCACAGGCAATGCGTCCGATCAGACGTTCAAAATCGTAGACGCGTCGCAGATTTTCTCTGATATTGCTGCGTGTGAGCAGATCATGATACAGTTCCTCCACACCATTGAGCCGCTCGTTGATCTCCGCTGCGTCATTGAGCGGTTCGCGCAGCCATTGGCGCATTTTGCGGCTGCCCATGGCGGTACGCGTCTTGTCGAGGACACCCAAAAGCGACCCTTGTACTTTTTTTTCGTACAGCGTCTCGGTGATTTCCAGATTGCGCACCGTCGCCTTGTCCAGCGCCATGCGCGTGCCGATTTCATAATGCCTGATGTGCGTCAGATGTTTGAGATTTTGTTTTTGTGTTTCAAAAAGATAGTTCAGCAGCGCGCCCAGAGCACGTACAGCCCGCGGGCGAAAATCCAGGCCCAGTCCGGTCAGAGAAACCGTACCGAACTGCGCTTTGATTGCCTCCACGCACGCTTTTTCGGAATAATAACTTTCTGAAAGAATGTTGAGATACGCTTCTGTCGTCTGTTTCACTTCTTCAACAGAGTAACGCAGAGGAAAATCTTCATTGAGGATGATTTCCTTCGCCTTAATCTTAACCAGCTCGTTCAGCAGCGTCGGATAGAGATCCAAACCTTGGTATTCTGTCAGATACAACTCTCCGGTCGATATATCGCAATAAGCTACCGCCATTGCCTGCTCTTCGGCATAGACCGCAGCCAGATAATTGTTTTCATTTTCATGCAGCATAGACTGTGAGGTCAGGGTGCCCGGCGTGACAACCTGAATCACTTCTCGCTTAACGATGCCCTTAGCCTGCGCGGGGTCCTCGGTCTGCTCACAAATCGCAACCTTATAGCCCTTTTCCACAAGCCTGGCGATGTAACCGTCGGCCGCGTGGAAGGGGACGCCGCACATCGGCGCCCGCTCCTCCTGTCCGCAAGCCTTTCCGGTCAATGTTAATTCTAATTCTTTTGACGCGAGCTTCGCGTCCTCGAAGAACATTTCGTAGAAGTCACCCAGCCGAAAAAACAGAATGCAATCCCGGTACTGTTCCTTGATATCCATATACTGCTGCATCATCGGTGATAACTTCATAAAATTTCTCCTGTTGTCCGTAAATTAGGTTATGTAAATATGTAACTATGTAAAAATGTAATGTAAAACTATCTCGCGTTGTACGCCTTGATACCTTCTTTGATGATGTTGATGCCGGCCTTCATGTCCTCTGCCTTCAAAACGTAAGCGATTCTCATGTCAGATTTGCCCGCTTCCGGATTGGTGAAGAATCCGCCTGCCGGCGCGAACATACAGGTTTCGCCGTTGACATCGAACTCTGTCAGCAGGAACATCAGGAATTTTTCGGCATCGTCTACCGGAAGTTTGCAGGTGATATAGAACGCGCCTTCCGGAACACCGTACTGGATGCCTTCGATTTCGTTCAGCGCTTCAACGGCAACATTTCTTCTGTGCTCATATTCCGCCTTGATATCGTTGAAATAGGAAGGATCCATGTTGTAAAGCGCCGCCGCGCCGATCTGATCCAGCGTTGCACAGCACAGTCTGGCCTGACAGATCTTCATCAGATTTCCCATCAGCGCTTCGTTCTTGGAGGCGATGGAACCCATTCTTGCGCCGCACGCGGAGAATCTCTTGGAGATGGAGTCCACGATGATGACATGCTGTGCGGCTTCCGGGAAGGAACCGAAGGTATCCATGCGCTTGCCGTCATAAACGAATTCTCTGTAAACCTCATCCGCAATGATGAACAGATCGTGCGCGATCGCGATATCGACGATCAGCTTCATTTCGTCGTGCGTCAGCACCTTACCGGTCGGATTGCCCGGGTTGATAATGCAGATGGCTTTGGTTTTCGGCGTAATCACAGCTTCGATCTTTTCTTTTACCGCGTACTGGTAGCCTTCCTCCGCAGTCGTCGGGATTCCAACCAGTTTGCCGCCCGCAGCCGCGATGAAAGTCTTGTAGTTGGTATAGAACGGTTCTGCCATGATGACTTCATCGTCATCGTCCAGCAGCGCGGTCATCAGCATGGAAATTGCTTCAGAACCTCCGGTGGTAACCAGCAGATCCTTCTTTTCAAAATCAAGACCCAGTCTCTTGTAGTAACCGACCAGAGCTTCCAGTAATTCCGGAATGCCTTGGGAATTGGCATAGGCCAATACATCCTGGTCGAAGTTCTTGACTGCGTCAAAGAACGCGCGCGGTGTCTTGATGTCCGGCTGACCGATGTTCAGTCCGTAAACTTTTTTGCCTGCCGCTCTGGCCGCATCAGCGTAAGGAACGAACTTTCTGATCGGAGAGAGTTCCATTGCTTGAATCTTTTTTGATAGTTCCATTTTGTTTTCTCCTTTTTACATAAAGCTAACATTTATTCTAACTCCTCGTGAGAGGTGTTAACGATGGTAAGAATATCGGCCTCCGTAAGGGGACGCGTTGTCTCTGCCGATGTTTTTGACAGATACAAAAGGTACTCGATATTTCCCTTTGCCCCTGTCACCGGACTATAAGTCAGCCCCTGCGGGCAAAGTCCGTTCTCTCCGGCATAGCCGATCACGTTTCGGATGACTTCTGCGTGTACGTTTCGATCCCGCACGATGCCTTTTTTGCCGACCTGCTCTCTGCCTGCCTCAAATTGCGGCTTGACCAGACAGACCAGGCTGCCGCCGGTCTCCTCCAGCAGCTTCGCGGCAACCGGAAAAACCAGCTTCAGAGAAATAAACGACACATCGATGCTGATAAAGTCAATCGGCTCTTCTATCAATGAAAAATCCAGATAACGAATATTGCATTTTTCCATGTTGACCACACGCGGATCGATCCGCAGTTTGTAGTCGAGCTGTCCGTAACCGACATCGACCGCGTAGACCTTGCGCGCGCCGTTTTGCAGCATGCAATCGGTAAAACCGCCTGTGGAAGCGCCGATGTCCATGCAGACCGCGTCCTCAAGCCTGATCGGCCAAAGCCGCATGGATTTTTCCAGCTTAAGTCCGCCACGGCTGACGTAGGGACAGAGGTTTTCCTTTACGAAGATCTCCGCGTTTTCGTCTACCTGATTGCCGGCCTTATCGCTTTTTTGTCCGTCAACATATACGATTCCGGCCATAATTGACGCCTTCGCGCGTTCTCTGGACTGGTAAAAGCCACGCTTCACCAGCAGAACATCAAGCCTTTCTTTCAAGTTCTTCACAAATCCTTTCTGTGATTTTTGCCGCAGACAAGCCGTATTTTTCAGTCAGTTCGTCAAACGTCCCCTGCTCGATAAAGCGATCCGGCCAGCCGAAGTTCAAAAGACGATGCTTCGGCTCTAAAGCGCCTCGCAGGCTTTCGCCGAAACCGCCGGATACAATATTATCTTCGATGGTCACGATCAGATCGCCGCGCAGCGTGTTCATGGCATTTACGGAAGTTTCGATCGGTTTCACGATATTCACATCCTGATAACGTGCCTGCACGCCTTTTTCTAACAGCCGGACAAAAACTTCCCGTCCGATGCCGGCCATTTTGCCGACGCCGAGAATCTCCACACGATCCGTAAGGAGCGTGTTCCCGTATTCCATTGTCCGGTTGTAATACATCAGGCTCGGAATCCTGCCTTCTTCTTCAGTCATAACCTCCCCGCGCGGATAGCGGATCGCGCACGGTCCGACTTGTTCCATCGCGAAATCCATACTCGCGCGGAGCATCTCGTCGGAAGTCGGTGCCAGCACCGTCAGCTGCGGCATCGTAGCAAGATAGCTGAGATCGAAGATGCCGTGATGCGTCTCACCGTCCGCGCCTACGATGCCGGCGCGGTCGATCATAAAGGTTACCGGAAGTTCCTGCATGCAGACGTCCTCCAGCATCTGGTCGTAGGCCCGCTGCAGGAAGGAAGAATAAATGCAGACAAACGGCCGCATACCGGCTTTTGCAAGCCCTGCCGCAAATGTCACAGCGTGCTGCTCGGCAATGCCGACGTCAAAAAAGCGCTCCGGAAACTTTTCGGTAAATCCTCCAAGCCCTGTCGCCTCTCCCATTGCCGCGGTGATTGCCACAACGCGCGGATCTTTTTTTGCAAGCTCTGTCAGATACTCGCCCATGACCTTTGAATAGGTCGGTTTCTCGGATTTCGCCGCCTCTTTGCCCGTTTCGGGGTCAAAGCTGCCGATCCCGTGAAATTTGCCCGGATTTTGTTCCGCGTTGCGGTATCCCTTGCCTTTTTTTGTGATGACGTGGATCAGAACCGGTTCATTCAGGTTTTTTGCCTTCGACAATACATCCAAAAGCTCCGGCAGATGATGTCCGTCCACCGGTCCGAAATAGGTAAATCCCAATTCTTCAAAGAGCACGCCGCCGCGCTCCAAAATCGTGTATTTAATGTCATTTTTGATATCGGCCAATCCCTGCGCGATGCCTTTGCCCACACTGGGAATCGCGCCGATCTTATTCTTGACAAAACTCTTCGCGCTCAGATAACCTTTGGAGGTGCGCAGTGACCCCAAATGCCTGGAAATCCCGCCGATATTCGGCGAAATCGACATGCCGTTGTCATTGAGAATCACAATGAGCTTGGACTTGGAGGCTCCGATATTGTTTAACGCCTCATAAGCCATGCCTCCGGTCAGCGAACCGTCTCCGATGACCGCAACGACTTCATAATTCTCGCCCTGAATATCCCGCGCCGCAGCGTAACCTGCTGCTGCCGAGATTGAGGTGCTGCTGTGTCCGGTATCAAACGCGTCGTGTGCGCTTTCCTTGCCCTTTGGGAAGCCGCTCAGACCTCCAAACTGCCGCAGGGTATCAAACGCGTCCGCGCGCCCGGTCAAAATCTTGTGTACATAGGATTGATGCCCGACATCCCAAATGATTTTGTCCCGCGGACTGTCAAAAATCTTATGCAAAGCTATCGTCAGCTCCACGACACCGAGGTTGGAAGCAAGATGTCCACCGGTTTTGGAAACATGCTCGATTAAAAACTCGCGAATCGCGTAAGATAACAGCTCCATTTCCTCGTCGGACATGTTTTTGAGGTCTTCGGGGAAACGATATTGTGTCAGATCTTTTTTCATATTTTGTATCAGTTCCTTCTGGTCTTCAGCTGCAGGGCCAGATCGCGGAAAAATTCCGCGTTGTCGTAATACGGCGCGATTGCCTCCAGCGCGTCATCCGTCAGCTGCTTGAGTCTCGCGAACGCCGCATCCAGGCCGTTCAGTGAAGTATAAGTATTTTTGTGCTGCTTCTTGTCCGATCCGATAGACTTGCCAAGCTCCTTCGGATCACCGATTTCATCCAGGATATCGTCCGCGATCTGATAGGCCAGTCCGAGGTTTTCGGAATAGATGTCCAGATTGCTCAGCATGTCCTTGCTCGGATTGCCAAGATAAAGTCCGGCCTTGATGGCTGCGATAATCAGCGCGCCCGTTTTATTGATATGAATATATTCCAGCATTTCATTGGAATACTCGTTGCTTTCGCCTTCAATGTCGGATACCTGACCAGCGACCATACCGCGGCATCCGGCGCCCTTGGCAATCGCGTTGATCGCGCGAATCCGTTTCGCCATCTTTTCGGCATCGTCGAAATAGAGCATCAGATCTTTGTTCATCGCTTCAAACGCGCTCGTCAAAAGTCCGTCGCCCGCCAGAATTGCCAGGGCTTCTCCGTAAACCTTATGATTGGTCGGAAGCCCTCTGCGCAGATCGTCGTTATCCATCGCCGGCAGATCGTCATGAATCATCGAATAGGTATGAATATATTCCATCGCGCAGGCATAAGGCAACGCCTCCCGAATATCGCCGCCGGCGAAATCACAGGCCGCAAGCAGCAGCACCGGTCGAATCCGTTTCCCGCCGGCAGTCAGGCTGTATTTCATCGATTCATAGAGCGAAATGCTCTTGTTATCGATGTTCGGAATAAAGTCCAGCAGGTGTTCATCAATGATTTTTTTGTAGTCCTCATAGTGTCTGTCCATGAGAAAACCTCCTTTTCTTTCGGAAATCTATTTCGCGTACACTTCGATTTTTTGTTCGGTTTCGTTTAGCATTTCTTTACAGATTTGATAGCAGCGGATGCCCTCTTCGTAGCACTTCACTGCTTCATCCAGCGTCGTCTCCTCATCTCGAATCGTTTCCGACAGCTCCTCAAGCTTGTATAAGGCTTCTTCAAATGTCATCGTTTCTCTCCTCCTTCGTCACAGCAAGCTCCGTCACGCGGAAGGTCGCGCTGCCGTCCTTGAGCTTCAGTCTGTAGCTTTGTCCGTCACGCAGGTCGCTGATGGAAGCAAGGTTCCTGCCCGCAGCATCTTCCAGCACCGCGTAACCCTTTCGCAAAACGCGGTACGGATGATTTTCATCCAAAAGCAGTCTGCAGCTTTCGAGTTCATGCCGATAGGCGTTCACACGTCCCTGCAGGACATGCCGCATCTCCGCGAACAGTTTCTCAGCACGCAGGTCGGCATAGCTGACTTTTTTTTTCAAATCCGCCATCAAACTGTTTTGCCAGGATTCTGCCCGCTGCATCAGCTCCCGGAACTGGGTCTCATTCAGCAGGGGGTAAAACAGCGCATAGCCGGCCTCCTCCTGCGAATTCATGGTCAGCAGGTCGGGGGACTGCTCCGGCGGGGTGGTTTTGCAGCCGGGGTCGGCGGTGTACTGGTCGGGCTGCTTTTCCACCACGGTAAGGGCGGGGCCGTTGGCAGCAAACAGTCTTTCATCCCCGGCGGGTTCCGGGGCGGAACTGCCGCAGGCGGCAAGTGTCAGCAGGGCTATGCCCATCACCAGTATGGCGCCGAATATGCGTTTCATGGGGCATCGCCCTCCTTTCGCTGTAATCTACCCTCATTATAGCGGGGAAAATGTGAACAAATCTACCATGTTTCTTGGTTTTTTTGCGAATAGCGGGCAAGCCGGCCGTTTTCGGGGGTGCATCCGCATAAAATAAGACGCCGCTTGCCTCTGCAAACAGCGTCCTTCTTGGGGAGTGATCGTCTGTTACTGCAGGATGTAAACCAGCAGGGTGATCACAACAAAAATGATAGCCAGGATCTTGGTCAGCTTGGAAAGCTTGGCATTGGCAGAACGGTCATTGCTGTCATTGAGGAAAGCGCTGACGCCGGCCAGAGCGGTAATACCATCGCCCTTGCCCTCCTGCAGGGATACCACAACGATAATAAGAATGCTGACAACGATCATGGCGATCGCGCCGATAATAGCGAGAGTGGTCATCTTTTTACCTCCATAATTGCGCCCTGTCCGGTACAGGGCATCATTCGACTACAAAATGATACCACAAACCGACCGAAGATGCAAGCCCTTTTTGGGCAAAAAAAG
>OLOV01002921.1_pt1 | contig 11017 bp, 10 predicted proteins | sample 1672931 | NCBI WGS metagenome assembly OLOV01 (sample SAMEA3136738, study PRJEB25190) | human gut metagenome | biome: human gut; feature: human-associated habitat; material: faeces | place: Austria | collected 2013
CATTTTTTGCTTCGTCATATTCTGAATTTTCTGATAAATCTCCAAATCCTAATGCAACTTTAATACGTTCTGAAATTTCAGCTCTCTTTTCTGTCTTTAAATATTCTAATTGTTTTTCTAAGTTATCATATCCTTCTTGTGTTAATAAAACTTCTTTTTCTTCCATTTTTCATTACTCCTTTATATTATTAATATATGATTGTAGTTTCTTAATCTTACTCTACAAAATACAATTTGTCAAGTATAATTTAATAAAATTCAGACAAATTCTTTTTTATTTATTGTTCCGTTTACACCTATTAGTCTTTTAATCTTTACTTTATCATCTTCTAGTTGTTCAAAAACTTTTATTGTAGGCTTTTTTAATATACTTGCTTCATACATAATTGTATCATCAAAACCCTGTAACTTATATTTTTTGGGTATTTCTATTTTCCAGTCTTTAATGTTTATTCCTGAAAATTTTCTTGAAGTTATATTTACATTTTTAGGCACATTTACAACCACTGCATTGCTTGGTATATCTAGTTTGTTTAGTGTCTCTTCTGGGAAATCTATATTTAATATTATATCTGAACTATTCAAATTGCTTTTCATATTGTTTGATAATTTTATAAGTATTCCAAGTTCGTTATATAAATATTCTACAACCTTCTTAAACTTCTTTGTGTTATTGGTAATTATATTTAATCTTTTAACGTTTTTGGCAAGTGACATTATGTTTTCTATTGCAATGTCATTGTTTTCATGTATAAGTATAGTTATTTCTCCCGCTTCTATTTTACTTTTTTTGTAATGATATATTTTTTGTATTACACTATATACTAAAAACTTAGATAACCTTGTACCATCTAATATGCTGATGTTATTTCTATATAGAATATTCTTAAATTCTTCATTTGCCATTAAATTTTCTTCTAATACTATACTTTTTATGTTGCTGTTGTACAAGTATTTGCTTATCTTTTCAGCTATTTTTTTTATTTTCCTTTTGCAACTTTTGTCATCTATTGGCAGAAGAATTATGGGTTTATCTTCTATTTTATCTATTTTAAATATATTTAATAGTCTATATAAGAATTTTACTTTTTCAAACCTTTTAACATATGCTATCATAAATATCACCTAAGACATTATATTTATGAAATTTAAATTTATGTCAAATTATTTTTCCTCCGCCTATTAAAACATCGTCTATGTAGAAAACTACAGATTGTCCTCTTGTAATTGCTCTTTGTGGTTCATTAAATTCTACCCTTGCAATACCATTTTCTTCTGGGTATAGCACTGCTGTTCCTTCTTTTGCACTATATCTTATTTTAGCTTGAACTTCTATTGGTTTATTTTTATCTATATCTACTGTAAAGTTTAAGTCTTTTGCGTATAAAATTTTAGAATAAATATCCTCTTCTTTTCCAACTATTAATCTATTATTTTTTATATCTAAATCTATTACATATAACGGTGTTTCGTTTGATATACCTAGTCCTTTTCTTTGACCTATTGTATAGTAGATTAAACCTTTATGAGTTCCAAGTATATTTCCTTCTTTATTCACAATATAACCCGGCTTTGATTTGACTTTGCCAGTTTTTATTAAAAATCCTGCATAATCATCATCTGGAATAAAGCATATCTCTTGGCTATCTGGTTTTTTTGCCGTAAGTAGTCCGTGCTGTTTGGCAATTTCCCTTATTTGCTCTTTATTCTCAAAGTTTCCTAATGGGAATAAGACCTTTCCTATTATGTTCTTTGGAATATTATATAAAACGTAACTTTGGTCTTTTTTTCCTGCATTTGATTTTTTGAGTACATATTGATTGTATTTTTTACTAAACTCGGTTTTTGCGTAATGACCTGTTGCAATATAATCGCAATTCAATTCTAATGCTTTTCTAAAGAAATAATTGAATTTTAGAAATTTATTGCACTCTATGCAAGGATTTGGTGTTATTGCATTAGCATATCCTTCTATAAAACTATCTATAACGCATTTTTGAAATTCTTCCTTTAAGTTTAGTGTATAGTGCGGTATTCCTAATTTGTCGCACACCCTTTTTGCATCTAATATGTTATCATCTCCACAACATTTGCTCTGCTTGTTTTCATCTTCTGGCTCCCATAGTTTCATTGTAGCCCCTATAACTTCATATCCTTGCTCTAATAGTACAATTGCTGCTACACTGCTGTCTACTCCTCCACTCATTCCTAATAAAACTCTTTTCATTTTACCATCCCTATTATTTCTGTTTCCTATTTTGGAAATCTATTTTTTATAAAACTCCAGCTATCTCGGCACATTTCTTCTATACTTTTTTCAGCCTTCCAATTTAGTTCTTTTTCTGCCTTACTTGGATCTGCATAACATGCTGGTATATCACCAGATCGTCTTTTTCCTATTTTGTAGGCTATTTTTACATTGTTTACTTTTTCAAATGTTTTTACTAATTCTAGTACTGAATATCCTCTACCTGTTCCTAAATTGTATATTTTAACACCTGATTCTTTTCTAATTTTTTCTAATGCTTTTAAGTGTCCTTTGCTCAAATCCACTACATGTATATAATCTCTTATACCTGTTCCATCTGGTGTTGGATAATCATTCCCGAAAATTGTTAATTCTTTGTATTCTCCTATTGCAACCTTCATTATATATGGCATTATGTTGTTAGGTATTCCATTTGGCACTTCACCTATTAGTCCGCTTTCATGTGCTCCTATTGGATTGAAATATCTTAATATTGCTACTCTAAAATTCTTATCTGCAATGGCCATATCTTGTAGTATTTGCTCTATCATTAGTTTTGTACTTCCATATGGATTTGTTGTTGATAATGGAAATTCTTCTTTTATTGGTAGTTCTTTTGGATTACCATATACTGTTGCTGAAGAGCTAAATACTAGCTTTTTGCAGTTGTATTTTTTCATTAACTTTAGCAATACCAATGTCCCTGTTATATTGTTATGATAATATTCTATTGGTTTTTCTACTGACTCTCCTACTGCTTTTAGACCTGCAAAGTGTATAACTGATTCTATTTCTTTTTCCTTGAAAATTTCTTCTATTTTTTTCTCGTCTAACAAGTCTGCTTCATAAAATTCAAAATCTTTTTTAGTAATTTCTTTTATTTTTTCTAATACTTCTGGTGAACTGTTTGAAAAGTTGTCAACAATAACTAGTTCTTCTCCTGCTTTTAGTAATTCTATTACAGTATGACTGCCTATATATCCAGTACCTCCCGTTACTAAAATCTTACTCATAAAATATCCTCCTTATTTAGCATCATATAAATTTTTGCCTTCTTCTATGTCTATTTTTAGGGGAACCTTTAGTGTTATAACATTTTCCATTTTTTGCTTTAGTATTTGTTCCACTTTTTCTTTTTCTTCTGGAATTGCCTCTATTAGTAGTTCATCATGTACTTGTAATATTATTTTTGATTTTAAATTTTGTTTATTTAATTCATTATATATATTTATCATTGCAAGTTTCATTATATCTGCTGCTGTTCCTTGTATTGGCGTATTCATAGCAATTCTACTTCCAAATTGTCTTACCATATAGTTATTGGAGTTTATTTCTGGAATATATCTTCTTCTATGAAATAGGGTTTCTACATATCCTTCTTTTTTCGCCGTTTCTACAATTGTTTCCATAAATTTTTTTATTCCTTGATATTTTTCTAGATATTGCTCTATATATTGTTTTGCTTCTTTTCTTGGTATTTTCAATTGCTCTGATAATCCAAAATCGCTAATTCCATATACTATTCCAAAATTTACTGCTTTTGCCTTTGTTCTTTGTTCTTTTGTTACTTCCTCCATTGGTATGTTGAATACTTTAGAGGCTACTTGCGTGTGTATATCTTCATCATTATTAAAGGCTTGTATCATATGTTCATCATTTGAAATATGCGCTAGTACCCTTAACTCTATTTGGGAATAATCTGCATCTATAAATATATTTCCTTCTTCTGGTTTAAATACCTTACGTAGATTTTTGCCTAGTTCATTTCTTGTTGGTATGTTTTGCAAGTTTGGTTCTGTTGAGCTTATTCTACCTGTTGCTGTTACCGTTTGGTGAAAGCTTGAATGTATTTTTTTTGTTGTTTTATTAATATATGGCATTAATCCTTCAACATATGTTGAATTCAATTTACCTATTTGCCTATATTCCAAAAGTCTTTCTATTATTGGATGTGTAAATTTTAGTTTTTCTAGTATTTCTACCCCTGTTGAATATCCTTTTTTGTTTTTCTTTCCCATTGGCAATTTAAGTTTTTCAAAAAGTATTTCTCCTAATTGCTTTGGAGAATTAATGTTAAATTCTTCTCCTGCTAAGTCATATATTTCTTTCGTTAGTTCTTCTATTCTATTTTTTAATTCATTTCCAAAATCCAATAATTTATCTTTATCTACATATATCCCTTGATATTGCATATCTGCTAGAACTTCTAATAGTGGCATTTCTATTTTATTGAATAAGTCTAGTGTACATGTTTGTTTCATTTTGTCTGTTAAAATATAGTATAGTTTATTAATCAAGTATGTATATACATAGTTCTTTTTACTTGGTTTTTTATCTTCTGGAGTCTCAAAAAGCGTAAGTTGTTTTTGTGGTTCGTCTTTTTTTAAATATGTTGCAACATCTATATTTAAGTACTCCTCTGAAAGATATTCTATTGTGTATTTGGTTATATTTGAATTTAGCAAATATCCTGCTATTTCTATATCAAACATAAGATTATTAGGGTTTATTCCTATCTGTTTTAATAATATATAATCCTGTTTTTGCTTATATCCTATTTTTAATATTTCGGCATCTTCAAATATATTTTTCAATTTCTGAATATCTTTTAATAAATATGCTGTGTTTGCTTCCTCTGAGTATAATGTTATTCCATCAATTGTGGTGTTTAATATACCTGTCCCATTTTCTGCTTCTGTTATAATATAGTAAAATATTTTTTTGCATTTTTTCACTTCTTGCTTATACTTTTCAAATTGTTCCTCTGTTATTTCTTGACCTTCTATATTTATCTCTTGTGCCTTATTCAAACTTTCCTTTTCTAAGCCAAACCTTTCAATAAATCTATTAAATTTTAATTTTGTAAATAAGTCTGCAACCTTTTCATTATCCCACTTTGTTACCTTCATATTATCTACTTTTTTGTCTATTGGTACTTTTGTATCAATGGTTCCAAGTGTTCTTGATAGATATGCCATTTCTTCATTTTGTTTGATTTTTTCCTTTAATTTCCCTTTTAAGTTGTCTATATGTTTATATATTCCTTCAATATCTTTATAGTCTTTTATTAAATTTATTGCTGTTTTTTCTCCAACTCCTGGTATTCCCGGAATATTGTCTGAGCTATCTCCTGCAAGTCCTTTTACTTCAATTAAGCTTTTAGGTGAGAGTCCATATTTTTCAATTACTTTCTCTACTGTATAATCCTCTGTTTCAGTTTTTCCTTGCACTGTATGTGGTATTCTTACTTTTATGTGTTCATCAATTAATTGGAAGCTATCTCTATCTCCTGTTAATATTGTCACTTCTAAATTCTCTTTTTGACCCCATTTTGCAAGGGTTCCGTATTATGTCATCTGCCTCATATCCTTCTTTTTCTATTATCTTTATGTGCATTGCTTCTAGTATTTCTTTTAAAATTGGCATTTGATTTGCTAGTTCATTTGGCATTCCTTTTCTATTGGCTTTATATCCTTCATACAATTTGTGCCTATGTGTTGGAGCTTTTAGGTCAAATGTTACTACCATATATTCTGGTTTTATATCTTCTATTATTTTAAACATTATATTTAAAAATCCATATATAGCATTTGTATATGTTCCATCCTCTGTCATTAATATTTTTGTAGCCATTGTACCATAAAAGGCTCTATTTAGTATGCTATTTCCATCTATTAAAATCAAATTTTTCATATATTTCTTTTACCTCTCCTTCTGCATTATTTTATCAGCTTATATATCTTTTTATTATTTAATGTCTGTACATAAGTATATTCTGAATTTTTAAGTTCTTCATATTTGCTAATATCTATGTTTGATTTTATAATATTTTGGATGGTGCTTTCGTCTTCAACTATTATAATTGGTTTATTTTTTCTTATGTCATCTATATATTCCTGAACCATTTCTTCTTGTACACTTCTTTCAAAAGCATTGTTGCTTAGTATGTATGTTATTCTTGAAGCTGGTTTTCGATTTGATAAGTAATAAATCTCATCATAAAATCCTATTACTGCTATTCTATCAGTTTCTTCAGTGTTATTTTGTATATATGCTATCACATTATTGTTTGGTTGAAATGTTTCAAATACAAATATTAATTTATAATATTTATAGGTATATAGTATAATAACTACTATTATTAATATATATCCTACTATTTTTAATTTTTTGATAATTATATAAATTATAAAATTATATGCTAAGATTAATATCGGTAAAAATGATATAAAATAATGATAATATATATTAACACTTATACTGTTAAACAGTATTGTTATTATTCCTAAGCAAAATGTACTTATATATTTTTCTTTTTTATTTAATACATTCCACCAAGCAACAGCTATATACAGGCATATGCTATAATATGATATTGGCATCATGTTTCTCATTAGTTTCGATGCCCTTATTAATCCTATTTTATTCATCGTGGTGTTAATTAAAAAGACATTTTTTATAAAATCGTATACACAATTATTTATTAGTAAATAGGCAAATATTGGTATGCATACTATAATAAACCCTAGAAATGAAAATAATATGTATTCAAAAAGTTCTTTGATTCTTTTGTTCATTATTAATTTAATTGCTATTCCTAAGCCAAATGCTACAAAAACAATTATCAAATTTGCTCTAATGAAAAATGTTAATCCAAATAAAATGCCTATTAGCAAGCATTGCAGTTTTGTAAATTTATCATTTTCATAAAATTGCAAACATTTATACATTGCAATCATTGAAAATGTTAGAGCATAAGTTTCGCAACTTAGTCCGTAAGTAAAGCATTTCGCATAACAAATAAATGCAACACCAACTGTAAGGAGACTTATTATCTTATTTTTATTAATTAATTGTAATGTTTTATACATATATACTAGTGCAATATATATGAATAAGAATTCAATAACACACACTAGTGATGGTCCGCCTAATTTTAGCCCTATGTAATTTATAAAATAAAGTACTGGTCCTTTGTTATCTACAATATCTTTATAAAGAGTTTGTCCTTCTGTTAGATTTTTACTTACATTTAAATATACTGCTGCATCCCAAAAGGTTCCAACCTTTTTAGTTGGAAAAGTGTTAGACATTAATATTAACACAATCGCCATTGGTAATATTATAACATATGGTAAAATTTCTTTAATTTTTTTCATTTGCTTTTTGCTCCTTGCTTTTTTATCTTAACTGTGGTTATTATGCTGTTTATTGAGGTTTTTATTATCTTCATTTTGCTTGTTCCTTCTTTTAGATTGTATTCTAATTTAAATGGTATTTCTCCTATTATTGCACCTGATAAATACATTTTATATAAAATTTCCATCATACAAGCAAAACTAGATTGTGTAATCACGTTTTCTCCATATTTTTTATATGTCTTTGTAGCAATCTCGTGTGTATATAATCTATACCCACAAGTATAATCTTTTACATTTGGAATTTTTAACATTATGTTATACCATATTTTTGCAAAGTCGCTTAAAAGTATTCTATGCTTTTTTAATCCTGTTATTGTAGCCCCTTTTTGATATCTTGAAGCTATTATAATGTGTTCTTTTTCCTGTTTTTGCTTTTCTATCATATCTATTATATATTGGGGATTATGAGTATTGTCGCTATCCATAACAACTAAATAATCATTTTCATTTCCTTGATTTATAAAATGCATTAAAATAGTTCGCATAGCTTCACCAAGTCCCTTATTTACATCATGGTTTATTAATTTTACTCCATCTTTTTCTCTATCTATTATTATTTTCTCTGTATTATCCTTGCTTCCATCGTTTACACAAAATATTTCAACATCAATATTAAACTTTTCCTGTACTTTTTGTTTTACTTTTAATATTCTATCTAATAGTGTGTTTATATCTTTTTCTTCATTATAGCATGGTAATCCAATAAATAGTTTCTCTCGCATTATTTTTCTCCTTAATATTTGAATTTGTTATATATTATTTTCTTTAAAATATAGTTGGATACTGTACTTACACATGTAGCAAATATTTTGCTTAATAAATAATATATTGAGAATTTTTCTGTAAGTATATACATAATAATTGTATCAATAAATATTGATATAATAGCTATGGCTATATAACTTATAAATTCTCTCACTACTCCAATTTTAACTTTTTTGACAAATACTATTTTTTTGCTAATTATGTATGTTATTGTTATACAAATTAGCATAGATATTATGTTTGAAATAGCATAGTTTATGGATGCTATTTCTGTAAATAAATATAAAAGTAATATATTTATAATTGTAACAAATCCACCAGTACATAAGTATCTAAAGAAAATGATTTTTTTATTTTCTGTGTAATTGATAAAAATTGTTTTTATTAGTTTGACTAGTTTTTTCATTAATTTCTCCTTTTATAATATCTAGCCTCCTCTCAACTCTTCCTATTTAACTGTCAAAAATTGTGTACCCTAACATTACTCCTTAAATCTATTGAAATAACTACATCTGGAGTCTATTTCAATTCGTCAAAGTTGAGATTTTAGCACTTTTCAAAAGTTTAAATTTTCCTTTATATATAAAGGTTTGTCCGATTTTGGGGTTAAAATATATACTCTCCTATTTTTTATTGTCTATTTTCTTTGTTTCTAATGTTAATTTATCAAAATCCGATATGTAATTTCTATCTTGTCTTACTTTAAATTTTTCATACTCTTTTGATGCTTTTTTATCTGCATCTGATTTTGAAATTTTTCCTTTTCCTTCTAAAATTTTATAGTGCCTCATTTTTAAAACATTATCTACTTCTTCTTTCCAGTCTTCCATATACATTGGTATATTTCTTTCAGCGTTATCTTCTGCTATATCTAGAAAGATGTTTACAGCATTATTTAAGTTTTTTAGTTCAGCTTCTGATAGATAGTTTTTAGCAATTGTTACATCAGATTTTAAAATTTTTCCATCTGGTGATTCTTTCCAAGTTGTTAATCCCATATTAGGCTTTTTATTATCAGCTCTATTATATATTATTTCTGCTGCTGTTTCTCCGGTAATTGCATAATGAAATTTATTCTGTATACTTGCATAAAACTCACTTGCTAAATCACTAGTTTTGTCATAATCAATTGAACATTCAGCAAATATATCAGTTATTTTTTGATAAAACATTCTTTCACTAGTACGAATTAATTTAATTCTTTCTAGTAATCTTTTAAAATATTCTTGATCAGTTTTTCTACCTTTCATAAATCTATCATCATCTAGAGCAAATCCCTGAATTATATAATCTTTTATTATCTTATTTGCCCATGTTCTAAATTTAATCGCAGTTTTTGAATTTACTCTAAATCCAATAGAAATAATCATATCAAGGTTATAAAAGGCAATATCTCTTGTAACACTTCTATTTCCCTCTTTTTGAACCTGTGCAATTTTTGCACAAGTTGAATTTTCATTTAGTTCTTCATCTTTATAAATATTGTTTATATGCCTTGTTATTCCAGTTCTATCTATTTTAAATAATTTTGTTAATGATTCAATATTAAGCCATACATTTTCATTTTGCAAAATAACTTCAATTCTAGTTTGTCCTTCTTCATCATTATAAAAAATTATATTGTTTTCATTGCCTATTAATTTATTATCCAATATAATTCTCCTTTCAAATTATAATATTTATTTTCTTGTATATCTACATTTAGGATAATTTGAACAACCTATAAATTTTCCATATTTTCCTTCACGTTTGATAAGAGTTCCGCCACATAATGGACATGCGTTTTTATCATAATTACTGAATTTTTCTTTTTGTACTTGTTTTACTCTATTAATATGTTGCTTTTCAATATTTTTATCAGATATTTTTAATGATAAAATTTTATTATAAATATTATTATAATCTGGTAAGATATCACAAGTATATGATAAAATAATCTTATTTAAATTATCTATTCTTGCAATATGACTTTTTGATTTTACATTTACTTTTGCAGTACTTGGTATACATACTATCGATATAAATTTGTTTTCAGATAAATCTAGAATTTTCTCTAGAGATTTTATGTGTCCATAATTTTGATGTATTGGATTGTTGATATATATTTTATTATTTTGTATCCATTTCTTATCATATTCATTTCCTTTAATATATCCATTATATTGTTTTGTTTCAATTACAAAAATACCCAATTTAGAAACAACAATATGATCTATCTGATGAGTTACACCTTCTACAATAATAGTAATATCATTAATCACTTTATATATATTGCTATTAAGTTTGTTCAATTCTTGCCTTACCCAAAATTCTCCAGCTTTTCCAATTATTTTTTTGTAAAAAATTATGCTAATTAATCCTAATATTATTATAATCCAAAAAATAGGATTTTTAATAAATAAACTTACTATTAAATCATTAACTACACTTTCCACTAATTACAAATCTCCTACTAATTATTCTATATGGAGCACACCGTGCTCCGCTACAAATATTGTATCGATAATTTTTTTACTCCTCATTTTTATCACTTTTTAAAGCCATTGGTACTGTAGCCTTATCTTTTTTGTGTCGCATAAATCTATCTTCTTCTCAACTCCTCGTATCTAACCATTCAAATTCGCGTACCCTGTCGTTCTTCATTAAAACAGTTATAATATCAAGGGTTTTGAGGCTTTTATTCGCCATTTTTTCTTGTTTTTCGTATTTTTCATAATCTTATGTAAGTGTTCATACATAAGTTTTTTAAGTTTTTGCGGTTATAATATATAACCTCCTTAAAACTTTTCAAATTATATCATAA
>OLOV01002925.1_pt1 | contig 11007 bp, 9 predicted proteins | sample 1672931 | NCBI WGS metagenome assembly OLOV01 (sample SAMEA3136738, study PRJEB25190) | human gut metagenome | biome: human gut; feature: human-associated habitat; material: faeces | place: Austria | collected 2013
CCCGGCAAAAATGAACAGGCTCATCAACAGGGGATAGACAAAGGAAAAGCCTTGGCTTCGCATAAAAAAGCCATAGGACATCCCCAAAAACAGAAAGCCCACGCAGATGGGTAAGGTATAGGGCAGCGCGGCGCGAAAGGCCTTGGTTTTCACGGACATTCCTCCCAGTCAAAAAATTCGTGTTTTCTTATCTTAGCGCCGCCTGTTCCACTTTGTCAATCCCTAGAGAAAAGATAGGCAAATTGGAGAAATTTCCTGGGATAACTTTTGCAGAAAACGGACATTCTAACCACGAAGGCCAACGGGAGGCTTTGCTTTCTGTGGGGCCGTTCAATCCAACGGACTGCAAACCTGTGGTCCTGGGAGGTTTCCGTAATGAAGCTGATCGACAGGATCGCCCTGGTCCTGGTCATCCTTGGTGGCCTGAACTGGGGCTGCGTGGGCATCTTCGGCCTGGACCTGGTGGCCGCCCTGTTCGGCGGGTCGGCCAGTGTGCTCAGCCGAGTGGTGTATGTCCTCATCTGCCTGGCTGCGCTGTGGAGTATCACCCTCTTTTTCCGGGAGGACCCTGTGGAGCGCAGAGCCAAGGGGAACGCATGAGATCAGAAAAGCGCGTACCGCAAATTCGGCGGCACGCGCTTTTCTTCTCGTCTGTTTCCGATCAGAACGAAGAACTTATTTCTTAATACTTGCCCAGGGAACCGGCGTCGTCGCCGCTGGCGGACTTGCCCAGGTAGAAGTCGTTGCCGGGCAGGATGGCGTTGAGGACGATGCCCGCGATGGCGGCGATGGCCAGGGAGGTCAGGGTGATGGAGGCCGCGCCGATCTGGAAGGTCAGGCCGTCCGTGAAGCCCAGGCCGCAGACCAGGATGACCGCAGCGATGATGAGGTTGCGGCTGTTGGTGAAGTCCACGTGGTTCTCCACCACGTTGCGCACGCCGATGGCGGAGATCATGCCGTAGAGAATCAGGGAGACGCCGCCGATGGTGCCGGTCGGCATGGCGGAAACGAGCGCCGCGAACTTCGGGCAGAAGGACGCGATGATCGCGTAGACGGCGGCCAGACGGATGACCAGCGGATCATACACGCGGGTCAGCGCCAGAACGCCGGTGTTCTCGCCGTAGGTGGTGTTGGCCGGCGCGCCGAAGAGGGACGCGATGCTCGTGGCGAGACCGTCGCCCAGCAGGGTGCGGTGCAGACCCGGATCGGCGATGAAGTTGGCGCCGACGGTGGAGGAGATCGCGCAGATATCGCCGATGTGCTCGATCATGGTCGCGAACGCGATGGGCATGATGGCGATGATGGCGGTGACGAGCAGGTTCGCGTCGCAGTTGCCGATGAGGGAGAAGACGGTGTTTTCCATCTTCACCGGCAGGCCGATCCACGCGGCGCTGGCCACGCCGGAGAAATCCACGCGGCCGGTGACGGCGGCGTAGACATAGGAGACGAGCACGCCCAGCAGAATCGGGATGATGCGCAGCATGCCCTTGCCCCAGATGTTGAAGATGACCACCGTGAGGATGGCGACCAGCGCGATATCCCAACTGCCGGTGCAGTTGTTGATGGCGGAGTTGGCCAGCGTCATGCCGATGCAGATGATGATCGGGCCGGTGACGACCGGCGGGAAGAACCGCATGACGCGGTTCGCGCCGAAGCCGCGCACCAGCGCTGCGAGAATCAGATACAGCAGGCCGGAAGCGGCGACGCCCACACAGGCGTAGGGGAGAAGCGCGGCTTCGCCGTTCGGCGCGATGGCGGCATAGCCGGCCAGATACGCGAACGAGCTGCCCAGGAAGGCCGGAACCTTGCCCTTCGTGACGAAATGGAAGAACAGCGTGCCCAAACCTGCGAACAGCAGCGTCGCGGAAACGGAAAGGCCAGTCAGCGCGGGCACGAGCACCGTCGCGCCGAACATGGCGAACATGTGCTGGAGGCCCAGAACGAGCAACTTCGGGGTGCCCAGCGAGCGGGCATCGCGGATACCTTGGTTCTGCATGGCGATATCTCCTTTGTAAATATGAGGTTTACGCGCGGCAGACCGCCGCGCATATCCTCCATATTATAGAAGCGATGGCGCCAAAAAGCAAGAAAAAAACGAAAATTCAAACGGGTCAATTCACGAATGTTCGGTTATGGGCACATCCAGCAGATAGTAGCCGAACGCATTGATGACGGTGGTGTCGCCGTGATGGCGGACGCGCTTGAAATTGTATTGATAGTTTTGGTGGACATGGCCGTGCACCATGTAGCGCGGGCGGTACTTTTCCATCACATCCAGAAAGGTTTTGAACCCGGTGTGCGCCAGATCGGTGTCGTCGCCGAGGCTGCGCGCGGGGGAATGGGTCATCAGGATATCAATGCCGCCGCTGCGCCAGAGCTTGAAGCGGAGCTTTTGAACGCGCTGGCGCATCTGCTTTTCGGTATACTGGTTCACGCCGCAGTTATAGCGCATCGAGCCGCCGAGGCCGAGGATGCGCAGGCCGCAGACGGTCACGACCTGATCCTCGATGCACAGGCACCCTTCCGGCGGGTTTTGGGCGTATTGGTCGTCGTGGTTGCCGCGGACATAGAGGATGGGCGCGGCGGTGAAGCAGGTGAGGAAGGAGAGATAGCTGGCGGGCAGATCGCCGCAGGCCAGCACCAGCTCCACGCCTTCGAGCTTGCGCCTGTCCAGATGCTCCCAGAGCGTCGGTTCCGCCTGATCGGCGAGCAGAAGAATCTTCATCGGCTCACTCCTTTGTGGCGGCACGGATGCCTTGCAGCGAAACCAGCCCCTTGGCGACGTCGTTCAGCTCGTCCACCGAGGGAATCCGGCCGATGACATTTCCGGCGAGGTAATCCATCAGGATGATCTCCTGCGGGGTCAGCGCCACGTCGGCCGCGACGTGAACCTGACCGGCCTGATCGACAATCGGCCCGACGAACGGCAGGAACGCGCCGGCGCGGATGCGCTCGTGCAGCAGATCGACCAGCCGCCGCGTGCGCGCGGGCAGGCGTTGGGAGCAGATGATGTCAATCGCATCGGTGGACATGCCCATGTAGTAATTCATGGCGCGGTCGGCGTTGTGCTCGCCCTCGTCGCTCCACGCGCCGGTCAGGATGCTGCGGACGATGCCCTCGTACAGCTTGCCCCAGTTCCAAATCGGCATGGCGAGGTTGGCGATCACGCCGTCCTGCTCGTGATACAGGCCGAACGCGCGCGATTCCAGATGCGGCGCGCTGATGTCGCGGCTGGAGATGATGTGCACGCCGCGCGCGGCCAGCGCCGCCTCCGGGCTGTGGCCGGGCAGGGTGGACCATTCCAACACGATTTGGGCGCGCGGGTTGACCATCTGCGCGCCGAGGGCGAAGGCATTGATCGACGTGGGCGTGCCGTAGATGGGGTAATCCGCGATGTAGCCGATTTCGTCGCTTTCCGACAGGGCGGCGGCAATCGCGCCCAAGACGAATTTGGCCTCGTACACGCGCAGGTAGTAGCTGCGGACATTGTGGTAGCTGGCCAGCAGCGAGCAGTTGAGGATTTTGGCGTTCGGGTGGATGGCACACTGACGGATGCAGGCGTCCAAAAAGACGGGGGAGGCGGCGAAAATCACGTCGTAACCGTCCTCGATGAAGCCTTCGATGACCTCCTGCGCGTCCTCCTGCGCGACGCATTCGCGGCAGACGGTTTCCACGCGGGAACCGAAGGTATCCTCAAGCGCCTTGCGCCCCAGCTCGTGCCAATACGACCAGCCGGAATCCTGCGGCGAGCGGTTGTAGAGGAACGCGCAGCGCACCGTCTGCGGCGGCTTGTGCCAGACGGATTGCAGAAAGCCCGGCTTGGCCTCCGTCGGCTGGGAGAGCAGCGCGGCGGGCTTGTTGGCCGCGGCGACGACAAATTCAGACCAGATCCGCTCGATCTCCTGCCCGAACTCGGCGGGCGTTTTCTCCACGCTGTCCTCGTAGCCGAAAACCTCCAGATAGATCAGCAGCGCGTCGCAGGCGGGCATCGGCGCGCTGCCCTCGGCCCTGGCGCTGTATGCCTGCTGGAAACGGTAGAAGCAGGACTGAAAATCAAACAGATCCTCCGGCGACCACTTCTTGCCCGGCGTTTTGCCCATCAGTTTATAGAGCTTTTCATAGCTGCCCTCGCGGGTGAAGGTGATGAAATTGATCTTCGTATCGGCGTAGAAGCTCAAAAATTCCTGATAGACGCGGTAGCGCTCGCTGTCCTCCGGCTCCGGCAGGACGCGGGTGACGTCCGCCTCGATGCTCACCGCATCGAGCCGACGCATGACGCTCACGCGCTTGTTGCCCTCCACGATGTAAAAGCGGTTATAGTATTCCAGCGCGACGATGGGCTGGCGCAGGCCGTCCTCCACAATGCCGTCGTAGAGCACGCTCCACTTGGAGGCGAACTCGGAATCCGGCTCGAGCAGCGGCATGAAGCCGCGCGAAAACGCCGTCGTGCGCCCCTTCGTCGCCGTGCCCTCGATTTGATCCAGCGCGATCTGCACCAGCCCGAGCGGCACCTGCGTCAGCTTGTTGAGGGTGGGCACAAGCTCGGACAGCACCGGCAGATACGGGTCCTGCCCGCGCGCCTGTGCGGCGTGCTGCTGCTTGAGCCCCTCTTTTCGGGCGGCAAGATAATGTTTCATGCTCATGGCGGTACGCTCCCCTCTGCGTCAATGAATGTGCGTATTTCCTTCCATGATTATAGCATCGCGTGCGCCCGCGCGCAACCGTCCCTTGATGAATGGGGGCGACTGTGCTATAATTTCAGGGAAGAACGGCGTGCCCCATAAAAAACAATCCTTTAGCATAAACGAAGCCCGAATGGGAGCAGGAGGAACAGCATGAGCGAATTTAGCGTGAGGCCGGACTGGATGGCCTTTTGTCTGCCGGATATTTCCGAGGCCGAGGTGCAGGCGGATGCGGATGTAATCCGTTCCGGCTGGTGGGCGAAGGGCCCGCGCACGATGGAGTTTCAGAAGAAGTTTGCGGAATATGTCGGCGCGAAGCACTGCATCGCGGTCAATTCCTGCACGGCGGCGCTGCATCTGGCGCTGCTGACGCAGGGGATCGGCCCCGGCGACGAGGTGATTACCACGCCGCTGACGTTTGCCTCCACGGCGAACACGATTCTGCACGTCGGCGCGATGCCGGTGTTTGCGGATATCGACCCGGATACGGGGCTCATCGACCCCGCCGAAATCGAAAAGAAGGTCACGAACCGGACGCGCGCGGTGGTGCCGGTGCATTATTCCGGCCTCGCGGCGGATCTGGGCGCAATCGGCCAAATCTGCGACGCGCACAACCTGTTCCTCAGCGAGGATGCGGCGCACGCGGTCGAAACCCGCTACAACGGCGAATTGATCGGCCATCATCCGCGCGGCACGGTGAGCTATTCCTTCTACGCAACCAAAAATCTGGCCTGCGGCGAGGGCGGCGCGCTGGTGACGGACGATGACGAAATCGCCGCCAAGGCGCAGGTGCTCTCCTGCCACGGCATGAGCGCGGGCGCGTGGAACCGCTACGGCAAGGAAGGCTCCTGGCGCTACGACATCGAGGAGCCTGGCTACAAATACAACATGTTCGACATTCAGGCCGCGCTGGCGCTGACCCAGCTTGGCCGCATGCCGGATATGCAGCGCCGCCGCTTCGAGGCGGTGGACGTTTACGAGCGGGCGTTTGCGGATGTGCCGGAGCTGCGCCTGCAAAAGACGCCGGATTACTGCCACCACAGCCGCCATCTGTATGTGCTGCGCATCGTTCCGGAGCGCCTGACGATCTCCCGCGATCAGTTCATCGAGGAGCTGAAGGCGCGCAACGTCGGCGTGAGCGTGCATTTCATCGCGCTGCACACGATGAGCGCCTACGCAAAGCGCTTTGGCTACAAGCCGGAGGATTTCCCGAAGGCATATGCGTTCTCGGAGAGCGAGATCAGTCTGCCGCTGTATTCGACGCTGGGCGTGAAGAACGCGGAATACGTCGCGGACGCGGTGCTGGACGTTGTAAAGAAGTACAGAAAATAAAAAAATCACAAAGGGAGCCTGAAAACGAAAACGGGCTCTCTTTTTTCAATGGATGGAAAATGGCGTGAATTCGACTCGGTAAGCAGGAATTTGACGAATTGCGGAATTTGTCGGAGGGGAAAACGGTCTCAATTTGTTTTTTCAGGCGAAAGATTTGTGAAAAACAGCACAAAACGCGGCACGCGATTTCCTATGTATGAATGGGAAAACGGACGGTCGGCGCGCGGGGAAAGCGGGAATCGGACAGGATTCACAAAACGGATGCAAGAACCTTGTTGAAATGGAAATTGTCTAAAGTTTGACAAATGCGCATGAAGCGCGTATAATGCACATCGTCAAGGAAATAACAAGGACAGGCCAATCGACCCGACCCGTCAGGAGGATGAACGATATGCAGACATTCAGACCGATTGATTCCGTGGAAGCGCTTCAGGAGCGCATGACCCTCATGCGCAAGGCACAGCGGGAATTTGCGAAATTCACGCAGGAACAGGTGGATCACATCTTCTTTGAGGCGGCGATGGCGGCCAACAAGGCGCGTATTCCGCTGGCCAAAATGGCGGTCGAGGAGACCGGCATGGGCGTGATGGAAGACAAGGTGATTAAGAACCACTACGCCAGCGAGTATATCTATCATGCCTACCGCAACACCAAGACGGTCGGCGTGCTGGAGGAAGACCCGGCGTTCGGCATCAAGAAGATTGCGGAGCCGATTGGCCTTGTCGCGGCGGTCATCCCGACCACAAACCCGACCTCCACGGCGATTTTCAAGGCGCTGCTGTGCCTCAAGACGCGCAACGCCATCCTCATCAGCCCGCACCCGCGCGCCAAGAAGTGCACGGCGGAGGCCGCGCGCATCGTCTATGAGGCGGCGGTCAAGGCGGGCGCGCCGGAGGGCATCATCGGCTGCATCGAATTCCCGAGTCTGGAGCTGACGGGCGAATTGATGCACGAGGCGGATATCATCCTCGCCACCGGCGGCCCCGGCATGGTGCACGCGGCGTATTCCTCCGGCAAACCGGCGCTGGGCGTCGGCGCGGGCAACACCCCGGTCATCATCGACGAGACGGCGGATATCAAGCTGGCCGTCAGCTCGATCATCCATTCCAAGACGTTTGACAACGGCATGATCTGCGCCTCCGAGCAGAGCGTGACGGTGCTGGACAGCGTTTACGACGAGGTGCGCGCGGAGTTTGCGCGCCGCGGCTGCTACTTCCTCAAGGGGGACGAGCTGGATCGGGTGCGCCATACGATTTTGATCAACGGCGCGCTGAACGCGAAGATCGTCGGCCAGAGCGCGCACACCATCGCGGCGCTGGCGGGCGTGGATGTGCCGGAGGAGACGAAAATCCTCATCGGCGAGGTCGAGAGCGTCGAGCTTTCCGAGGAGTTCGCGCATGAGAAGCTCTCCCCGGTGCTGGCGATGTACCACGCGAAGGACTTTGACGAGGCGCTCGACAAGGCCGAAAAGCTCGTCTGCGACGGCGGCCACGGCCATACCGCGTCCCTGTACATCCATCCGGCGCAGAAGGAAAAGATCATGAAGCACGCCGAGCGCATGGAAGCCTGCCGCATCGTCATCAACACGCCGAGCAGCTTCGGCGGCATCGGCGACCTGTATAACTTCAAGATGGCGCCGTCGCTGACGCTGGGCTGCGGCACGTGGGGCGGCAACTCCGTCTCCGAAAACGTCGGCGTGAAGCACCTGCTCAATGTCAAGACCGTTGCCGAGAGGAGAGAGAACATGCTCTGGTTCCGCGCGCCGCAGAAGGTGTATTTCAAGAAGGGCTGCATGCCGGTGGCGCTCGACGAGCTGGGCACGGTGATGGGCAAGAAGAAATGCTTCATCGTCACCGATACGTTCCTCTACAAGAATGGCTACGTCGCCCCGATCGAGGAAAAGCTCGATCAGCTCGGGATTCAGCACACCTGCTTCTACGACGTTGCGCCGGACCCGAACCTCTCCTCCGCGCTCAAGGGCGCGCAGGCGATGCGCCTGTTTGAGCCGGACTGCATCATCGCGCTGGGCGGCGGCTCCGCCATGGACGCCGGCAAGATCATGTGGGTCATGTACGAGCATCCCGAGGTCAACTTCGAGGATATGGCCATGGACTTCATGGATATCCGCAAGCGCGTCTACACCTTCCCGAAGATGGGCGAAAAGGCGTATTTCGTCGCGATTCCGACCTCTTCCGGCACGGGCTCGGAGGTGACGCCGTTCGCCGTCATCACCGACGACCGCACGGGCACGAAATACCCGCTGGCCGATTACGAGCTGCTGCCGAACATGGCGATTGTCGATGCGGACAACATGATGAACCAGCCGCGCGGCCTGACCTCCGCCTCCGGCGTGGACGTGCTGACCCACGGGCTGGAAGCCTACGCCTCGATGATGGCGACGGATTACACTGACGGCCTGGCGCTCAAGTCGATGAAGAACGTGTTTGATTACCTGCCCCGCGCCTATGAATACGGCGCAGCCGACCCGGAGGCACGCCAGAAGATGGCGGATGCATCCTGCATGGCGGGCATGGCGTTTGCCAACGCATTCCTCGGCGTCTGCCACTCGATGGCGCATAAGCTCGGCGCGTATCACCATCTGCCGCACGGCGTGGCCAACGCGCTGATGATCTGCCATGTGCTGCGCTACAACGCGGCGGAGGTGCCGGCGAAGATGGGCACTTTCCCGCAGTATGACCACCCGCACACGCTTGCCCGCTATGCCGAATGTGCGCGCTTCTGCGGCGTTTGCGGCAAGGACGACGAGGAGACGCTCGACCTGTTCATCGACAAGATCGAGGAGCTGAAAGCGAAGGTCGGCATCAAGAAATCCATCGCCGAATACGGCATCAGCGAGGAGACCTTTATGAGCACGCTGGATCAGATGGTGGAGGATGCGTTTGACGACCAGTGCACCGGCGCGAACCCGCGCTATCCGCTGCTCAAGGAAATCAAGGCGATGTATCTCAAGGCATACTACGGCGAGAAGGCGTAAGGAGGAATCACCCAAATGAGCAAGGAAATCATCGTGGAGCGCGGCACCAAGACGGTGTACCGCGAGGGCAGCAAGATTGTCAAGCAGTTCAAGGCGGGTTATCCCAAGAGCGCCGTCATCAAGGAGGCGTTCAACCACGCGCTGGCGGAGGAATCCGGCCTGAACGTGCCCGCACTGCTGGAGGTGAAGAACACCGGCGAGGGCTGGGCGCTGGTCATTGAGGCCGTCGAGGGCAAGACGATGGCGCAGATGATGGCCGAGCAGCCGGAGAACCTCGAAGCGCTGATGACGCAGTTCGTCGAGATTCAGAGCGACATCCATCGCCGCACCTGCAAGCAGATGGGGCGGCTCAAGGACAAGCTGAACGCGCAGATTTCGTCCCTGCGCGACGAGCTGGACGCGAGCACCCGCTATGAGCTGCATGTCCGCCTTGAAAACATGAAGCCGCACACCAAGATCACACACGGCGACTTCAACCCGACCAACGTGCTCATCGGCGAGGATGGCAAGGTGTATATCCTCGACTGGGCACACGCGGCCATCGGCAACGCTTCCGCCGACGCGGCGATGACCTACCTCCAGTTCGCGCTGGAGGATCAGAAGAAGGCCGACCTGTATTTGAAGCTCTTCTGCAAGAAGAACGATATCGCCATGCAGTATGTCCAGCGCTGGCTGCCCATCGTCGCCGCCGCGCAGATGACCAAGAAGCACGGCGCGGAAAAGGCGTTCCTGACCCACTGGACGCAGGTTGTCGAGTTTGAATAATCGCGCCCTTTTTGAGCCGAGTCAACGTTTTTCGTTGACATTCATGCGCCCGACGTGATAAAGTATACGCGTATGAATTTCAGGGCGTTCGCCCTTTTGAAACGAGGAGCGGTTTGCACATGTTTGAACTCGGCATTCAGAAAAATTGGATTGACGCGCTCTACGCGCGCAGCTCGGTGCGCCAGTATACCGGCGCGCCGGATAAGGAGCAGCTCGACCGGCTGGGTACGCAGGCCCGGGCCGGGAAACCGGACGACTCGGTGCCGCAAGCTCAGCTGGCAGGGCGTGAAAATCCGGATGTTCAAGGGCCCCGGCCTCAAGAGCCAGATCAAGGGCACGGACGTTTACGCGGTGATCGTCGCCAAGCGCGGCACGCCCATGGAGGTTGAAGGCTACATGGGCGAGGCGCTGGTGCTGGAGGCCACGTCCATGGGGCTGGGCACCTGCTGGCTCGGCGCGGGCTTCTACTCGGATATCATCAACCGCAACGTCGATTTGCAGACGGATGAGGCGGTGCACTGCGTGATTTCCATCGGCAAGGCCAATCTGCCCGCGTTTGCGCCCAAGCGCAAGGAGCTGGTCAAGGTCTGCGGCATGGATGAAGCGCAGCTCGGTCAGCTCGGTGCATGGCAGAAGGAAGCGGTGCTCGCCGCGCGCCTCGCGCCCAGCGCGATCAACCAGCAGCCGTGGAAGATCGTTGCGGACAAGACCAGCGTTTCCATTTTGGAAACGACCGTGCTCTATAAGAAGTATGCGCCGCTGGATCGCGGCATCTGCATGCTGCACGCCGCCGTCGGCGCGGCGAAGGCCGGACGCACCGGCCTTTGGAAAAAGGTGGACGGCGGATACGCGATGAAGGCGTAAACGGTATATCAAAAGCGCAAGAACGAAAATCTTGCGCTTTTTCCATAGGACGCATTGACAATGCCTTGTGAGGTAATTATAGTATAATTATAGATCAGGCTTATTGCAACATGAAGGGGTGAAACGTATGCGCGAAGAATATGATTTTTCCAATGGAACGAAGAATCCCTATGCGGCAAAGCTGAAAAAACAGATCACCATCAATCTGGACGTTGACACAATCACCTATTTTAAGAATCAGGCGGCGCATAGCGGAATCCCGTATCAGACGCTTATCAATCTGTACTTAAAGGATTGCGCGGAAAATAAAAAAGAACTGAAAATCTCGTGGAATTGAGTGTTTGAGGGCGACTCGGCGTGTGCTGGGTC
>OLOV01002928.1_pt1 | contig 10999 bp, 10 predicted proteins | sample 1672931 | NCBI WGS metagenome assembly OLOV01 (sample SAMEA3136738, study PRJEB25190) | human gut metagenome | biome: human gut; feature: human-associated habitat; material: faeces | place: Austria | collected 2013
CCCATAGCACTACGAAACGAATCATCAATCACCATTCCACGCTTAAAAGCTAATGCTCTCAGTCGTTGAGATGCAACCCCAGCAGATTCAGTGATCGACATCCCCGTCTTATAGAAGGAAAGATATGCATCAAGAAGTATCACTGCCCCTTGAAGGTCAAATGGCTTGCGACGCACGATTTCTGAGTCTTGCTTTTTATTCATAGGTCGCCCTCCATTTCAAAGCTACTAAACCCCACGTTATTCTGCTGTTTTCCTTTTTGAGTCTTCTGAGAGGAAAACATATCGTGGACGTGAGGCATCTTCCGGAATTAAGTAGTTTGTTCCGACTTTCTTAACGCCCGGTATAATATCCTTTTTGCAATAGTTCTGGACTTGTCTAACGGACACTTCCCACTTCTCGGCAGCTTCTTTTGTCGTCATGTAGCCTTCCATCGTGATACCTCCCTAAAAAGTGTACACTACTCCCTTGGCGCTTAACTTATATATATAATAGCATAGGTTCAGCGAATTGTCAATGCGTTTGAACGAACTCATTGTTTCGGTTTCTTTTCAAGTCTCATTGTGCACGTTTACTCAGGATTTGAGGCTATCCGTTTTGAACCTCTTAAAAAGGTAGTAAAAGACCTGCCTGATGCATATGCGGTATCGATGGAAGATATGGGATTTATCACTCTCCCCGGTAAAGAACGATTGATTGCGCTTGACGGTCAGTATCGTCTTCTCAGTTTAAAGATTGCGATTCGCGGATTAATGGGCGTGCCCGCTGGGACCAAGACCTTTCCTGCTATGAACACTCTTCAGCCCCATCCTGAGCTCGCGAACGAGGAACTGAGTATTATACTCATTGAACACACGGATACCGCCAAAATCAGAAAGATCTTCAATAAGATCAATATGTATGCAAAGCAAACAAGCCGAAGCGATAACATTATAACCAGCGATGATGATACCGTTGCGGTTATCGCAAGAAGATTGATTCGTGAAGGCGGTCCCCTTGCACCAATGGGGAAAATCGATCTCGTTAATTGGAAGAGTAATACCCTTTCCAAGAGGAGCAAGAACCTCACCACACTCAGCGCTTTATATACTATCGCGGAAACCATACTCAAGGACAAGAATTATTCATCGAAAGTCCTGCCTATCACCGAGGAGCTTGAAGAAGCATATAAGAAATACAAAGATGACCCGGAATTCAACCGTGAACTGACCGATCTGCTGAACAATTATGCAGGCCGTCCGTCACGTCTGTACTATGCAGCACATATGACAGAAGACCTCGGCGGAGCCAAAGTTTATCTGAAACGTGAGGACTTGAACCATACAGGAGCACACAAGATCAACAACGTTCTGGGACAGGTTTTACTTGCCAAAAAGATGGGAAAAACACGTGTCATCGCAGAGACAGGAGCCGGACAGCACGGTGTTGCAACCGCAACAGCAGCAGCTCTTATGGGTATGGAATGTGAAGTATTCATGGGTAAGGAAGACACAGAACGTCAGGCACTGAACGTATACAGAATGCGTCTTCTGGGAGCTAAAGTACATGCCGTTACATCAGGAACTGCAACCCTGAAAGATGCCGTTTCCGAGACAATGAGAGAGTGGACAAACCGTATTTCCGATACACATTATGTCCTCGGATCTGTCATGGGACCGCACCCGTTCCCGACGATCGTCCGTGATTTCCAGGCAGTCATTTCCAAGGAGATCAAAGAGCAGATCCTCGAAAAAGAAGGCAAACTTCCAGATGTTGTGCTTGCCTGTGTGGGCGGCGGTTCCAATGCGATCGGAACTTTCTATAACTTTATTGAGGATGAGGGAGTCCGCCTGATCGGCTGTGAGGCAGCAGGACGCGGTGTCAATACTGCAGAGACGGCAGCGACGATCGCAACCGGAAAACTTGGTATTTTCCATGGCATGAAGTCCTATTTCTGCCAGGATGAGTATGGTCAGATCGCACCGGTTTATTCCATTTCAGCGGGATTAGATTACCCTGGTGTCGGACCGGAACATGCACATCTTTATGACAGCGGACGTGCGGAATATGTGCCGGTAACAGACGATGAAGCGGTAGATGCATTCGAATATCTGTCAAGAACAGAAGGCATCATTCCGGCGATCGAGAGTGCTCATGCCGTGGCTTACGCGAGAAAGATCGTGCCACAGATGCGTAAAGACCAGATCGTAGTTATCACTATTTCCGGACGAGGAGACAAGGACTGTGCAGCAATCGCACGTTACAGAGGGGAGGATATCCATGAATAAGAGAATTACAGAAGCATTTGCGAAGGGAAAAGCATTTATCCCGTTTGTTACCTGCGGGGATCCGTCCCTTGATGTTACCGAAAAAATCGTATATGCCATGGAAGAAGCAGGTGCAGATCTGATCGAACTTGGTATTCCATTTTCTGATCCGACCGCAGAAGGCCCTGTCATCCAGGGCGCAAACCTGCGTGCTTTATCCGGTGGAGTTACCACAGATAAAGTTTTTGATATGGTAGAAAAGATCCGCAAAAACAGTTCTATCCCAATGGTATTTATGACCTATGCGAACGTTGTTTTTTCCTATGGGATCGAGCGTTTCTGCAAGAGGGCAGCAGAGGCTGGAATGGATGGAATGATCCTTCCGGATGTCCCATTTGAGGAAAAAGAAGAGTTTGCATTCGTTGCAGATAAATATGGTCTGGATCTGATCTCCCTGATCGCGCCGACCTCCCACGAGAGGATCTCCACGATCGCGAAAGAGGCAGAAGGATTTGTCTACTGTGTATCTTCCCTTGGAGTCACCGGTATGCGAAGCCAGATCACCACAGACATCGGGGCCATGGTAGAACACGTCAAAGCCCAGAAAGACATCCCATGTGCCGTAGGCTTCGGAATCTCCACCCCAGAGCAGGCCAAGAAAATGGCCTCCCAGGCTGACGGCGTCATCGTGGGTTCTGCCATTGTCAAACTCTGTGAAACCCACGGAGCCGACTGCGTACCGTATATCAAAGAGTATGTGAAGTCCATGAAGGATGCGATAAGATAAAAGCATATATCATGTATAGAAAGCTTTTTTCTTGAATAATTACCCGGTATCTAATCACCAGGCATCGGAGGGAATGCCAGATGTATTTTCCGATGCAGGAAGCTATTATGAACACTGTTTTTCTGATATATTCAGCTTATCAGGAAGACGGTGTTTTTTATGATGATAAAAAATCAGATGGATTTTCACTTGCTTGTAAAAGGAATGCCTTCATGTTATGATATAGACATTAGTTGGGAAAGGAGTGGCAGACATGGCGAGATTAGGCATTCCGGTTGGTATTTCAGATTTTGAGAAAATCCGGAAGAATGGATATTACTACGTTGATAAAAGTGGACTGATCGCAGAATTATTAGAAGAAAAATCCACAGAAGTTACTCTGATCACCAGACCAAGGCGTTTTGGGAAGACTCTTGGTATGAGCATGCTGGCGAATTTTTTTGATATTCGAAAAGAAAGTACAGAGTTGTTCAAGGGGCTGGAAATTGCGGAACAAAGAGACGTGTGCAGTGAGTGGATGAACCAGTTTCCAACGCTGTTTGTGACCTTCAAGGATGTTGACGGATTAGATTTTTCCAGTGCTTATGGTATGCTTTCTTCAACGATCACAGAACTTTACAAAGAGCACCTGTATTTAATGGAAAGTTCACGGATAAGTCCATATGATAAAGAAATCATGCAGCGCATTATTACAGAAGAAGCAACTGTTACAGATATCAAAAAGAGCCTGTCGTTGCTGATAAAGCTGATGCAGCAACATTATCAGAAAAATGTAATCCTTTTGATCGATGAATACGATGTCCCGATTGCAAAAGCCAGCAGCCATCAATATTATCCACAGATGCTTGAAATCCTTAAAGTGATGATGAGCACTGCGTTAAAGGACAATCCGGGGCTTTGCTTTGCAGTAGTCACAGGCTGCCTGCAGATTGCGAAAGAGAGTATTTTTACAGGAACCAATAATTTTGTTTCCGATACAATAAGCGATTCAAACTTAAATGAATATTTTGGTTTTACACAAAAAGATGTAGATAAGATCCTGAGCGAAGCAGAGGTCGAGGAATTTGGAGACGAGATGAAGAAATGGTATGATGGGTATCATTTTGGAGAGGTTGATGTTTACTGCCCCTGGGATGTGATGAATTATATTCGTGATATCCAGCGGAATCCGAAGGCAAGACCGGCAAGTTACTGGAAGAATACCAGTGATAATGAGATCATCCGTTCTTTTATTGATTACGCAGGAAGTAACATTACAAAGAAAATGGAAGCCTTACTTTCAGGAGGTTATATCATACAACGTATAGATGAAAATCTCACTTACGATTATCTGCATTCTTCAGAAGAAAATCTCTGGAGCATTCTTTATCTGACAGGCTATCTGACGCAGGCAAGAGAAAATGAAATAACAGATCCGTTGCCAGACAATATGTCAGCGTTAAAAATTCCAAATGCTGAGATCAGAGAAATTTTTGAGACTACCGTTGTGAAATGGTTTTCTGAGAGTGTCAAAACATGGAATCGAAAGGCTTTGTTCGATGCTGCATGGAGTGGTCAGAGCGAGATCCTTACACAGGAAATGAGCAAACTTTTGCGAAAAACCATCAGCTATCATGATTACAGGGAAGATTTTTATCATGCTTTTCTTGCAGGGATTTTTACAGGAGCAGGATATGTTGTAGAGTCAAACAAAGAACATGGAGAGGGACGCAGCGATATTGTTGTGTATGACTCTGTAAATGGACAGGTGGCGATTTTTGAGGCAAAATATTCCAGAACATTGTCTGCTATGGAGGGCGACTGTGAAGCAGCCCTGCGCCAAATTGACAGGCGTATGTATGCAAAAGAGTATGAAGATGAATATGACTATATTTATTGCTATGGTGTAGCTTTTTATAAGAAGCGTTGTCTTGTAAAACAAAAGAAAGAAAACTGATTTATTATTGGAGAAGAGGGGTATAGCATGGAATTCCAGCATGAACTGGTGATCCCGGATGAGGGACTGCCGTTTAAATTTTTTCTGTTTGAGGGAAGTCAGGGAAATTATGTGAGGGAGAAACACTGGCATACGTCTGTGGAGATCTTTGCGGTGATGGAAGGTTCGCTGACTTTTTATCTGAATGATGAGAAACATCCGCTCAAGGCGGGGGAGCTGATGATTATCAATTCCAATGAAGTGCATTCGATCGATTCGCCGGAAGAGAATCATACGGCAGTACTTCAGATTCCGCTGAAGCAGTTTGAGGACTATTTTACCGCACACCGATTTGTACGCTTTGCGGGAAGTGTTCCGGAGATGGATGCGACACTCTGGAGACTGGTGCGTGAAATGTATAAATTATACGGGAAACGTGGAGTCGGATATGAATTCAAGATCCGTTCCTTCTATTATGATGTGCTTTATTTTCTGGTCAATCACTACCGGTTGGACGAGGCGGGCGAGCAGGAAGTACGCCACAGCCGCCGCCTGGATGCTCTTGCGAGAATTACTTCCTATATGAGAGAGCATTATCAGGAAGAACTCAAACTGACCGAAGTAGCGAACATGTTCGGTTACTCCGATGCATATTTATCCAGAATGTTCCAGAAATATGCAAATGTCAATTTTAAGACGTACTTACAGGACATCCGAATGACCTATGCATACAGGGAATTACTGAACACAGACAAGACGATCAGCCAGATCGCCCTGGACAACGGATTTAGCAGCAGCCGCGCTTTTACGCGGGAATTCCAGAAACGATACGGCATTCTGCCAAGCGAACTTGGACGAGAAAAATAAAGAATAAAAATGCAAAAACAGGCGGATCAGAAACGCCTGTTTTTTTTCTTAATAGTTATAAATGTTTGTACAAAACAAAAAACTAAAAGGTCAAAAAAGTGCACTAAAGAGGACAAAAAATCTGGCGAAATAAAACACACCTCATGATATGATATCTCCAACATGAAAAATATAAAGGAGGTAACTTCAGGTGAAGATTCAGAATGTAGCAGATGACGCATTTCGCAGATATGGTAAAGTACTGGAGGGGTATGACTTTACAGAACTCCTGAAGGAAATGAAACACACACCGGTACCGGAGGACGTGATCTATGTGCCATCCGTAGAAGAGATGGAGGCATTGCCGGTAGCGAAGGAACTTCAGAACAAAGGATACGGTGGACTGCCGATCGAGATCGGATACTGCAATGGTCATAATAAGAAATTAAACGGACTGGAATATCACCGCAATTCCGAGATCAACGTAGCGGTTACAGATCTTGTCCTTCTGATCGGACATCAGCAGGATATCGAAAAAGATTTTACATATGACACATCCAAAGTAGAAGCATTCCTTGTTCCGGCAGGAACCGGAATCGAAGTATATGCAACTACTCTTCACTATGCACCATGCCATGTAAACGAAGCAGGTTTCCAGTGCGTTGTTGTTTTACCAAAAGGAACAAACACGGAGCTGACTTTTGACACAGCCGCTGAAGGCGAGGACAAGCTTCTTACAGCTAAGAATAAATGGCTGATCGCACACGAAGAAGCAGCTATCGAAGGTGCGTTTAACGGACTCAAAGGTGAGAATGTCGGAATCGACTGATTTTTTATACTGAAAAGCAAATAACTGTAAATACAAACTTATATAATATGGAGGAATTTTTATCATGAACAATATCCCAGTAGTAAAACTTGGAATCATCGCAGTAAGCCGTGACTGTTTCCCGATCCAGCTCTCTGAGAAGAGACGCGCAGCTATCAAAGCAGCCTACACAGGAGAACTTTACGAATGTCCAGTAACTGTTGAGAACGAGAAAGACATGGAAAAAGCACTCGAAGATGTAAACAAAGCAGAATGTAACGCCCTGGTTGTTTTCCTTGGAAACTTCGGACCGGAAACACCGGAGACACTGATCGCAGAAAGATTCGACGGACCGTGCATGTACGTTGCAGCAGCGGAAGGCGACGGCGACATGATCAACGGCAGAGGTGATGCTTACTGTGGTATGCTGAACTGCTCCTACAATTTAAAGATGCGTCATCTTGAAGCATACATTCCGGAATATCCAGTTGGAACAGCTGATGACATCGCAAAAATGATCGGTGATTTCGTACCGGTTGCACGTGCCGTTATCGGTGTTCGTAACCTCAAGATCATTACATTCGGACCACGTCCGCAGGATTTCTTCGCTTGTAACGCACCGATCAAAGGACTCTATGAACTGGGTGTTGAGATCGAAGAAAACTCCGAACTTGACCTTCTCGTTGCTTTCAAAGAGCATGAAAATGATCCTCGTATCCCGGAAGTTTGCGCAGATATGGCAAAAGAAATGGGCGAAGGAAGATACTACGAAGACCTCAATGTAAGAATGGCACAGTTCGAGCTTACTCTTCTTGACTGGGCAGAAGCTCACAAAGGAGCAAGAAAATACGTTGCATTTGCTGACAAATGCTGGCCGGCATTCCCGTCACAGTTCGGATTTGAGCCTTGCTATGTAAACAGCCGTCTTGGCTCCAGAGGCATCCCGGTATCCTGCGAAGTTGATATCTACGGAGCACTCAGCGAGTACATCGGACTCTGCATCTCCAATGACGCAGTTACACTGCTTGACATCAACAACTCCGTTCCGCAGTATATCTATGACGAAGATATCAAAGGAAAATATGATTACAAACTTACAGATACATTCATGGGATTCCATTGTGGAAATACTCCGGAATGCAAGATGTGCGAATCCAGAGCCGTTAAATATCAGCTCATCCAGCACAGACTTCTTGAGCCAGCAGGATCTGAGCCAGACTTTACAAGAGGAACTCTTGAAGGTGACATCGCTGCTTCTGACATCACATTCTATCGTCTGCAGTGCAACTCAGAAGGTGAACTGGTAGCATACGTTGCAGAAGGTGAAGTTCTTGATGTACCGACAAGATCCTTCGGTGGTATCGGTATCTTCGCTATCAACGAAATGGGAAGATTCTACCGTCACGTACTGATCGAAGGCAACTATCCGCATCACGGAGCAGTTATGTTCGGACATTACGGAAAACAGTTCTTCGAAGTAGTGAAATTCCTTGGACTGGATGTAAAGAAGATCGGTTACAACCAGCCAGCAGGAGTAAGATACCCAACAGAAAATCCGTGGGGATAATCTTCTGATTTTGAAAAAAATAAAATAAAATCAATACAGACATCCCGGGAGTTTTCCTGGGATGTCGTGGTAAAGAGCAAAATATCAGTAAAAAATATCAATAACAGACAGAATGTGCATCTGCGGGGTATGTATGCAAAATGCACAGTTAGGAGGAAATATGTACTATATTGGTGTGGATTTAGGAACTTCTGCCGTAAAACTTCTTCTGATGGAAGAATCAGGCAAGATCTGTAATATCGTATCAAAAGAATATCCACTGTTTTTCCCGCATCCGGGCTGGTCAGAACAGAATCCGGAAGACTGGTTTACCCAGAGTGTTGAGGGAATGAAAGAACTGACCGAAGGAATCGACCGCTCCCAGGTAGCCGGAATCGGCTTCGGCGGACAGATGCACGGACTGGTAACACTGGATGAAAATGACAATGTCATCCGCCCGGCAATCCTCTGGAATGATGGACGTTCTCAGAAAGAAACAGAATATCTCAACAATGAGATCGGCAAAGATAAATTATCACAGTACACAGCAAACATCGCTTTTGCAGGCTTCACAGCACCAAAGATCCTGTGGATGAAGAAAAACGAGCCGGAGAAATTTGCAAAGATCGCAAAGATCATGCTTCCAAAAGACTACCTTGCATACAGACTTTCCGGATCTTTCTGCACAGATGTTTCTGATGCATCCGGTATGCTGCTTCTTGACGTAAAGAACCGCTGCTGGTCCAAAGAAATGATGGAGATCTGCGACGTTAAGGAAGAACAGCTTCCGAAACTGTACGAAAGCTGGGAAGTTGTCGGAACACTGAAACCAGAAGTTGCAAAAGAACTCGGATTCTCTGCAGACGTCAAAGTCGTAGCAGGAGCAGGCGACAATGCGGCAGCAGCAGTCGGAACAGGAACTGTTGGTGATGGACAGTGCAACATCTCCCTTGGAACTTCCGGAACCATCTTCATCTCCAGCAAAAACTTCGGCGTTGACGAAAACAATGCACTGCATTCCTTCTGCCATGCAGACGGAAGCTATCACCTGATGGGCTGCATGCTGAGCGCAGCATCCTGTAACAAATGGTGGGCAGAGGAAATCCTTCAGACCAAGGATTTCGCAGCAGAGCAGGCACCGATCCAGAAACTCGGCGAAAACAATGTATTCTTCCTTCCATACCTGATGGGAGAAAGATCACCACATAACAATCCTGACGCAAGAGGTGTATTCTTCGGAATGTCCATGGACAGCACAAGAGCAGACATGACACAGGCTGTTCTGGAAGGTGTTGCCTTTGGTCTTCGTGATTCCCTGGAAGTTGCAAGAAGCCTTGGAATCAAGATTGAGAGAACCAAGATCTGCGGTGGCGGAGCTAAGAGCCCACTGTGGAAGAAGATCATTGCAAACGTTATGAACCTGAAGGTTGATGTTCTGGAGAACGAAGAAGGACCGTCCATGGGTGGAGCTATGCTGGCAGCAGTAGGCTGTGGTGCTTACCCGGATGTAGAAACCATCGGTAAGAAATTTGCCAAAGTTGTTGATACAGTAGAACCGGATCCTGAACTGGTTGCAAAATATGAAGAGAGATATCAGAAGTTCAGAACTCTGTATCCGGCTATGAAGCCACTGTTCTAATCGAATATCTGCCTGACATACTGGGGTTGTTGTGCTTATTTAGCACAACAACCCCATTTTGACGTACATCTGATGATGACCAATCACCATAGCCTATTTGATTATGACATATCAGGAAAAGGGCAGCTTCAGGAATTCTTCCATGGCTCTGCTGATATAGCGGCCTTTCTTCCAGTAAAAAAACACAGTGCGTTTACTGCTCTGACCGGGCAGCTTATAAAAAACAAGTTCTGAATTTGTTGGAACTCTGGAGAGCAGAAGATCCCCGATGAAAGTGATACCCATTCCCAAACATGCAATATTATAGGCAGTCATCTGCTGATCCAGGCGAAATACTACAGAAGGCGAAAAGTGATTTTCCTGACAAATGGTAAGTGCACGCTTACCGGTATCATTATCTGAACGAAGAATAATAAATGGTTCGTTCTCGAATTTGTTTAATGGAACAGAAGGAATATGAGAAGAACGGAACTGCCCGTTCCGGATTTCCTCAATAGGAATCTGATATTCCTGCAGTCTGGTATTTACTGAATAATTTTTGGGAACCGCTAGAAGAAGTTGTTCTTTCTGGTAGATATAATGTTCAAAAATCTGGTTATCCAGAATACAGTTATCAATTACCAGATCTAACTTTCCGGCCTGGAGAAACTGGGATAGCTTTGCTGTACTTTCTTCTACAAGAGAAATTTGAACATGGGGGAATTTTTGGGAAAAATCAGCAATAAGGGGAGGCAGAATCCACGAAGAAAAAAAGTTACTGCCACCTACATTAAGAGTTCCTGTTTTGAGATTTCCCAGATCCAGTAGGTAGTTTTCGAGATTATTTTCAATATCCATGACTTTTTCAATAGCCTGTATATAATGTTTTCCGACTTCAGTTAACTGTAAAGGTTTGGTACTTCGATCAAAAATAGGATAACCAATGCGGTTTTCCACACGTTTTACATTTGCACTTAAAGAAGGCTGCGAAATGAAAAGAGCAGCAGCAGCTTTGGAAAAGCTTTTTTCCTTGTATACCTCATAGATGTATTCCATTCCCTGAAACATATAAACTCCTCCGATATATAACTTAAACACTATATGTTTTATAAAAATATATGTATTTGATTATATTATAGCAGAGATATATAATGAGGGCAAATACATGGGAGGGCGAATAACTATGAAAAAAACAGACTATCGTGTAGAAAGGGATTCTATTGGTGTAAAGGA
>OLOV01002934.1_pt1 | contig 10977 bp, 6 predicted proteins | sample 1672931 | NCBI WGS metagenome assembly OLOV01 (sample SAMEA3136738, study PRJEB25190) | human gut metagenome | biome: human gut; feature: human-associated habitat; material: faeces | place: Austria | collected 2013
AAAATTCTTCTTAATGAGTTACCTATTGTTACCCCATAACCTCTTTCTAATGGTTCACATACAAATTTTGCATAATTGTTTGCATCATCTACTTCTAGACATTCAATATTTGGCTTTTCAAATTCTATCATTTCTACCTCCTAATATTTTAAAAACTATTTAGAGTAAAGCTCTACTATTAAATGCTCTTCAATTGGAATATCAACATCTTCTCTAGATGCTAATCTTACTACTTTACCGCTTAATTTTTCGTTGTCTTTTTCTAACCAAGCTGGTACAGGTCTTGCTGAATTTTCTTCTACATTTGCTTCTGAATTTTCAGTTTGTTCTACATTATTTTCTTCTGTAGTTTCATTTGATGTTTCGTTAGCTGTAGCAGAATTGCTTACCATTTCTTTTACTTTATTTATTCCATATTCAGCACATTCTTTTATAGAATAATTATTAAATATATTTAAAGATGAATTTCCTATTATCTCAAAATTGCTTTTATAGCCTTCTAAAAATTTCAAATTTGATAAGTTAGAAATAACAAATCCCTTAATTTTGTATTTTTGTATAATATCTTCCAAATATTTCTTTATAATATTTTTATAATTGTTTTTTATTACAGATGGTAGGTATACATATGTATTTACCTTATCTGATAAAAATACTAATGTTTTTTCCAATTTTTTATTTACAAAACATTTTAAAGGAATATATAAGCTACTTATATTTTTAAAATCTAAAATAGAGTAATCCGTGTCAGAATTAATATTTCTTAGTAAGATTGATATTTTTTTATTATTATTCTTTTCGGATTTTAGAATATTATATGGCAAAGTAATATTATTTAATTCAAAGTTAGATGTCCTTGCACTTTCAGCCAATATATGCTCTTGTAGTTTTAATAACAAATTGCGTCTTAGTTCATTTAAAACACTTATATTAGGAATGAACAATCCATCATCAAGTTGAACATTTACTGTTTTAAAATTAAATGGCGTATTTGAAGTTTTACAAATCTGCTTTATAATTCTTTCAGAAGTTATAGGGAAGTTAATTGCAGGAATAGGAACAACATCTGAAGAAACAGATATAACAGAATTGTTATAGTTAACAGATATGCTTATAGGAATTCTTTTTTTAACTATAACGTTTGCATTAATATTTATTTTTTTATTTTCACAATTTGTATAAGAAAGTCTAGCAGTATTTAGCAATTCTTTGCTATTTAATTTGTACACTTTATCTCCAACAGATATATTACCTTTCATTCTACCAATTGTAACTCTTGTGCCAGCCTTAGCATGTGTAAGATTTAATGTTTTCTGCATCAGTTCTGAAACAGTATATTTAGAATCTTCTTTTTCTGTATAAATAGTATCTCCAATTGCCAAATCCTCATTTAATGTTAAAGTAATATGCCCTTTATTGCTGCTAAATTTGCTAATATTTCCAAGGAATAAGCCGATATTATTAGGTCTTTCTTTGAAAATCAGGTTTTTATTGGGTGAATCTGAAAGATGTCCACTAGAAAAGCCACCTCTATTAAATATTTGCAACAGCTGTTTCATATCAGAGTCTTCAACAATATAATCTTCTTTATTTAATATTTTATCTATATATTTACGATATATTCTAGTTACAGTTGCAACATATTCTGGACTTTTTAATCTTCCTTCAATTTTAAAGCATTTTACACCAGCATCAATTAACTGAGGTAAATAGTCAAGGGTACATAAGTCTTTTGGACTTAATAGATAACCTTTATCCATTGTTGTTTCTTTATTTGAAACGTTATTATGGTTTAAAAGTTCATAAGGCAACCTACAAGGACCTGCACATTTGCCTCTGTTACCAGAACGTCCACCAATAATGCTGGAAAATAAGCATTGACCAGAATAAGAAATACATAGAGCACCATGTATAAAAGTTTCTATTTCTATTTTAGAATTTTTACATATGTATTGAATTTCATTTAATGGTAATTCACGCGCAAGAACAACCCTTTTAAAACCTAAATCCTGTAATTCTAAAACACCTTCTAAATTATGTATTGACATTTGAGTACTGCCATGAATAGGCATATCCGGAAAATTCTTAATTAAATATCTTGCAAGCCCAAGATCTTGTACAATTAAGGCATCAATGCCAAATTCATAAGCCTTTTGAGCTAAATTAATGGCATCTTTAAATTCTGAGTTTTTAATTAAAATATTTAAAGTTAAAAAAGTTCTTACGTTTCTTAACTTACAGTATTGTATAGCTTTTTTTAATGTGGGAACATCAAAATTATTTGCAGAAGCTCTAGCATTAAACAGAGTAGAACCAAAATACACACTATCCGCACCATTTTGAACTGCGGCTAATAAGCAATCCCAATCTCCAACAGGAGATAATAATTCGATTTTATTCATACAAAAACCTCCGCTGATATTGTAACATATTTTTTTCATTTTGCATATATTAATATTATATAAGTGAATTAAAGAAATAATAACTATCTAAGGCAACAAGTAGTAAATTGTAAATAAAATGAAAAAATAAATTTTTGTTACAATTATATTACTTTTTCTTTATATCAATTGACTAAAAAAAATAACAATGTTATACTTTATTTGTCGAATAATAACAAATGAGGTGTAATAATTGAGAAGAATGTATAAAATAATTAGTATGTTAATAGTAATGATAATATTATCATTTTTTATAATAAATATTTTACCACATAAGGTTGATGCTGCTCAATACAAAGAGCCAGAGAGCAAAACCAATAAACTTGTAAATTATCCAGGATATACGGAGTTAATTAACAACTTAAAAAAGCAACATCCAACATGGACATATACAATATTTTTTACAGGGCTTGACTGGAATCAAGTTATAAAAAATGAAACAACAGAAGCACATAGCAGAAATTTAGTCCCAGCAGATAGAAAGGGAGAATGGCTTTGTGCATACTGCGAAGCAAATAAAAAAACATATGATGAGGGAAGATGGAAGGGCGCTTCAGAAGTAGCAGTTTCATATTACATGGATCCTAGAAATTTCCTTTATGAAGATTACATATTTCAATTTGAAGAACTTGGATATAATGCAGAATTACACACGATTTCAGGAGTAAATAGTATTTTGGCAAATTGTAAATATCTACAGGGAAATAGTATTAATTATATAGATACAAATGGAAAACAAGCTACAATAAATAAATCTTATGCACAGATTATAATGGAAGCAGGTAAAACATATAATGTTAGTCCATATCATTTAGCAAGTAGGATATTGCAAGAACAAGGAACAACAGGAACTGCAATGGTTTCAGGTAATTATAATTCGACATACAGAGGATATTATAACTTCTTTAATATTGGCGCTACAGGAAGTGACATTATGGCTAACGGATTAAAATATGCCAAAAATAATGGATGGTCTTCACCGGAAAAAGCAATACATGGAGGAGCAAAATTTATTGCAAAAGAATACATACAATATGGACAATCTACATTATATTTACAAAAATTTGATGTTGTAGATGATTATGAAACAGAGTTGTATTATCACCAATATATGCAAAATGTATCAGCTGCAAAAACTGAAGGTGAAGAAGTAAGAGGTGCTTACAAAAAGCTTGGATTTATAAATACAAGTAATGAGATACCATTTAATTTTTTAATACCAGTATATGAGAACATGCCAAAACAGAATTGCCCATATCCAGGAAGTCAAACAATTGTAACACAAAATGTAGAACTTAATTCAAAAGCCGACATAAAAAAAGAAGCAAAAAATTCAGCAACAAATATAGCAACACTAGAAAAAGGAGCAAAAATATTAAGAATAGAAATAGGAGTTTCTACAAATGATGGAATAAGATGGGACAAAGTAGTATTAGCAAATGGAACAAAGGGATATATTAATTCAACTTATATAAAGCGAATTAGTGACATAACTAATTGCAGTGAAAGAGCAATTGCAAATACAGATGTAAATTTAAGAAACGGGCCAGGAACATCAAATACAACAGTAATTACTACATTAACAGAGGGACAAGCACTTACAATAATTGAAAAAGGCCAATACAATGGTGTAGATGGATACAATTGGTATAGAGTAAAATTAAACAATGGAACGCAGGGATATTTAGCTTCAAAATATTTAAATATAGTAAGTTCAGGTTCAGATGACTCGGGTAATGAATTAGTAAAAGTTGTATGTGAATATGGCCTTAAGATAAGAGAAAATCCAGGAATAGATGCTAAATGTTTAACAATTGTAGAAAAGGGTACAATATTAACAAGAACACAAAAAGCAGTTTCTAATAAAAATGGGTATACATGGGATAAAGTTGTTACAGGAAATGGAATTATTGGTTATGTGGCAAGAGCAGGTGGCTCAGAACAAAATATTGAACCTATAGAAAGTGATAAACCACAAGAACCTCAAGAGCCAGAAAATACAAATGACATCTTTAAGATAGATGGAACAAATTTAATGTGTGTGCCAAAAACAACAGTGGAAAACATTAAGAAAAAATACAATAATACAATAATTAAAAAGGGTAATGAAGAGATAAAAACGGGTAATGTAGGAACAGGATATAAAGTAATAATAGAAGAAAAAGAATATATAATAATAGTAAAAGGTGACACAAACTGTGATGGAAAAATAACACCAGCAGATTCTACAGCAATTTTAAAAGAATATGTTGGAATATCTAAATTATCAGATGAGGCAAAATTGGCGGCGGATACAAATAAAGATGGGAAAATAACACCAGCAGATTCTACTTTGATTTTAAGAGCATATGTAGGACTTAATAATATATCAATATAAGGAGAGATAACAAATGATTAAAAAAATTGAATTTATTCTAATTCTAAGTGTTTTAATTTTAGTTGGTTGGTGCACTTGCTCGCAAGCGCGAATTACAACCAGTGATCCAACAGTTTCTTCAGGAGAAACAGCAACAATAACAATTAATAGTCAGGAACCAGTGGCAAATGGAGCAATAAATGTTACATCTAATGGCGGATTGACATTTGAAAGTGTTACAGGTGGTACAGTAAATGGAACATTAGTAGCATTTGCAAGGGCAGAAAATGTTACAAGTGGAATAGCAACATACAAATTCAAAACACCAACTGTAACTAAAGACACAACATACAAAGTTGTATTTGCATCACAAGATATGGAAAATGCGGAAGGTAATGCAATTGCCTCTTCAACGGCAACAGCAACAGTAACCGTAAAAGCAAAACAGAACAATAATACAACAGGTGGAGGAAGTACAGGTGGCAATGCAGGTGAAAATACTACACCAACAGAACCAAAATTCACATCAGTAAATGAAACTGTTTATGCAACTACGGAAGTAAATGTAAGAAAAAGTTGGTCAACAAGTAGTGGAATAATAGGTTCATTAGGAGCAGGCAAAAGTGTAACGCGCATAGGAAAAGGCGATAACGGTTGGAGCAAGGTATCATTTAACGGTTCAACAGGGTATATATACAGTGAATATTTAACTACAACACAGCCAAAAGCAGAAGAACAAAAACCGAAAGAACAACCTAAAAATGAAGAAAAATCAACAAACAAAAATTTAGCAAAACTAGAAGTAAAACCAGAAGGACTAACACCAGAATTTAAAAAAGATGTTACAGACTATACAATCAAAGTTCCAAATAGTATAGAAAAGTTAGATATTATAGCAGAGGCAGAAGATAGCAAATCAAAAGTTGAAATCTCTGGAAATGATAAATTAGTAGAAGGAGATAATATAGTTAAAATATTAGTAACAGCAGAAGATGGAACAACTAGAACATATATAATAACTGCTACAAGAGAAAAAACTGTGCAATCAAGTTTGAGATTATCAGCACTAACTATAGAAGGAATCAACATAGAGCCAGCATTTTCACCAGACATATTTGCATATACAGCTACACTAAGCAATAGTGAAATAAATGAATTAAAAGTAAATGCTACAACAAGTGACGAAAATACTACAATAGAAATTTTGGGAAATAGCAATTTACAAGATGGAGAAAATGTAATAACAATATTATTGAAATCAACTAAAACAGATGAAACAACAACATATCAGATAACAGTAAACAAACCAGTACAACAAGCAGAAAAACAAGGAATATTGCCTAAACTATCAGCAAAAGAAATATTCTATATTATAGCAGGAATAATAAGCTTAATAATATTATTGTTAATAATTAAAAGAGATAAATTAAATGCAGGCAAAAAAAATAAAGAAGAAAAAGCAACAAATAATGGAGAATATGAACAAAACAAAAACGAGTATTTAGACCAATATGAAACAAAAGAGAAAATAGAAAATAATAATTTTGAAGAAACAAATGAAGACTCAAACGATGACTTAAAAAAGAAAAAAGGAAAACATTTTTAAAGATGCAAAATTAGGGACAGTCCCCAATTGTTCCATTTGAACAATCGGGGATAGCCCTGTAATATTGCCATAATTTAAAATTTAATGATGCAGAACTATTGCAAACAAAAAATGATTATAGTATACTTAAAATACATGCTACTGTAGCTCAGTTGGTAGAGCAACAGATTCGTAACCTGTAGGTCGGCAGTTCGATTCTGCCCAGTAGCTCCATTAAGTAAAATCGTCGCACCAATGTGACGCTAATGATTAAATCAATCTAAAAAGATTGATTTTTTTTTGGTGCTACTTCTATATACCGATGAACATACTTGTCCTATACCTGTACAAGAGGTGGTGTTTATGGGATTTATATTATTTTTATAATTCTATTGTCAAAATCTTTTTTTATATTAAAAAGGTCCTTTAATTGTTTGAGCTTTGTTATTGATATATCATAGGAAATGTGCTATACTAACTATTGATAAAATAATATGAAATTATGGAGGAAATATGGGTTTTTTTGATAAATTAAAACAAGGGTTAAGTAAAACTAAAAGTTCATTTGATGAAAAACTAAATAATGTATTTAGCAATTTTAGAAAAGTAGATGAGGAACTTTTAGATGAATTAGAAGAGGCATTGATAATGTCTGATGTTGGAGTAGAAACTTCTAACAAAATTATAACAAATTTGAGAAATAAAATAAAAAAAGAAAAGATAGAAGACGAGCAAGCTGTAAAGCAAGCTCTAAGAGATGAAATTAAAAATGTATTAGAAGAAGTGGACAATACTTTAAAGTTAGAAACAACTCCATCTGTGATATTAGTAGTAGGCGTAAATGGTGTTGGCAAAACTACTTCTATAGGGAAAATAGCTAACAGACTAAAGCAGGATGGCAAAAAGGTAGTTGTTGCAGCAGCAGATACCTTTAGAGCAGCAGCAGTAGAGCAACTTGAAATATGGGCCAATAGAGCAGGATGTGACATAGTAAAAAGAGAAGAGGGAACAGATCCAGCAGCAGTTGTTTACGATGCTGTAAAGATAGCAAAAGAGAAACAAGCAGATGTCTTAATATGTGATACAGCAGGAAGATTGCACAACAAGAAATATTTAATGGACGAGCTTGTAAAAATAAAAAAAGTAATAGACAAGGAATTACCAGAAGCTTCTAAGGAAGTTTTAATGGTTTTAGATGCTACAACAGGGCAAAATGCAATATCACAAGTAACAGCATTTAAAGAGACAGTAAATATAACAGGACTAGTACTTACAAAATTAGATGGAACAGCTAAAGGCGGAGTGGTTATAGGAATTGTTGCTGAAAACAAGGTACCGGTAAAATTTATTGGAATTGGCGAGCAAATAGATGATATGGAAATATTTAACAGCAACGATTTTGTAAATGCATTAATATAGCCAAATAAGCAATAGAAGATAAGCTTAGAAAGGAATGAGATTAAAATGACAAAAATAACAACCAAAAAAGATAATAAAAGAATTATAATTGTACTAGCATTTATACTATTGGCAATTTTAATTGGCTATGTATTATTTAGAGGTAAATATCTGGAAGTACTAGAAATAGGGGAAGAATATGTAGAAATATTTTGGAAAAATATAAAATATACGGCTATAGCCTTTAGTGCAAACTTTATAATATTATTTCTATTAATATATTTTACAAATTTAAAAATAAAAAAAGGATTAAAAGCTTTTTTTGATGATGATAAAAAGCCAATGCCGAAGTTAATAAATAAATCCATTGCAGTTATAAGCTCAATAATAATAAGTACTTTTACAACAAATATAATGCTTAAAAAAATAATGCTATGTTTTAATAGTGCATCTTTTGAAATTGAGGACCCAATATTTGGATATGATATCAGTTACTTCATGTTTAAAAAACCATTTATAGAATTTATGCTTATATATATAATGCTTCTCATAGTAGGGTTAACAATATATACCATATTGTATTACATAATTTCATTTAATATGTTTTTTGATGGAATAAATAGAGAAATATTGAAGAATAACCATTTTACAAAACAATTGGTTTTTCATACTATTGTAATAGTTATATTATTATCAATCCTAACATATGTAGGAATACAAGATATGGGAACAAATAAATTTTTAACATTAAAAGGAGAAACAGCATATTCAATATATGGATCTGGTTTTACAGATGTAACAATAAAACTTTGGGGATACAAAGTATTAACAGTAGTAATGGTAATTTCAATAATTTTGGCAGTTATATTCTTCAAAAAGGGAAAAGTTAAAAATGTAATAAAAAGTATAACAGCAGTTCCAGTATATTTAATAGGATTACTAATAGTATTAATAATAACCCAAACTTTTCTTGTAAAATCAAATGAGCTAGACAAAGAAAAATACTATATAAGTAAGAATATAGAATTTACCAAAAAGGCTTATGGCATAGAAATAGAAGAAAAAACAATAGCTAATAATGAAACATTAAGTGCAAAAATAAAAGAAGAAAATCAAGAAGTAATTAATAATATTACAATAACAAGTAAGGAAAATGTATTAAAGAACTTAAATATGTTACAAACAGCAAAAGGATATTATTCATATAGGAACAGTAATATTGCAAAAGTTAATTTAAATGGTAAATTATCATTAGCATATATAACACCTAGAGAAATATCAGAAAACATTGGTACATACAACGATAAAATGTATGAGTATACACATGGATATGGGATAATAGTTACAGCAGCTAATAAAATCAATGAAGAAGGGGAAATAATAAATCTTCAAAAAGATTTTGAAAGCAATGAAGTAATAAAGATAACAGAACCAAGAATTTACTACGGATTACAGACAAATGAACCAGTAGTAACGAACAATAAAAATGGAGAAGAATTTGATTATCCAAAGTTAAATTCTAATACGGCTGAAAATGCAAAAAAAACTTACGATGGAAATGCAGGACTTCAACTTAATTTTATTGATAGATTTATATTAGGAATAAAAGAGGGAAATATTGGATTAGCTCTTTCAACAAATACAACAAAAGAGAGCAAAATATTAACAAACAGAAATGTTATAAAAAGAGCTAAAACGTTAATGCCATACTTATTATATGACGAAGAACCATATTTGGTAGTAAATAAAGAAGGAAAATTGGTTTGGGTAATAGATGCATATACTACTTCTAGTGAATATCCATATTCTCAAATGTCTACAATTCAAACAGATTTATTAACAAAGCTAGATATAAATTATATAAGAAATTCTGTTAAGGTTTTAATAGATGCATATGATGGAACAACAAAGTTTTATATTACAGACAGAGCAGATCCTATAATAATGTCATATAGAAATATATATCCAAGTTTATTTGTAGACAAAGATGAACAAATTGAAGAAGATATAAAGAATCAATTTATATATCCAAAATTTTTGTATAAAATTCAAGCAAATATAATCACGAGATATCATAATATACAGCCTGATGTTTTATATAGAGGAGATGATATATGGCAAATAGCAACAAATGTTACAGGAAAGACAACTTCAAAGACGGGAACGGAAATAGAGCCATATTATACAATGGTAAAGACTATTGATTCGGAAAATGCACAGCTAGGTTTAGTAATTCCATATACACCATATAAAAAACAGAATATAATATCATATACAGTAGGAACATATGAAAATGGAACACCAAAATTAACGATATACAAATATGCTTCAGATAGTAATGCAATAGGAACAATGCAATTAAATTCATTAACAGAACAAGATGAAAACATATATAGAGAAATAGAAAAACTTAAGGTTACAGGGACAAAAATAACAAAAAATACTATAGTTGTTCCAATTGAAAATACATTATTATATGTGCAATCAATTTATCAGCAATATACCAATGAAGACAATTCTTTACCATTATTAAAAAAAGTAGTTGTTGCATCAGGAAATAAATTTGCTATAGGAAATAATATAGAAGAGGCAATAAATAATTTGTTATCTCAATCAGCTTTTGACATAGAAATAGAAAGTACAGAAACTATAGAAGAAACAATAAAAGCAATAATAAAGGCAAATGAAAATTTAGAAAAATCTAATAATAGTAATGATTGGGAAATGATTGGAAAAGATATGAAAAAATTACAAGAACTAATAAAAAAATTAGATTTATTAGTAAAAAATAATAAAGAATAAATTTAATTAGTAAAATTGAATAAAAAAGCAAAAAAAATCCACTCTAATAATGGGTGGATTTTATGTTTGAAAAGAAAAAAGAGGAAAAGGAATTAATAAAAAGATTAGATAAAATAAATTATACATTATCTCAAAATAATATATTAGAATTAATAGAACTTTTAGGTAACAGGAAAAAGTTTTTCTTTAGAAATTTTTGGTCTGGAATTATCAAAGGCATTGGTACAGGAATAGGTTTTACTATATTAACAGCTATATTATTAGTAGTCTTACAAAAAATAGTTGCTCTAAATCTTCCTGTAATAAGTGAATACATCTTGGATATTATAGAAATAGTAAAAATAAAAATGTTATAAAAAATCGTAAATACTATTTATTTTTTTTTAGAATTTATA
>OLOV01002936.1_pt1 | contig 10972 bp, 7 predicted proteins | sample 1672931 | NCBI WGS metagenome assembly OLOV01 (sample SAMEA3136738, study PRJEB25190) | human gut metagenome | biome: human gut; feature: human-associated habitat; material: faeces | place: Austria | collected 2013
CCGACGATATAGGCGAAGTGATCCGTCGTGTTCAGACCGAGCGCATCGTCATCAGCAATCTCGACGGTGGGTGTGGAGGGAGTGGGCGTGTGCTTCCTTGCAAAGGTAGCGTGAATCGTGTGGTTATCCACCACATTTTCAAACGTGTACGTGCTCACCGCGCCGACGCTCTTGCCGTCCACCAGCACGTCCTTGATGTGATAGCCGGAATCTGGCGTGATGGTAAAGGTCTCGCTTTTGCCCTTGGGTACGGTGATCGTGCCCGCGGCGGGGGCGATCTTGCCGTGCTCGTCGGCGGTTGCGGTAATGACACGCACTTCATCGACCTTGACCTGCAACAGATGCGGTCCATGCGTCGCATTGGCGTTCCCAACACCGATACCGTTATTTGCACTGAGATAGAATGGCGTATCGGCCTTTTTGCCATTCACAACATGATAACCGAACACCACTACAAGATAGTAGTCATTATAGCCCTCATAGGAGCTGCCTTCATATCTCGCGTGTTCCGTCTTTGCAATGGGAATGGTATTATGCTTGCCGTCCACATATTGAATTTCCACATTGCTCGTTGCGGCAGAAAAGCGCTTCTGTTCTTCCGTGCTTCTCGGGCCGTTCAGAGTGTTCTTTTCGTCCCCGAGCGATACTTCGTCAAACCAGTAGTACTCAAAGTAAACATAATCCTCGTCAGTGCCCTGATTCTCCTTCAGCAGTGGGTGAGAAACCTGTACGCCGAGCGTATGCTCCTTGCCGTCACCGATGGTCACGGTGAAGGGCTGGTTGGCATCGACATTTTCGGTTTTTCCGTCTACCAGATAGGAGATCGTGGGGTTCGCAAGCTTGTATTCACCACTGACAGTTGCACGATCAGACGGATTATCCTTAGCTTCAAGCTTTTCATTTTCATTTAACACCTGATTGGAACTGCGCAACTTCCAGCCACCGACATACTCATAGCCAGGGCGCTCATTACCGGACGTTGCTCCATTCGTATCAGGAAGCTTATAGCTATTGTTGAAATCCCAAAGCTTAGTTGCAGGATTATAAGTCCAGCCAAGAAGCGCATGGTTCAAGTGCTGTTCTTGTTTACCGAGGGGAGAAAATGTAATCTTTATAGGATAGGTGCAGATTTTTTGCAGTTTTGAACCATATCCTACTTGTGTAGAATACGCCGCAAAACATTTATTGTCCGGAAGTACAATGATGCGATCGCAATCACTCGGAGGAGTTATGGCACTATTAGCGTACCCGCTATAATCTTCGTTTTTCCAAGGATCTACTGTCTTCTCAAAGATGATCTGCGTGATATGCTCATCGTAAAAAGCACCCTCGCCAAGTGTTGCTACGCTGGCAGGAATGTTAACCTTAGCATCTACTCCATCAGCAAAGCAGTTTTTGAATGTATTCTTGCCGATATACGTCAAGGTTTCCGGCAATGCAAAGACAACGCCTTTCGGAGAATTTTCCAATCGCATGACCTTCAAGGATTTGCAATCTGTGAATACGGAAGCGCCGTTCGAATTACCAAGACTTGTCAACGTATCAGGGAAAATAAAGGTTTCCAAGGATGTGCAATCGCCAAATGCAAATTTACCGATGACCGTTACCTGAGTATTGGACAGGTCAACCGATGCCACCGGAGAGTGCATAAATGCCTGATTGTCGATCTTCTCCAGATTGGTTGCATTGCTGAAATCGACAGCAACAACTTTTTTTCCATTAAAAGCATTTTGACCGATACTCGTCACCGGCGTACCGTTAATTTCCGCAGGAATGGTAACGGAAAGGGGCTTATCCTTATTGTTGGCAAGCCAATCCGCATCAATGCCCGTGATCACGCCGTTAGCTTTATCAAAAAACAACTTATCCGTGGGAACAGCAATCGGCGTGTCCGCTGCCGCGGGTGTGGCCAGCAGCATGGGCACAGCCTCCGCAGGAACGGCGGTTTCCCCCGCTTCCGCGCCTGCAACAGGCGTCAGTACAGCCTCGCCGTCTTCCGCTGCTTCGTCCGGCGCGTCTGCCGCCAGCATGCTGACAGGAAGCAAAGTCAGCACCATGGTGGCTGCCAGCAACCATGTCAAAAACAACTTGCCGAACTTCTTCTCTCTCATAAAAAAATCCTCCCTCTTGTCCCTGTGGACCCGAGGAAGGAGAGTTATCCGTCTTAGGCAGCCCGGCTGTCGTGCGGCTCATGGCCGTTTAGACCCGTGGCTTTGCGGCACCGGCTTTCGCCGGCTGTGCCTTTGTCTGTACGCTTTGCCCCACTTTCGCGAGCCGCACAGATCATTCGATTGATAAATTTATTATAGCACTCATAAAATAATCTTCAAGCGGAATCCCGTCGAATTTTGTCGGCAGTAAAACTTTTAATACCTGTTGAGTTTTGTCACATCTCAGAAATACCTTGCAGTTTAATCGGTTTTATGACAGAACAGGAGGGGCGGATCGCTCCGCCCCTGTCCTCTCTCAATCTCGTCTCTCTCGTTCACTTGCAGTACTGGCGCAGATCATAGCACAGGCGCTCGGCCTCCTGCTCGCCGCGGGCAACGATCGCCACGGCGTCGTTGCCGGAGATGCAGCCGAGCATATCGGGCAGCTTCATCGCGTCGATAGCCGCGCCCGCCGCATCGGCGAGCCCCGGCAGCGTCTTGAGCAGCACAACGATCCCCGCGTAGTCCACGCCCACGCTGCACTCATTCAAAATGAGCTTCAGGCGCTTCGTGTTGTCGATGTGGTCGGCCTTGCCGGACACGGCGTAGCGGCTGCGGCCGCCGCCGATCGGCTCCTTATAAAGGTACAGCTCCTTGATATCGCGCGAGACGGTCGTCTGCTTGCTCTCGATGCCGCACTCGGCGAGACGCGCGATGAGCTCCTCCTGCGTCTCGATATTGTACTTTTCGATCAGCTCCAGGATCTTCTCTTGTCGCTTGCTCTTCATGGCTCTCTCCCATTTTCCTCCGCCCGGCCAGCTGCCGGCGCGGATGAGCTCTTCTCTCTTCTTTCTTCTCTCGTTCTGCGGTGGAATTTTTTACAGGTCGTCGCGGTTGACGGGGCAGGACATGCAGCGCGGGCCGCCGCGGCCGCGCGACAGCTCGGCAGACGGCACGGTCAGCACGTCGAGGCCGTGCTTTGCGAGCAAGTCGTTCGTCACATAGTTGCGCTCATAGGTGATGACGCGGCCCGGCGCGATGCAGAGCGTGTTCGAGCCGTCGTTCCACTGCTCGCGCTGCGCGGCCATCAGGTCGCCGCCGCCGCAGCGGATCAGGTCGACCGCGGGCAGCTTGAGCTCGAGGGCCAGAATGTCCTTGAGCTCTTCCTTGATCGCGCCGAAGCGGAGCTCGCCGTGCTCGTCGAGCGTCATCTCATAAACGCTCAGCGGGCCCTCGATCTCGGGATGGATGGTGAACTTGTCGTAGTCGACCATCGTGAAAACCGTGTCGAGGTGCATGAACGCGCGCGTCTCGGGAATGTCGAAGGCGAGCACCTTCTTAAAGTCGGAATTTTGCAGAAGATTGCGCGCAAACGTCTCCGCGCCGGAGACCGTCGTGCGCTCGGACAGGCCGATGGCCACGATGTCCTTCGACAGCACGAGCACGTCGCCGCCCTCGATGGAATAGCTGTCGGACAGGTCGTACCACATCTTGTTGTCCTGCGTGGCAAAGTCGCGGTTGTAGAGGAACATGTACTTTAAGAGCAGACTCTCGCGTTTGCGCGCAGGGGTATGCATGCGGTGGATGTTGATGCCCTCGCCCACGCAGGCGCCGGGGTCGCGGGTGAAGTACAGGTTCGGCATCGGGTCGGAGACGAACGGATAGTCGTCGTCGACTAAGTCCATCAGCGACGTCGGCTGCTTGGTGGCGACCTCGCAGCGCTTGATGCCCGCGATCATCTTCGTCACCATCTGCTTGGGCGGCATGTCGAGAAGCAAGCTCGTCATGCTCGCGCGCAGTCCCTTGGCGTGGATCTTACTGATGTTCAAAAAGTCGTTGACGAGCTGGATCTGGCGCGCGGGGTCGGCGATGGCCTTGGCGACCTCGTCGACATAGTAGATGACCTCGACGCCGTTTTCGCGCAGGACCTCGGCAAAGCGGTCGTGCTCCTCCTGGGCGACCTTTAAGTACGGGATGTCGTCAAACAGCAGGCGCTCGAGCGTCGCGGGCGTCAGCGATTCCAGCTCCTCGCCGGGGCGGTGCAGCAGCACCTTGTTGAGCTTTCCGATCTCGGAGAAATTATGGATGCCTGGATACATAGTTTTGCTCCCTTTCCCGGGATGCCGGCGGCTCTCTCATCGACCGCCCGTACACCCCGACCTGTTTTCCCTGTCCGTGCCGCCGGAACGCTCCCGACGGTCCGCGGATCGTTTTACCGTTATTACGCAGTAAAGTATACACTTTCAAAAGGCGCTTGTGATGTATCAGTGCTTTTGCCATTTCGTGTGCCAGTCATTCCTCCAGCTCTTCTTCCAGCGCTTTGCGCAATACGTCCATGCCCTGCCCCAGCCGCTCGTAGGATTCATAGGAGTAGTTGATGCGGATATGGTCGCGCCCGCCGTTCTTGCAGGGGTAAAAAACGTGTCCGGGGATCAGCGTGACGCCCATGTTGTAGGCCCTGCGGATAAAGCGCTTGCTGTCCACCCCGTCCGGCAGCCTGCACCAGACATATACGCCGCCTCTCGGCTTTGTATAACTCACGCCGAGCGGCGCAAGCTCGTCGAGCTTTTGGCATACCAAATCTCGATTCGTGCGGTAGACGTCGCGAAATTTCAAAAGCGACGTGTAGTAAATGCCGTCGTCCAGGTACATGCCGAGGAGCTTTTGCGTCATCCAGTCCGAGGCCATCAGCCGCACGGAGACGAGATAGCTCAGTGCGCGGATCAGATCGCGGTTGCCCGTGACAAAGGCAAGGCTCAGCCCCGGGATGAACGTGAGCGAGAACGAATAGATGTAAATGACGTTGCCCATCGTGTCGAACGCCTTGATCGGCGGGAGCTTATCGCCGTCGTAGACGAGTTCGCTCGCCGCGTCCTCCTCCACGATCGGCACGCGGTAGCGGTTCGAGAGCTCAACGATCTTCTTGCGCCGCTCGAGCGACAAAATGTTTCCCGTCGGGTCGTGGTAGCTCGAATTGACGAAGATGAGCCGCGGGCGCGTCTGCGTGAGTAAGCTTTCGAGCACCTCGCAGTTCATGCCGTTCTCGTCGACGGGAACGGTCAGTATCTTCGCGCCCGCAAGCTCCATCACGCGGTACATGTCCGGGTGCACCGGCTCTTCCATCACCACGCTGTCGCCGGGCTTGACGAGCAGCGTCACGATAAAGTCGAGCGCCTGATTCGTCTCCGAGAGGATCTGAATTTCGCCCGAGGACGCCTTCACGCCCTTCGTGCCGAGAAAGGCCACGAGCTTCTGCCGCAGGAATTTATCGCCCTTATAGGGGCTGAAAAAATACTGGCACGGGCCGCTGCCCGTGAGCAGCGCCGCGATATCGCCCGCAACGCGCTCGGACGTGTACACCTCGCGCGAGGCGACGCCGCTGCCGAGGGAATAGTGGCTCTCGTCCGTAAAGCGCTGGAACAGGTCGTCAAATGTCTTTTCCATGTCGAGGTACTTTTCCGCCACCTCGCTGACCCAGTTGACGCGGCCGGGCTGCGCGCCCTCGCCGCCCCTTTCGTCCTGCGCGTCATTTTCGTCGTTTGCCGCGGCCACGATGTAGCCCACGCCCTGGCGCGACTCGATCCACGCGTCGCTCTTGAGCTCGCTGTAGGCCTTGACCACGGTGTTGCGGTGCACATCCAAGATCTGCGCGAGCGCGCGCTCGCTCGGCAGCGCGCTCCCGCGGGGCAGCGCGCCGCTGATGATCTGCGACTTGATCTGGTCGGCGATCTGCAGATAGACCGGCACCTTCGAAAACTTGTCGATGCTGACTTTCATGTACTTCTCTTCTCCCTCTCGCCGGCAGGCCGCGCTCTCACCCGCAGCCGTCGGGATTTGCGTTGGTCTCGCAGAGGTCTCTCTGTTCGCATTTTACCACATAACCGTGTGCGTTGTACAGTCATTTTTGTGCATATGACATAAAATCCAAAAAGAAAGAGCCAAGGCATCCCGATGAGATGCCTCGACTCTTTCAGGTCAGCAACCTGAGTAAGGGAAAAGAAGCTTTTCCTTTTTAGAACAGCAGATGCGCGATGGGGCAGACGATCAGCAGGCTGATGATGGTGCGCTCCAGGAAGATGACGAACAGCTCCCAGATGTTGAGAGGAAGCTTGGAGCCAAGGATCAGGCCGCCGACCTCAGAGAGGTACAGAACCTGCGTGACGGATACGACCGCGACAATAAACTTGGCCATCTGGCTGGTGCACTCCGCGATCAGGACGGCGGGGGTGAGCATATCGGTGAAGCCGACGATCATCGTGGAGGCGACTGCATTCGCTTCGGGCACCTGAAGAAGCTGGAGCAGGGGGCGGAACGGGATGCCGAGCCATTCAAAGATCGGCGTGTAGTTGGCAAGGATCAGAGCGACAGTACCGATGGCCATGACGGAGGGCAGAACGCCGAACCACATGCTGCAGGCGTTCTTGGCGCCGCTCTTGAAGAATTCACCGATGCCCTTGTGCTCGGCAACGCGCTTCATGGCGAGGTCCATGCCGTACTCGACGTTGCTCTTGTAGCCCTCGGGGAGGGTGTCGGGAGCGGCCTTGCCTTCGACTAAGTACGTGTTGGGCTTTTTGCGCAGGGGGTAGAGGTAGGGACACACGATCGCGCAGACGATACCGACGAAGCAGACGATCAGGTAGTAGATGCCGAACTTGTCGAGCATACCGACCGTATCGAGAACGACGAGGGTGAAGGTGATGGAAACAGCGGAGAAGAGCGTCGCGATGATGCTCGCTTCCTTGGCGGTGTAGTAGCCGCCCTCGTACTGGTTGCAGGTGAGCATAACGCCGAGGGTGCCGTCGCCGATCCATGAGGTGATGCAGTCGACCGCGGCACGACCGGGGACCTTGAAGAGCGGGCGCATGACCTTGGTGAGCTTTGCGCCGACGAACTCGAGCAGGCCGAAGTCAAGCAGCAGAGGCAACAGGATGGCTGCAATAACGAAGATGATGACGAGGGTGGTGAGCAGGTCATAGAGCACGAAGCCGCCCTGATCGCCGCTGGTGATGAGGCTCACAAGGCCGGTACCCTCAGAGCCCACACCGAGGTAGGTCAGCCACACGAAGATGGCGGCCAGCACACGGATGACGACCCAGATGGGGCCGCAGGAAAAGCATTCCTTGAGGATGGGGCTATCCATGATGAACTTGGGCTTTCCCAACGCAACAAGGCACATGACGGCGGAGACCGTCAGGATGATGACGCACAGCAGGGGCAGGAAGCCGCCGATGGCGCCGGAGATGATGTCCGCGATGATCTTGACGACGACCGTCCAATCACCGTCCGCATTCTTGACGGGGATCATGAACAGGATAACGCCGATGATCGAGGGGATGAGGAACAGAGCCTTCAGGCTGCCTCTGCTTTTCGTGGTGTTATTTTCCACTTTCTTCTCTCTCCTTAAAAGATAGATTGACGCGAGAACCAAAAACCGATCTTCCTTCCCGTCTTTTTTTGGTCAATTCGCTGTCATTTACTACTTTATACTAAATTAACAGGTTCGCAAGTACCAGTTGGAGTTGCAGATTGTATACCAGTCATGAATTCAGCAGCACTTCCGCCTCTTTTTATGTGCATTTGGCTCAAATTCAAGCGCCGCTTTTTGGCATTTCCGCCCGTTTTTCCCGTTTGTCACAGCAAAATGACCACATCGGCGCTCTCCGATTTGGTCCTTTGGCAGAATCGGCCTGAATGCAGCGTTTTCCGCTCAGCGCGGGGCCAGCGTGACCGTGAGCCGGTTCTCGCTCACCGTTTCGTCCCGCACCGTCAGGCGGTAGCATAGCTCCAGCGTGCCGCACGCTCCGTCAAAGGACGCGCAAACGCTGTCCGTGTGAAGCTCCATTGTCAAGCGTCCGAGGGGAAGCTCATAGAATATGGTATGGCACTCTCCCGCCGCGAAGGTCATCTCGCTGCGCACCGCGCCGCGGCGCGTGAGCGTGACTCGGCCGTCCGCGAAGCGGAGCAGTGTTTTGACGGTGCCGGCCTCCGACGGCTCTTCGTAGGCGAGCAGCCAGCCGTCCGCCGTATGCTTGAAGACGCCCTCGCACACCAGCTCGCTTACATCCTCCTCCGCGCCGGGGCAGCGCTGCACGCCGCACACGCGGACGGAAACGTCCTCTTTCACAAGCGATCCCCCTTTCTTTTTTCACATTCTGCCTGTTTTTGCTATGGCATTTTGACGCAGAGTGTGCTATCATCATGGAAACTGAAATCTGCATCACAGGAGGCGCAGCATGAAAATCGAATTGACGGAAAAGCAATTCCGCCGTCTTCTTGATCTGGTCTATATCGGCAACTGGGTGCTCAACTCCACGCGCGGCGACGACCGCATCCGCGAGTACGACGAGGTGGAGAGCACCGTTTTCTCCAACTGCATCAACCACGGCATGGTGCCGCTGGTCGAGTCCTATCAGGGCGAGCTGATCCCCTCGCGCGCCTTCGCCGAGGGCGGCATCCATGAGGCTATTCTCGCTTACGAGGACACGATGTTCTTCGAGATCCTCGCCCAGGAGCTCGCCCTGCGCGACATGGACTCCGACGCGCCCACGCCGGAAAATTACGACGAGCTGCGCGAGCGCATGGATGTGTACTTAGGTGAATTTGAGCAGCACGGGACCGACAACATCACCGTGGAAATGTAAGACCGGAAAAAAGAAACGCCGTGACCGCGCGGCTTTTCTTTTTTTGCACTTTCGCTATGATCGGATCGCCATGCGCTCCCATTTTCCGCTGCGGTAGCGGGCGTAGAAAATGACGCTGCGCGTCGCCCAGTCGAGGATCGCGTGGGCGAACCACACGCCGACTACGCCATAGCCGAGATAGCGGCCGATGACATAGGCTCCCAGCACACGCACGAGCCACATGGTGAGCATACTCACGACCATGGTATAGGTCGCGTCGCCCGCGGCGCGCAGAAAATATGGGATCATAAACGACGGAAGCCAGAGGAGGATGGCGCTGCCGCCGTGGATGAGCATGACCTCACGGGCCAGCACGGCAGCCTCGGGCGCAACATCGTACACGCGCAGGATCAGCGGGATGCAGAGGATGAGCGTGAGGTTGACTATGCCCATGACCGTGTAGGCGACAACGGTCAGCTTTTTCATATAGTACCGCGCGCGGTCATAGGCGCCCGCGCCGACGCATTGGCTCACCACGGTCGTCAGGCCCATGCAGATGGCCTGCCCGGCAAACACATGGAAATTGCCCATCGTATTGCCGATGGCGTTGGCCGTGATGCTCGCCGTGCCAAAGGTGGAGATGAGGCTGAAGAGGATGAGCCGTCCGAAGTGGAACATCCCGTTCTCCACGCCGCTGGGGATGGCAATGCGGAAGATGTTGCGCATGACGCGCTTTTCAAAGCGGAACGCGCGGATGTCAGAAAGATGCAGCTCGAGCTTTTCGTTGAAGAGCAGCCACACGATCACGACCGCCGCCACCGTGCGCGAGACGAGCGTGGGAATGGCGACGCCCGCCACATCGAAGCCGAGGCCAAAGATCAAAATGGCGTTGCCCGCCACGTTGATGCCGTTCATCAGCAGCGAGACCTTGAGAGAAATGTCGCTTCTGCCCATCGTGCGCCAGAGCGCCGCGCCGCCGTTATAGAGCGCAATGCCGGGAATGGACGCCATTACATATAAATAATAGGTATTCGTCGCCGCCATGACGTCGGGCTCGATGTGGCCGAACATCACCGTCAGGACCTGCGCGCGAAACAGATACAGCAGCGCCACAAAGAACACCGACACCGCGGCCAGCAGCGCAATGAGCTGCTGGCCTGCATGGCAGGCGTCCTCTTTCTGCCTCTGCCCGATGTACTGTCCCGCGACAGCCGCGCCGCCGGTCGCCATGGCGGAGAAAATGTAGATCATCAGCGCGCTGACGCTGTCCACGAGCGACACCGCCGAGATCGACGCATCGCCCACGGTCGCGACCATCAGCGAGTCCGCAAGACCCACCGTGATGCCGAGCAGCTGCTCGGCCAGCATCGGCAAAATCAGGCTCACGAGCTGACGGTTGGTAAATTCAATATTTTGTCTCCCCGCGAGCGGGGACATCTGCTCATCCATTCCGAAATCATCGGCGAGCTCCGCCGAAGCCTCTCTTTCTTTGTCCGGCACCGCCGCGCGGCAGATAACCATAATGAGTATAGCGGTTTTCGCCCACCGCGTCAAGGACGGCTGGGCGGTTTTTGTATCGCGTGGGATAAAATGACGCCGAAATCCATACAATGGACAAAGCAAATAAACGGAGGTGTCCTTATGCAAAAAAGGCTGCTGCGTTGGGAGCTGATCGGCTTCGCGTTCACCGGCGCGGTCGGTACGCTGCTGCATTTCGTGTACGAGTGGACCGGAGGCAATCCGCTCATCGCGGCGTTCTGTGCCGTCAACGAGTCCACCTGGGAGCACATGAAGCTGCTGTTCGTGCCGTTCTTTCTCTTCACCATGGTGCAATTCATCGTTTTTGCCGAGCCGCTGCGGAGCTTCTTTGCCGCCAAGGCCGCGTCCATTCTGCTCGGTCTGCTCGCGATCCCCGTGCTCTTCTACTCGCTCGGCGGGATGTTCGGCAAAACGCCGGACTGGGTGAACATCGCCATTTTCTTTCTCGCGGACGCGCTGCTCTACCTTATGAGCTTCCGTCTGCTCACGCGCGGCGCGCTGCGCGGCGGCGCGTGGCAGCTCGCCGGTTTTCTCCTGCTGTGGGCGCTGGCCTTCGCGTTCGTGTTCTTCACCTACCGCCCCATCCGCCTCCCGCTCTGGCAGGACCCGACGAATGGGCTCTACGGGCTCGCCGCGGCAAGGGCCGCGGGATAAATCTCATCA
>OLOV01002939.1_pt1 | contig 10951 bp, 14 predicted proteins | sample 1672931 | NCBI WGS metagenome assembly OLOV01 (sample SAMEA3136738, study PRJEB25190) | human gut metagenome | biome: human gut; feature: human-associated habitat; material: faeces | place: Austria | collected 2013
AAGTTGTGTCCATCTAATGTTGCTTCAAACTGATAAGATTCATGCCCTCCTGCTCCACGGGGTTCTGCGTGGCCAGCACAAAGTAGGGCTCCTTCATCGGGCGGGACACGCCCGCTACGGTGACGCAGTGCTCCTGCATGGCTTCCAGCAGGGCAGACTGCGTTTTGGGCGTAGCGCGGTTGATCTCGTCCGCCAGCACGATCGATGCAAACAGCGGGCCAGGCTGGAACTCAAAGGCGTTGCCCTGCGTGGTCTTTACGATGATGTTAGTGCCGGTGATATCGGCAGGCATCAGGTCGGGGGTAAACTGGATGCGCGAAAAGGGCAGATCCAGCACGTGCGACAGCGTGCGCACCAGCCGCGTTTTGCCCAAACCCGGCACGCCTTCCAGCAGCACGTTGCCGCCCGCCACCAGCGCCATAATCATATGCTCCACAACGTCCTGCTGGCCGATGATCTCCTTGCCGATTTCGCGGCGAATGTCTTCCACCGTATTGCGGAAGGAAAGGATTTCCTGTTCAGTAGCCATATTTATCTCCTTTTACTGCTGATCGAGCAGCGCCGTAAAATAATCGTTTACCCATTGCCTGGCATAGTCGGGCAGGTTATCCTGCTGCGCGGACTGCACCGCCGCATCGCGGTATTCACCCGCCACCTGATCATAGGGCACGCTGCCCTGCGTATTGCCCAGTCCCGGCGTAAGCTGCAATTGCGTATGCTCGCCGTTTTGCGTCACCTTGCCGGTGCTCTGGCTGATTTCGCCGCCATCGCCCAGGCGGGTGGGATCATAAATGCTTTCATACTGGCCTGTTTTATACTGGGCCATGCCGCTGCCTGCCTGTCGCTGCGCACCGTTGGATTGGGAGTACCCCGCATCCTCATTGGTGCTGCCCTTGCCTGCGCCGGTACCCGAGCCCTTTCCCTGGCCATTGCCGCTGCCCTGACCTGCGCCCTGACCTTTGCCGCTGCCGTCGCCCTTGGCGCCGCCCTGTCCGGCGGCAGATTGCGCCGCGCCGCTGACAGCCGTCTTGGCGCTTTGCAGCGCCGCGCTCATCTGCGAGGCCGCCATGCTGGCGGAGGTCAATTGACCAAGCGCCTGCGCCGCGCCGGAAATGCTTCCACTGGCCGCTGCCTGAGCGGCTGCGTTGAGCGCCTGCGCGGCCTCCTCCATACCTCCTGCGGCCGCCTGCTCGGCCGCTTCTGCAAGCGCCTGACTCAGCGCCTGCTGATCCATGCCCTGCATCGCGTCCTCCAGCGCCTGGCTGGCGTCGCCCTGCGCCTGGGTCATGGCCTGGGCAAGTCTGTCCAGCCCCTGCTGGGACAATGCGTCCACGGCAGCGTTTTTGCCTTCGTTAAGCAGGCGGTTTAGCTGCTCCTGCGCGCGGCTAATGCTGGTCATGGCCTCGCGCTGATCCTTGGCCCGGCCCGATTCCCGCGCCAGATCGCCCAGGATCTTGCGAAGCTCCTGCAGCTGCTTGTCGGTCAGCTTGGCCTGCTCCAGCTGCTTTTGCGCATCGTTTAGCTTTTCCTGCTGGGCGGCGATTTTCTGATGTAGCTGCCGCTGTGCGCGCAGCACCGCATCCTGCGGATTGGGGATCAGAAACATCGTGCCGCAGGCCAGCATCAGCCCAGCCGCAATGTAAAGCGGCAGCCGAGCCGCGCGGACAGGCATCGCCTTGCGCACACGCAGCGTTTGCAGGCTGCGCAGCGCATCCCGGCGCAGCAGACGCGCCATATCGTCCTGGCGGTTCTGCACAGCAAGCGCCGTCTGCACGCGCTCCTTCAGGCCGCAGTCATCGGCTTTGCATGCCGCCCTGGCTGTGCCTACCGGCCACAAAAGGCCAGCCAGCCCCGCCAGCGCAGGCGGGCACAGGGCGGCCAGCAGCAGGTACAGCGCGCGATCGTGCATCGGCACAAAGAAGGATGCCAGCAGGATCGCCGCGCACAGCGCCGCCCCGGCCATCAGCCCCCAGCACATGCAGCGCACCGCGCGCAGCACGCGCATACGCCCCTTGACCGGGCGCAGCGCAGATCGAATCACGTTCATTTTTTCGCGCTCCTTCGGCGCAGACGCGCTTCACGCGGGCGCACAAAGCACGCCGCCAGCAGATCCAGCAGCAGCCCTGCGCCAGCCATGAAGGCCATGTTTTCCCATTTGATGGCGCTGAAATCCAGATAATCATAGATGCGGTACATTGTATAGGAATAATCCATCAGCGTGCTCTTGAGCAAACCTGTCTGATCGGCAATGAGCGCCATCAGCCCCATGGCCGGGCTGTAGATAAAGGCATTCACGCTAAGCCCGGAGGCCGCCGCGTCCGCGCCGCCGATTACCGCCACGGAGGAAGCCATGGTGCTAGCATACATATCATCATAGTGACTGCCGATATAGGATACGCCAAGAACCATCGGCAGCAGGGTGACCACGCCGATCAGGAACACAAGCAGATAGGCCATCACCGTGGCCGTTACCGTGCGGCGGAAAACGGCGGATGCGAATACGCCCACGCTCAGTGCGGCAAAGGCCGTAACCAGCAGGAACAGCGCGCCGGTGAGCACATCCGCCAGCGTCACGCCGCCCGTAATCAGCGTCAGGCACATGGTGGGCAGCGCGGCCACCAGCAGCAGCGCCACATAGCCAAGCGATTCCAGCAGCTTTCCCGCCACAATGCGCAGCGAGCCCGTGTTGGTCACCAGCAGCATATCCAGCGTTTGCCGCTCGCGCTCGCCGGCGATGCTGCCCGCCGTCATGGCGGGGGGAATCAGCAGGATCATCGCAAACTGGATGGCCAGCATGGCCGCATAGGCCGTCACGCCCTCCCGCATTGCAAAGATGGACAGGGTGGAGCTGGTAAACGCCCCGAACGCCAGGCCCAGGCCGGACGCAAGGATCATCGCGCCGTACAGGGTAATGAGTATCGGCGTGCGGATGGAGCGCATGCGCCGCCGCGCCGAGGAGGCCAGAATGGGATTAATCATCTTGCGTCACCTCCATGAACACCTTTTCCAGGTTCATCTGCGCGCGGTGGAAGTCCGCCACCGCGATATCGCCCAGCAGCAGCTTTTTAAGCAGCTGCGCCGCCGCCTGCTCGTCGCCGTCAAAATCCACGCGAAGCAGCTGCGCGTCGGCAAGCTCAATGCCCGTAACGCCGGGAAACTCCTTGAGGATCGTCGCCGCCGCGTCCACCTGATCGCGGAGCAGCCGGATATCCAGCGGCGCGCTGCCGTTCATCTTGCGGGACAGCGCGTCCACCGTGCCCGAGAACACCAGGTTTCCGTGATCGATGATGGTCAGCGAATCGCACATTTCGGACAGCTCGGGCAGAATGTGCGAGGAAATCAGCACGGTTTTGCCCATGTCCTTTAGGCTCCGCAGGATGTCCTTCATTTCGGCGCGGGCGCGCGGATCCATGCCCGAGGCGGGCTCATCCAGTATCAGCAGCCGGGGATCGTGAATCAGCGCGTGCGCCAGGCACAGCCGCTGCTTCATGCCGCGGGACAGCACATCCACATAGCTGTCGCGCTTATCGCTCAGGCGAACAAGCTCGAGCAGCTGATCGATCATGCGCATGCGCTCCTGATAGGAAAAGCCATAGCAGCGGGCGTAAAAGTCCAGATATTCCCAGGTTTTCAGCCGGTCGTACACGCCGAAGAAATCGGGCATGTAGCCGATCAGCTCGCGCATGCGGCGGGGGGCTTTGCGCACGTCCACCCCATCCATCACCGCCGTGCCCGAGGTGGGCGGCAAAAGCGTGGCCAGGATGCGCATGGTGGTGCTTTTGCCCGCACCGTTGGGGCCGACAAAGCCGTGCAGCTCACCGTCGCCGATTTGTATGCTCAGCCTGTTCAGCGCCGTAAACCTGCCGTATACGCGCGTCAGTTCCTTGATTTCCAGCATGTCAGTTCACCTTCCCCTCAAAGGCCAGCGCGGGCGTATCCAGCTCGCCGTCCCGGCCGCCCTGCTGGGATACGCGCAGGAACACGTTGCCCTGCGCATCCATATAGCGCCCCAGGTTTTCCTCGCTCAGCGTCATGGGCAGCCCTGGGCTGTTGATGGTATCCCAGGTTCGGGCCTGCTGATCGTAAATGCGCACCACAATGCTGCTGCCATAGGTTTGGCCGTACAAGGTCAGGCTGGTCAGCGTCAGGCGGCTGACGTCCACGCAGTCCACCTTTCCCAGGTTAAAGCACAGCACAGGTTCGTCGCGCAGCATATAATAACTGCCATTGCCGCGTACACCCAGCGAGTAGGGCTTTTGCTGGTTATCCAGCGCGCCCAGCTCATAGGGAGTGATACCGGCCGGCACCTTGGCATGTCCCGTCTCGCTGACGGCGATATACTTGATCTGCACATCGATGATTGCGCAGTGCGCCGTGCGCTCCACATCCGTGCCGTTCACGGTCAGCTGCACATCGCCCAGCGTATCATTAAAGGTAACATAGTGGAAAAGGCTCTTGTCGTTATAATCCCGATAGCTGTTGTACCAGTTGGAGCGCAAGGCGCTGATCAGCGTACTGCGCAGATTGAGCTGGTTGATTTCATCAGCCGTCATCGTCTGATAGTCGTTGATTTTATAGGTAGCCTGCGGATCAAAGGGATGCAGCGCGGCGTAGATGATATTATCGATATAGGACATGTTGCTGCTCAGCTTTTCGTTGATCATCTCGCCGTCATACGCGCCGCCTTCCTTGCGGCTGGGGTTTTCCACGATGGCGATTTGCGCCGTCTGCCCCGGCAGGATACGCGGCGTGGTGCAGTAGCCGTACATCGTCAGCACATAGCCCGCATCCAGGGTATAATCGCCGTTGTTGACGATCTCGCCATGCAGGCCGTCATCCTCCCACCAGATGGAGGCCGAAACATTCAGCTGCGGATTTTCCTCCGGCTGAATGTAGAGCAACTGCACCTCCCATGCGCCCGAGGCCGGGAAGGTGACGGCGCGCTTTTCGCCCAGGGTGTAAAGATAACGCAGCGAATGCATGTACGTCTTGGTATCGTCATCCTCTTCATAATAGGAATAATACGTATTGGACGGCTCCACCAGCGCGTTTTCGCGGCTGCTGACGGTGATGTTTTCCTTCTGCGCAATGGCTACGCCCGCCATCGTGGCGCTGCTGGTGTCGGACTGCGTGGTGTCCCATGTGATGATGGACATCGTCCGCAGGGAGATCGACGCCCAGGACGGCGACAGCACCGAGGAAATCAGTCTCCGCGTTCACGAACTGCTGCGTGACCGGAATCTGTTCCTGCGCCGTATCCACCAGGCATATCCCGAGCTGCAGGCCCGTCCCCGCGCTATGATGGAGCGGCTGAAGCAGGCCCGGAAGGAGTTCAAGGAATCCAACCTTCGGGTAAAGGAGCTGCTGGACGAGCTGGCCCGCCGCCGGAAGAACGGCGAGGCCCTGGAGGAGATCACCGCCCGTCTGGAGACGGCTGCCGCCGCTATGAAGGAGCGCCGCGCCAAGCTGCGCGAGCTGGAGCGGAAACTGCGCCGCCAGCGGGACGACGAGGAATAAAAGCGACAAAAATGGACTGTCCTTCAGGACAGTCCATTTTTTATCAATCGAAGCCAAACAGGCCCATGATGCGGTGGTACAGATCCTTGTGCTCCTCGTACCAGTCCTTGCGCTCACGCAGCAGACGCTCGGCGTCGGCGTATTCCTCCAGCGCCTGGCTGGCCTCCAGATAGCCACGGGTCAGCACCCGCATGCGCTTGCTCATGTACTGCATGATGCTCATGATCTTGGCGGGCCGCTCCTGGAAATAGTGGCCGAAATTCTCGTGGGTGATGACGGTACACGCGGTCTTTTCCAGGGCTACGGCGGTGGCGTTCTGGGGACGGCTCTCCAAAAAGCCCACAATGCCGAAGAAGCCGTCGGCCTCCACCTCGTTCAGCAGACGCTGGGTGGGCTTGTGATAGTCCACATACAGGGCCACCTGACCGTAGAGCACGTCGTAGATAGCCGACACATAATCACCCTGCTGGTAAATGACCTCGCCTTTTTTGAAGATCTTCTCCCCTGCCTCGGGATGGTTCGTCACAGATATCGCCGCCTTTCTGTTATGAGATATGATGCTCCGGTTTAGAACATCTTGTCAACGTACGCATTCAGCTTTTTCGCGTCGTAGCTGTCCTTATAGGTGGTTTTGAAGCGCTGCACTGTCAGGGAGTTGAACTGCAGCACCTTGCGGTACTTCATAATTCCGGCCACCAGGCCGAACAAGGCGCAGATGGGGCCGTAGGGCAGCATCTTCACGCAGGTGTAGGCCAGGGCCGCGATGACGATGATGGAGACCACCACACCGGCGATCTGCTTTTTCGGCTGGATCAGCTTGACCTCCTCGGCGCTGATGATGCCCTCGTCGATCATGGTCTGGGCAAAGCGCTTCTGCACGCCGAACTGAGACACCGCCGACAGCACGATGGGCGCCACCGCGAGAAAAGAAAACAGCGTGATGACCGCGTTCCAAAGAAAAATGTCAAATCCTTCCATGTTGCCCATGCTCGTTATTCCTCCGTTTTTGTCATAGTATTGTTGGTATACGCGATGTGCACGTCGCTGCGGCCTGACAGATACAGCATGTGGCTGTACCGCAGCGAGAAGGACACCGTGTCGCCCACCGCCAGCGGGCGGGGACAGTCGGTCACGTCCAGGATGCAGTGGTCGGAGCTGCCGCCCACCACGGTGATGCCGCTCTCGCGGGGCTCCAGGGTCTCCAGCTCACCCACGTCGGCCCGGCCCAGGGCCAGCAGGGCACGGCGGCGGATGCCGTGGTCGGCGTACTCCGGCGTATGGCCGAAGGCGTCGATGCAGAACTCGCCCTGGGGATAGGTGGGTTTCTCCCGCACCTCGATGACCTCCGCCGTCAGGGTGAAGGTATCGCTGCGGAGATAGTCCATATCGGTGATGTGCCACAGCCTTTGCAGGTCGTAGCCCAGCAGGATATTCTCGCCGATGCGCAGGTGGTTGATGCCCCGGGGCATGGTGTCCCAATGCACCAGAGTGTAGGAACTGGTGGCGCCGCCGGAGACGATCTCCAGCTTGCGGCCGATGGTGTCCTCCACCCGACCGGCCAGGTCGGTCAGCTGCGTCATCTTCTCCGGCGTAGGCCGGATGGAACCGTAGCAGCTGAGATTCACGCCGATGCCCGCCAGGTGGACATGGGGCAGGTCCCGCTCCACATGGACGCAGGCGGCCACCAGCTCGTCCGGCTTCCAGAAGCCCTCGCGCAGGTCGCCCAGGTCGGCCATGACGATGACGCTGTGGGTCCTTCCCTGCCGCAGGCACTCCTGCTCCAGGGCGTCCAGGGTGGCCGTCTCGCTTTGCAGGGACATGTCGCACAGTGCCACGGTGTCCGCCAGCTCGGAGAGACCGGGGATGCGGATCAGCAGGAAGGGGCCCTCCACGCCTGCGGCGCGGCAGCGGGCCACCTGCTCCAGGCGGCTGGTGCCGATCTGGGACGCGCCCGCCTTCCGCATGACCTGGGCCACAGGGGGCATGCCCTCCACGCCCTTGACGATGCCGCACACGGCGATGCCGCGCTCATGGCAGCGGGAAATCACCTGGTAGGCGTTATGATACAGCCTGTCCAGATGGACCTCCAGACAGGGAAATTGCCGGTTCATGGGTTTCACCTCGTTTGCGATATTGCCATATTGGCAGTTATATTAGTATAACACATCTTTTTCCATAAAGCCACACAAATTTTTCCGCCCGGCCCGCGGATAGAAAACAGCCGCCCGTTTCCGACGCGGGCGGCTGTTCTCCGTAAGAGTGATAGAGAAGAGAGGTGAATAAATTGATTGGGATTACGTTTGTGAAAAGGATAAAGGGATTATGAAATTAAAGGGTTATGTAAGAGGGTGAATACAATGGGATCAAGGGTAACAACGAGAGTGTATTGGTTAAAGAGTGTGAGTGAGTAAGTGAAGAGAGTGTGTTTGGGAAGTAAATGATCGTTTTGTAACGTTTGGCCTTACTGGGCCAGGGTCTTGCCCAGCTCGCGGCAGGCGTTCAGGGCCGCGTCATCGGGAGCCTCGCAGCAAGTGACGCTTTCGCATACCAGGTTCAGGCCCGCGTCATTGCAGTCCTTCTCCCAGCTGCGCATCCATTCGCCGTCGCCCCAGCCGTAGGAGCCGAACAGGGCCACGCTGGTGCCGCCCAGACGGTTCTTGCAGCTGTCGAACATGGGCTGGAAGTCCACTTCCTCCAGCACCTCGCTGCCCATGGCGGGACATCCGAAGGCGATGGCGGAATAGTTCAGCGCACCGGCATCCACCTGGTCGGGAGTCATGACGGTGACCTCGGCGCCGACTTCCTTCATGCCCTCGGCCACAGCGTTGGCCATGGCCTCGGTATTGCCGGTGCCGCTCCAGTAAATTACAGCAGTCTTTTTCATGTTTTTGTGTCCTTTCTTGTATTACTAAATTACTTCTTTTTCGTTTTCAGCTGGCCACGGTCAGCTGGCCGATGTCGGAGCCGGAGCGCCACAGAGCACAGTAGATCTCCGTGCACTTGCGGAACTGGGCGAACAGGCGGCGGGCCTTCTCCTCGTCGCCGTAGACCTTCCACAGGCCGGCGCACTTGAAGTCGCGGGAGCGGTGCTCGATGAAGCCCTGCACATCCTCCGGGGGATAGCTGAGAAACAATCCCACCTCGTGGGGGAACTCGCCCTCCTCGCGGAAGCGGCGGATCAGCTTTGCCACGCAGCGCTGGCACCCGGCGCAGCGGTAGCCCGCCTTTTGCAGGATGTCCTGGGCCAGGCTGCTCTCCAGATCACGCCGCAGCCCGGCGGGACGGTACAGGTACAGCAGCGCCTGATTGTCACGGTACCGGATGGGCAGCAGGCACAGTCCCTTGGGCACCAGCAGACGGTTGAGGCGGCGGATGTCCGACAGGAGGGACGCCCGGTCATCGCAGGGGCAGGGGAACAGACTGCCCGTTTTGATGCCCGCCAGTGTAGGGGCACACTGTTTGATCAACAATTCTTCTGACATACGCCGCCTCCTCTCGTCTGCTAGTATGGTGGGGGATGATGTCCGTTATTCGTCAGTTAGTATTGTCTAACCGTACTGTTTTAAAAAAGCTGCCGTGTGGGGCAGTCTCCGAAAACAGTACCTCGCAATAGTTAGCACCAGCTAACCGTCAGGCCTTAAAAAAGCTGCCGTGCTTGGCAGTTCTTTCAAGCAATTCCCTATCGGAACTATAGGCATTGTAACATAGCTTTCTCTGTTTGGCAAGACCTTTTTTCAAAATTTTCCAGATTTTTTTGAGGGACGCAGACAGGGCAGGGTCTCCCCTGCCCTGTTTCTATCCGAAATGTTGCTGTTTTCCGGGAAAATCAGGCAAAAACCACCTGAACCAGCACCATATAGACCACTGTGCCCGCGCCGATGGACAGCAGCACGTTGCGCTTCCACAGGTGCAGCCCCGTCACCACCGCCAGGGCGATGAGCTCCGGCAGCCCGTGTGGTGCGGCGGCAATGTCCACATTCCGCAGGCAGTACACCACCAGCAGGCCCATCATGGCGGCAGGCAGCGTGCGGCCCAGATACTCCACCACCTTGGGGATGGGCTTGTTGTCAGGGAACAGCAGGAAGGGCAGGAACCGGGTGATGATGGTACCCAGCGTCACGGCACCGGCAATCACCAGCGCCTGGGTCGTTGTCAATGTCATAGCTTCTTCCTCCCCAACAGTAATACGATCAGCACCAGCACCATGGCGGGGATCACCAGATTGTCCGCGCCGAGCACCGCCAGCGCCGCGGCGGAGCAGACAAGGCCGATGATGCCGCTCATGCGGTTCTGGGGGTTCTTCACCTGCTCGATGAACAGCACCACGAACAGGCCCGTCAGGGCGAAGTCCAGGCCCGTGGTGTCGAAGGTGATGAACCGGCCCGCCACCGCGCCCAGCACGGAACCGGCGGCCCAATAGCCGTAGTTCAGCAGCGACACCGCCAGATAGAAGTCCTTCCGGGGCACGTCCTCCGGCGGTTCCACCGAGGAGACGATGGAGAACGTCTCGTCACTGAGGGTGTAGATCAGCGGGAATTTGGCCGCGCCCATGCCCCGGTATTTGCCCAGCATGGACACGCCGTAAAAGAGGTGGCGGGCGTTGACCATCAGGCTCATCAGCAGCGCCTGCAGCGGGTCGAACGCGGTGGCCAGCAGCGTGATGGCCACAAACTGCATGCTGCCGCAGTAGGCCAGACAGCACATCAGCAGCACCCACGGCACGCCGTAACCCTTGGTCTGCATCAGCACGCCGTAGGCGATGCCCAGCACCAGATATCCCGTCAGCACCGGGACGGTGCTGGGAAACGCGACGCGCACGGCGGCAAGGGCGGGATGTGGTTTCTTCTCCATGTCTCCACCTCCAGAAAGTGTGGTAAAGTGGCATTATTATATAAAGTCCGCCGCAAAAATGCAACCCCGGATTCCTTCCCTCCCGTTGACTTTCCCACCAATGGCTGGTACAATGAGGGCACTTCAGGACAAAGGTAGGTCGATCAGCAATGAGCGATAACGTATTTGACAAGAAGCCCAGCGAGTGCAACTACTCCTTCGTGCAGCACACGAAATGCGAGTTCTTCCCCTGTCACGCCACCAGCCACCCGGAGGATTTCAACTGTCTGTTCTGCTACTGCCCGCTGTACGCGCTGGGCAGCCAGTGCGGCGGCAACTGTCAGTGGCTGCCCAACGGCGTCAAGGACTGCTCCGCCTGCATGCTGCCCCACGGGCGGGGCAGCTACGAGTACATCATGGGCAAGTTCCCGTTGCTGTCGGCGTTGGCGAAGAGGAACCGGTAAAAACTTGTCAAAAAAACTGTCATTCCGAACCAGTGACGTTGGTCACTGGTTCGGAATCCGTAATTTGGCCCCCTTGTGCAAAGGGGGCTGTCAGCGAAGCTGACTGGGGGATTGTCCCCGTAATGGACAACCCCTCCGTC
>OLOV01002948.1_pt1 | contig 10926 bp, 9 predicted proteins | sample 1672931 | NCBI WGS metagenome assembly OLOV01 (sample SAMEA3136738, study PRJEB25190) | human gut metagenome | biome: human gut; feature: human-associated habitat; material: faeces | place: Austria | collected 2013
TCACCGGTGTCAGGATATCAGACAGTGAGGGATGGCGAAAGGGACAGTCTTTTAATGTTCAGGTATTAAATATGCCTCAGACTGTATATCTTTTTTATGCTTTAAGTTATATAGGAGCAGTAGCAAATATGATATACTTCTCCGCTTCAGTAAAAGAAACAAATGAAATACTGATTAATACAAAATCCAAAATGTATATTGCCATTGACTCCTTGTGGGAAACTCATAAGGAGTCAGTAAAAGGGACTGATGTACAGCATGTATTATTGCTTAAAATAGCAGAATCCGCGGATGTTGTTACCAGAACAATTGTTAATATTAAGTTGAAAGCAGTCAAAGCTGCTAATTGTATGAATTGGAAGCAGTTCCTTAAATATGGAAGTATTTCAGAAATTGATGAAGTCAATGAATCCCGGATTCCCGTTGTAATGGTATATACAGGTGGTACTACCGGGAAATCAAAAGCAGTTGTTCTTTCAAGTCAAAGTATGAATGGTCTTGTATATCAATACAATTACGCTTTACCTGAATTAAAACGTGGAGGAAAGCTTATGAATTCAATACCTCCATTTGTTGCATATGGAATTGTATGTGACCTACATATGCCTTTATGCCGTGGTATAAAAAATATATTAATTTTAGATCCTTCTCCTGAAAATGCAGCTTCTAATTTTTATAAATATTGCCCCAATTATTACATATGTGGGTGTCCACAAAATGAAAGTATTATGAATCACCCCGGAATCCAAAAGATGAATCTGGATTTTATTAAAGTTTTCGCTGTAGGCGGCGATACAGTTACTCCCGCATTTGAAGAGAGAGCAAATAAATTTTTAAAAAACCACAATGCCGATACGACCATATCGGTTGGATATGGAATGACCGAAGCAGCAGCTACAGTTGCTACCTCATTGCCTAAAGTAAGCAGGGTAGGAACAGTTGGTATTCCATTACCCGGAACAATAATTAAGGTCGTAGAACCTGATACTATAAATGAATTGCCATACAACCATGATGGAGAGATATGTTTTAGTACACCGACAATGATGCTTGGGTATTACAAAAACGAAGAAGAAACAGACAATATTATAAAAGTGCATAATGACGGAAAAAAATATATCCACTCCGGAGATATCGGTCATATAGACGAGGATGGATTTGTCACAATATCAGGCAGAATTAAACGTATCATTGCAACATGGGGAAATAATGCGTATCACAAGGTATTTCCAAAATTGATAGAAGATATGTTTGTGGAAATTGAAGGGATTCATGAAGTTTCCATTGTCGGAAGGAAAATAACGAACGTCTTTTGTGAACTTATTGCTTTTGTCGTTTTAGATAAAGGTAATAACAAAGAAAATACCGAGCGGTTATTAAGAAATATATCTGATGAAAAACTTGATACTTGGGAACGTCCGGTTGAATATCGTTTTATTGATGCACTTCCAAGAACGACCATAGGCAAAGTAAATTACAGAGAACTTGAAAAGGAGATAAATGATTATGAAAGGTACGAGAAATAAATATATTTTATGTATAAAAAAATGAATCCATCTAATAACTTACCTGGATTATTTCATTACAAAGCAGCTACATATGGTGACGCAAAAGGACTGACGATATTAATCGGTTCGTTGGTTGCTTTTGCAAAGAAAAAATTGCCTTGAGATGACAGTAGAATATACGGAAAGGAAGAAAAAAGGTGGCAAAAAATAACGAAGGACAGGTTGTAGTAAAAAATGAACGAAAATATTATCTGGATAATATCCGTGTATTAATAATATTAGGATTGTTTGTTGCACATTCTTGTGAAATGTATCACCTACAGGATGGATTCTATATTGAAGGTGCTAAATCTTTAATTCCTACAATAATATACAATTCACTAAGAAGCTGGTATATGGCAACACTATTTTTAATAGTAGGATTAACCACTATGTATAGTCTAAAAAAAAGAACTATCAAGGAATATTACATTGAAAGATGTAAAAGACTGCTTATTCCATTTTTAGCAGGAATACTTTTATTGGTACCGGTTCAGTCATATTTTGTAATGAAAAATCATTATGGGTTCAATGGAAATATTTTTGAGGCGTATGTACACTTTTTTACTACATATTCTGATGGTTTTTATGGGTATGATGGAGGCTTTACCCCATCACATTTATGGTTTTTGATATATTTATTTTTGATTTCTTTAGCAACATTCCCAATTATCAGATATAAGTCAAAGACTACAAATCAGATAAAGGTTAGGGCAGCTTCACTTATATGGTTTACACTTTTAATTTACATAATTTCATATGGACAAAGTGATGAATCACCTGTTAAATATATTGCTTTCTTTGCTTTGGGATTGTTGTTGTACGATAATGTTGAATTTTATAAATTAACCACAAAATATAGTTGGAGTCTGCTATTAATTGGCATAAGTACAAATATATGTATGGGATTTATGCTGATGAAAATGGATGAAATAAGTGTGTGGACAGTAGATTATGCATGGATGCGCCTGATATGGGCGGTTTCATGTACAACTATGGTCTTTGGTGTAATTGGAACCGGTCAGAAATATATAAACTATATAAACAGGTTCTTTGAGAAATTATCGAACTGTTCATTTGCAATTTATTTCATTCACATGACTGTATTGCTCCCTGTTGGGTATTTTGTAATTAAATACCTTAAATGTAACGTGTTTATTCAGATACTGATAACTATGAATATCTCCATTATTGTTACGGTTTTACTAGTTGAAATATGTAAAAAAATACCCGGTGTCAGGTTTGCTCTGGGTTTGAAGTGATAAAGGAAGTTACATAAAAATTGAAAGAAATAGACATCAGACAAGAAAAAAGATTTACAGACTACCAGTCAAAAAAGGCTGATATGCTAAAAGCTGATATTCCCATAAAAAACAAGCTAATTATCAGAAAAATTTTAAGACCACTTTTAAGATGCATGCTGCGGATACAAAGAAAATTTAATCATTTTCATGTAGAATTGTTAAATGAAATAAAATATACCAACAAAGCTGTAATTTATGCAGTAACTCATATAGGAAAGTGGGATTTTGAAATTATTAATGAGCAGATAACAAAACCGTTTTACATTTTGGCGGCAGATTTTATAAACATAAATAAAGGTTTTAACGGCTTGTTTATGAAATTAAACGGTGTTGTTTACGTTAATGAAAAAAGTAATATAGACAAGCATAATACTAAAGAAATAATGATACGACTGCTAAAAGCCGGAAATTCTATGATGATTTTTCCGGAAGGGACATGGAACTTTTCAGAAAACGAACTCATATATGATATTCCTTATGGTACAGCTTCAATTTCGATTGAAACCAATACTCCGATTATTCCGATAGCTATTGAACAGTATGAAAACAGATTTGTAATCAATACCGGAGAAAAAATTATGCCTGATAATTCTATTTCTGATCTTACACAAAAGATACGGGATATTCTGGCAAGCCTTAAATGGGAAATCTGGTATAAACAAGGAATATGCAAACGTAATAAATTAGATGATGATTATTGGAATGGATTTGTTCAACAACGTGTTATGGAATGGGCAGGTTATTCAATGGATGAACAAATAATCAACACTTTTGTTCCAAAAGAAAAAAGAACACATTTAGAATTGTGTGAAAAATTTGGGTTCGATAAAATACCACTAAGATACAGGAATATTCAATTCAATAAATTATTTAAGGAGAAATACAATGATGAACGCAGATGAAATGACCGGGTATCCATCAATAGATAAGCCTTGGTTAAAATATTACTCTAAAGAATTTATCAATAAACCGTTAAAAAAATGTACAGTATACCAAAATGTATATACTAGCAATTCTGAACATATGTCAGATATTGCACTGATTTACTTTAATAACAAAATATCTTACAGAACTTTATTCAGAGAAGTGGACAGGTGTGCATACTCATTAAAGTGTATGGGAATCCAAAGCGGAGATATTATTTCTCTTTGCACAGCAGGAACTCCTGAATCCATATACCTTCTTTTAGCAGCTAATAAGTTAGGGGCTGTATGTAATTTTGTAAATCCATTTTTTACAGAAGAACAATTATTATTGAGAATTAACGAGACACATAGTAAAGTTTTGTTTGTATTGGACAGTTTTTATAAACAGATTCAACCTGTTATTAATAAGCTTAATATTGGAAAAATAATTATAATTCCCGCTCTTAATTCAGCTTCAATATTAATCAGAAGTCTTAATAAGCTAAAAAACAATACTCATATTAAGTATTCAGATAAGTTGGTAAGCTGGCAATCGTTTGTTGATAAAAAAGTAAAAGTTGAACCTACAACTGTAGCAGATTATGTCCCAAACCATGATGCAATTATGGTGTATTCATCCGGAAGCACCGGTGCATCTAAAGGTATTGTGCTTACAAACGATGGGATAAATGCAACAATTCAAAATTATGACTATGGTTTTGACTGTTTAAGAGGTGACATATTCTTACAAATGGTTCCTGTATGGTTTTCTACAGGAATTGTGCTTAGTACAATTACGCCGTTACAAAAAGGAGTAACTGTTATATTAGAACCAAGATTTAATGTTGAAGCATTTATAAGTATTTTGAGAAAGTATCATGTTGCATTAACATTAGTTCCGACAAGCATATGGGTTAGTTTTATAACTTATCATTTAGCTCATAACTTAGATTTATCAGCTATGAAATATCCTATTACCGGAGGCGAACAGATTCTTTCAGATACAGAAGATGAAATCAACGCATTTCTAAAGGCTAGAGGATGTCAATACCCATTATTGAAAGGTTATGGTATGAGTGAGTTAGGTTCAACCCTTACAATAACTTCAAGATTACACTCAAAAAAGAATAGTGTCGGTTATCCTATGCTTGGAAAAGCAATAGTATCTGCTTTTGACATAGAAACAGATTCAGAATTGAAATATGGAGAGAGAGGAGAAATTCGTGCAATTACCCCTGCCCATATGAAAGGTTATTTTAATAACGAGGAAGCAACATCCGAGTTTTTCAAGGAAGACTCCAAAGGTCAGATATGGGCATGCACAGGTGATATAGGATATGTTGATGAAGAAGGATATATGTTTATTCTGGGTCGTTCCACAGATAGTTATAAATCGGATAACGGAAGAATAATTTATCTGTTTGATGCCGAACAGGTAATTTTAAAGGATAAAAACATCAGTTTATGCAAAGTCATCGATACAACATATAAGTCAAAAAAAGTATCTGCAGCACATATCATTCTGAAAAGTGACGAAAACATTAATGAGGTTATTAAAAGACTATATTTAAACTGCACTGAATCATTGCCGGCAGATGAAGTTCCACAGTTGTGGAAAATCCGAAAAACTATGCCCGTACATAAAAGTGGAAAAAGAGATGTAGAGGCTTTGAAAAATGAATGTTCAGGGTATTATGATTCAGAAGGAAATATTATTGAAAACATCAGGTAAAAATTATGGATACAAAAGAACCTCATTTATTCGTTCCATTTAAGGAAGTGGAAACGTGGTCTCTGACAGCTAAAAAAAATTACTATGAGAATCTTAGAAATATATGTATAAAAAGAAAAAAACATTCTACCGGTTCAAGTAAGTTTGTTGCTTTTATAGCACCATTATTTCGTAATTTTCCAATAGAAATAAGAGGAGTCGAGAACCTGATAGATGCAAATGTTTTGTTTTTGGGTAATCATTCAAATTCTCACGATGTTTTCATTATCAAAGAAGTTTTTCGAAAATTAAAGAGAAAGATTTCTCCTTTGGTAGCTTATGACGGATTAAATTCATTATCACGGACATTCTTTTTTATGAGTGACGGTACGTTTATCGACAGAGCGGACAAAAAGTCTATCGAAAACGGATTAATTGATTTTTGCAGCAAAATACTAAAAGGCAGCGATGGCTTTATGTTTGGAGAATCGACGTGGAACCTGCATCCTCTGTTGCCAATGCAAAAACTAAAAGCCGGCATTACTTTAGTCAGCTTAATTACAGAAAAACCAATTATCCCTGTAATATTTGAATATGTGGAGTCAGCACAAATTTGTAAAAAAGAAAGCAGTCTATATGATAAGTGTATTATACAATTCGGTACACCGTATTATGTGACTACTGATAAAAATATATTTGAGCAGACATATAAGCTGCAAATAATAATGGAAAATATGCGAAGAAAATTATGGGATGAACTGGGAATACGTAAAGCTTCCTTTGAAAATATTAATAAAGAACTGTATTTGAATCATTTATATTTAAAAAAGTTCAAGGCAACAGGTTTTAAATATAACAGTGAACTTGAAACCCAATTTTTACTTAACAAGGAGAACGAATATGTCATTAATCAAAACGGTGAATTCGTTCCGGGAATTTTGCAAAGATGATTTTATTTGAAATAAAGGTAGCACATGTATGAAACATAATTTATTTATAAGCAAATTGAATGAAAAAGATGTAAATCATTTTACAACGGATGTTGGTCTGTTTTTGCGGAGAAAATCGCATAAACTCTTTAGAAAATTATGTAATTTCTTTACACATACTAAAGTGATTTATACCGAAAAATGTAACTATGACACAGATGAAGAATATTACGGAACTTTAAATGACGGCTATATTTCCGTTTCGGATTATCCCATATCACATAATAAAAATAATGTTATTGTAGAAAGATATCCACAACTAAAAAAGGATGAAAGTTATATTTTTGTCGGTAATCATACATGCCCTGAAGATATAGAAATAATGCTTAATGTAATTGACAGAAATTCCTATCTGATACTAGGGTCAGTTGAATCACTTAAATATAATCCAGAGGTATATCTGTCATGGCTAAACGGAATGATTGTATTTGATGTTCTAGATAAAACAGAAAGAAGTGACCTGCTCCCAAAAATGAAAAGGGTATTAAAAACACAAAGTATTTTAATTTATCCTGAAGGTTCCCACAATTACAATCCTAATAAACTTATTAATAATTTGTATGACGGATCTGTTAATCTGGCATTAGAGACAGGAAAAGGTATCGTTCCAATAATAATGATAAAAGATGATACCGAAAATATAGCTTATGTTGATGTTGGTAACCCAATTTACATAACAAAACCACCTGTTATCAGCAAAAAGTTCATTAAGGATATGAGCCTGTTTCTTAGAGATAAAATGGCAACATCCGTTTGGTATTTAATATCAAGGCATATCAAAACAATTAACCGTAAAGAACATCTGGATATCGGTGCAATGTTTATAGAACGTTACCTTGCAGATACATTTAAAAAATTAGATTGGAAGCATGATGTTTTTGATGCAGAATATCTGACCAAAAAGACAAAAGAAGAAAGAGAATATGAGGATGTAAATAAAAGCCTCAGCAAATTAATACTAAATGAACATAACAACCAGATTTACCGTGAAAATATCCTTAAGAGTATGGACATTGGCAAATACGACGTTGTTGGGAATATGAGAAGAAGATTTGTAGAAAAACTAAAAGGCTTTGAATGATTATGAAGAAAGTTGAGAATATTAAAATATTATCTATGAAAGAGGAAGCAGAATTAAGTCCCGAAGAATTAATAACATATTATAATAGCTTAAAAGAATATCTGCTAAAAAGAAAATATACAAACTTAACACCGGGCGCCTTACACATAGGTCCGAAATTAAAAAAAATAACAAATAAACTTGCAACAAAAGTAACAAAAATGTTTTCAAGTAAAAATGTTAAAATAATAAGTGATGGTCAAGAAAATATCCCTGATGGACCTGTTATTTTTGCTCATACTCATCAAGGAATATTGGATGGATTTGTGTGGATACCACAAATAGATAGACATTGTTTTATATTACACGGGTCTGATGTTAATAAGTTATTATTAATGTGTCAATATAATACAGGACTAATATTAACAAAAAAAAGTATGTCTGGCAGAGATACTGATGAAAAGAAAAAAATAGTTAAAAAATATAATCTAAACGCTAAAATGGATATGATTGAATTGTTAATAAATGGACATTCTATATCTTATTTTCCGGAAGGAACATGGAATTTATCGCCAAATAAATTACATTTACCCATTAATATAGGATTTTTAGATATAGCCAAAAAGGCAGGAGTACCTGTAATACCTGTTGTACATGAATTTACATATAAATCAGATTCTGACAAAGAAAAAATAGAAAAAGTTCATTCTAGATTTGGTAAACCAATATGTATAGATTTTAATGATAATATTTTTGAAAAATTAAAAGAGTATGAAGAACAAATTTCTACAATGCGTTGGGAACTAATAGAAGAAAAAGGAATATATGAAAGAAAATATATTTCCACTGAAGAATATTCAAGATTTCTGAACGGTAATTATAGAAATTTGAAATTAGGAAAATTGGATATTGAAAAGGAGCAAGATAATATTTTTGGAGCAAAAGACGATTTTTATAAATTCCATCATATTAATGCTGTACCGGTAAATGAAAAAGGGGAATTAGAACCAACAAACGAAGTAAAAAAAATTATAAAAATCAATGAAGAACATGGTATTGCCAGACCATTATGAGGATTTAGCTATGAACAACAAAGCTTTATTTAGGTTTAGACTCACATATTAAATAGACCATCAAAAACGTTTTATTAAAATAGTTTGTACATATATCATGCGTATTCGACTTGATATACATAAAAAGGCAGGTTTTAATCAGTCTGTTATTGCTGAATAGCTGCAAGTTGACCAAAGTCTTATATCAAGGTGACATAACCTGCCTTAATGTGGCTTTTTGTACCAGCGGAATGACAATATAATTAGGAGAGGACCCCTCAAGTTTTTCCGATTATTTAAACAATCATTTATAATTCATAGACATATCTCAATCTAATCAATTCCTAAAACTTAGCATACAAAAATATTGAATTAATTCCTAAAATATACTACAGTATAATATCATAGAAAGGTAATATGTGAATATTAACAGATGTTTGACTTTTAACATTCTCTGGGTTAAAATGAAATAAATTAAGTTAAAAGGAGAATGAGAGGTATGTTTACAAGTGTATTCGGGCTTCCCATAAAATATGAAGCTTGGAATCTTCAGAATTCTTTACCTATTTATATTACAGAAAGTTACGATTTTTACACAGCATATATAGGAAACAAACGTTGTATAATGCTTGCTCCGACAGAAGAACTTTCAACTCTTCCGGCACTGAAAAAACAAATTGCTAAAATACAGCAGGTTGATAATGTTCCGGTTGTATTTAAACTTGCAACAGTATCAAATTATCGAAGAAAAAGCTTTATTGAAAATAATATAGCATTTATTACTGAGAAGCAGGTTTTTCTTCCCTTTATCGGTACATTGCTTACAGATGAGAAAGAGCACCGGAAACCGGCAGAAAAAATTGTTTATTCTACGCAACAGTTATTTTTATTGTATCTGTATGGTAAGAAAAAACGATTGTATATTTCAGAAGCTGGAAAAATTCTTCCATTTACAGCAATGACACTCACCAGAGCAGTAAGACAGTTGAAAGCTACAGATTTATTCATTGTAGCAAAAGACGGTGTCAATAAGATTATTGAGTCAAAATATAATCGATATGAATTATTTGAAAAATCAAAAGTATATTTATCCACCCCCGTCCGTAAAGCAGGATATATAGAAAAAACTCAAGTTACAGAGGATATGGTATTTGCAGGGGAAACGGCACTTTCAGAAAAAACAATGTTAAATCCGAACCGGGTTGTTACTTATGCGATTAGTGAGAAAGATTATGATACAACACTTCTGACCGAAGAATTGATAGACCCTGATAAGCAGGTTCGACTTGAATTATGGGCATATGATCCGAAATGTTATTCAGAAAATAACAGTGCTGATGATATCTCTGTTATTTTATCTTTTGAAAATACAAACGACGAAAGAATTGAAGAAGCAGTAGATGAATTGTTAGAAAGAAGGTTGCGGGAATAATGGTCAACGGATTTCTCAAATTTAAGGAGAAATTTCAAGGTTATGAAAATCAATATGTCATAATCGGTGGTACGGCTTGCTTAATACCATTTAAGGCTAAAGCGTGGTTGGATTTGAAAGAACGTAAATCGAGCGGAGAGCAGGTTGACAGCAAAAATATAAAGAAACATAAAAACGATGTGTTCAGATTAGCCCAGTTAATTACAGTTAATACAAGGCAGGCTCTTAATCCGGAAATAGCAGAAGATATGAAAAATTTCTTATCGGAAATGATTGATGAAGAAGTGGATTTAAAATCATTAGGCATAAAAGGAACAGATAGTAAAAAAAATAATAGAAATGTTATATCAGTGTTACGGTTTGAAAGATTATTGATTTAATTCCTAAAATATATTACAGTATAATCATAGAAAGGTAATATGTGAATATTAACAGACACAGGGAGAAAATTATGAGTTACATAGAGTTAAAAGACGTTAAAAAAATCTATAAAATGGGAGAAGTTAATATTAATGCCCTTTCAGGTGTTAATTTCTCTGTGGAAAAAGGAGAATTTGTAATAATCGCAGGTGCCAGCGGTGCAGGAAAAAGTACCATCCTTAATATCCTGGGAGGCATGGATACGCCCACATCGGGAGAGATTATTGTAGACGGCTGCAATATCAGTAATTACAATGCCAGACAGCTTACTACATACAGAAGATATGATATAGGCTTTGTTTTCCAGTTTTACAATTTGGTACAGAACCTTACCGTAAGGGAAAATATCGAAATGGCAACACAGATTTGTAAAAATCCTCTTGATATCGATGAAGTAATAAAAGCTGTAGGACTCGAAGAACGTAAGACCAACTTTCCTGCACAGCTTTCACGGTTTGAGCCTGCAAAGGGGCTTAACGTCATTGTGGGCGCAAATGCGGAGGGCA
>OLOV01002950.1_pt1 | contig 10924 bp, 13 predicted proteins | sample 1672931 | NCBI WGS metagenome assembly OLOV01 (sample SAMEA3136738, study PRJEB25190) | human gut metagenome | biome: human gut; feature: human-associated habitat; material: faeces | place: Austria | collected 2013
TTATGTTTTTAAACATCTTATCACTCATGGCAGTTATTTCTTTTTCTTTAATCATCTTAACCTCCCTCTAATATTATTATTAGCGAAAAGTTTACAAAACACTTCTTTTTATTAAAATTTTCTTCAAAAATTTAAAAAGCCATATTGTTACATATGACTTATAATTGCATTATCCTAATTGGAAAGCTGGAGAGACGCCATAAGTCTCAGAATCAGTATTAGTAAAGTAATGGCCATCGCTAGAGACACGTAAGAAACCGAGAGTATCACTAGAATCAGCCGAACGGAGATACCAATAAGAAGCACTAGTTCCATTTTTCTTTATTGCTCCACTATAACTACTTATAGTAACTCCCTGTGCTGTATAATAATCTAATGTTCTTGTTAAATTTTTTGCTGAATCCCAACTACTAGAAAAATCAGTGTATATTTCTTTTGATGCTAACAAATATAATTTATCTACCCTACTTTCATTAGTAAGTATAGCATAAATTACCCTTCCCACAAACAAACATTTATTCTTATTTGATATATTTTTCTTTTTACTGTATAATTAACTCGTGATTTATATGAAGAAGTTAAAAGAAAAAATTGAAATTAAACCAATAATTACTACTATATGTTTAGTTTGTATTCAATCAATATTATATTTTGTATCTAAATTATTACAAGGAAATCTTAATTTAGTTGGAAATGTTATTGACGCAAAGATACCATTTGTACCTGCATTTTTTATACCCTATTGTATCTGGTACTTAATGATATTTTTAATACCATATTATTTATATTGCAAAGATAAAGATAAATTTGTTAAATATGTTATATCATATGTACTATGCTCCATGATTGGAAACATTGTATTTATAAGTTACCCATCAACAGTAGCAAGACCTACTGTAACAGGAACTGATATATTTTCTCTTATAGCAAAATTTATCTATTGGATAGATACCCCTACTAATTGCTTTCCATCATTACATTGTGCGATAAGCATGCTATTTATACTATATATATGTGAAAGTAAAAATACAAACATAATCACTAAAATATCAGTATGTATGATATCAATCTTAATAATGTTATCAACTCTATTTACTAAACAACATGTAGTCGTAGATTTCATAAGTGGAGATATACTTGCTTTAATAGTATATTTAATAGTTAAACCATCTAAAAAATTACCTAATTATATCAAAACAAAACTAAATATTTAAAAAATATTTACAATCATTTGTTTGTGTGTTATTATTTACTTATAAATGGAGGAAAAATATGGAAAAGTTAACATCTAAACAAGAAAAAATATTAACAACTATTAAAAAATTCATTGCTAAAAATGGATATTCTCCTACTATACGCGAATTATGCACATTATGTAGTCTTAATAGTACTGCTACTATGTTTGTACACTTAAAGAATCTTACTAAAAAAGGATATATTAATCAAACAGGAAGTAAATTTAGAACTATAGAGTTAGTTGTACCAAATGAATATGATAAAAAGTATAAAGATAAAGATAATGTAGTAAATGTTCCATTACTTGGTAAAGTTGCTGCTGGTAGTCCTATCGAAGCAATTGAAAAACCTAATGAATTCTTCTCTTTACCTGCTGAATTATTACCTAAAAACAAAGAGGTATTTACTCTTGAAGTAAATGGTGACTCTATGATTAATGTAGGTATATTTGATGGAGATATCGTTATTGTTAAAAAAGAAAAAACTGCGAATAATGGTGAAATAGTTGTGGCTATGACTGATGAAAATGAAGTAACATTAAAAAGATTTTATAAAGAAAAAGACCACATAAGACTTCAACCTGAGAATGATTATCTTGAACCAATTATATTAAAAAATGTAACTATTCTTGGTAAAGCAATTGGTCTATATAGAAAAATATAGCATTTAAAAACTGATCGTTTGATCAGTTTTATTTTGTCATCATCATATATATTAAGAACACAGCCATAAGAACTAGTACTACTAATCCATTTATTTGATCACTCTTTCTATGTTTGTCACCTATTCCAATTGCCATTGAAATTAGTATTCCACCAATAAGTCCACCTATATGAGCACTTAAATCTATACTTGATGATAAAAATCCTATTACTAAATTAATAATTATAACAGGCATAATACTACCTCTTAATATACCTTGTAATGTTGCTCTGTAATAATAAGTGAAATAACATATACTACCAAGTAATCCAAATATAGCACCACTAGCACCAATACTTATACTATCAGCAGTCATAAATACTCCACTAAATATACTACCAAGTAGTCCACTTACTAAATATATAAGTAAAAATTTACTCTTACCATAATATCTTTCAACAACAGGACCTATACTATATAATGCTATCATATTAAATAATATATGCAATATATCAGCATGAACAAACATACAGGTAAATAACCTATAGAATTCTCCATTTTGAACAAGTTCATAATTATTACCAAACATATTAATTAATTCATCATTACCATGAAGTACTCCATATAAGAATACCATTAGATTAAGAACAATTAATATATAAGTAACAACTGGTTTTTTAGGACTAAATATTTTCTCTAATTTCTTTTCTTTTTTCATTGTATTTTGATTCATATCTTCTGTTAATTTAAAGAATTCAACAGGGTCTACTTTATCATTAAAATCAGTTTCTTTAACTTTAGGAAAGAATTCTTTAACAAATTTATTTTTCTTAAAGTCATCTAGTCCATCTATTTTAATAGTTTCTATATTCTTATTATCAATTATACTTACATTATCACCTGTATCTAAAAGTAAATTTAATGTAGTCATTTTAAATGATAATGTATTTCTTTTTATACTTTTCATTATTGTTTTTACTTTAAATATATCACTTTTAAATTGTTCTTCATTATGTATATAATTTGTATTTATTCTAATAAGTTTTAAATCATTTTCCATATTTTCAAGCCATATTTCATTATCAAGGCCATTTATAATAACAGGTTTATAATCTTCTTCTGTTATAAAATAATGTAATATTTTTAATATGATATCATCTTTCTTATTTATTTTTATATTCATTTTAATTTCCTTTCATTTCAATAATAATATTTTACTATTAAACATACAATTAGTAAAGAGGTGATAAAAATTAAAAAGTATTTTAAGAATATATTATTATTTATTTTTATATTGTTTTTATGGTTACTTAGTGGTTTTATATTTAAATTTAATAAAGAATATTATGATTTATTAAGATTGCCTTCCTTTGTTTTAAATGGTAAATTAATAAGTATTATATGGTTTATTATTTATATACTTAATACTATTTCTATAATTATTGTATCTAAGAAAACAAATATATTTAAGAATAGAGATTATCTTTATATATTACTTACTAATTATTTAGCAAATGAGTTATTTATGTATTTCTTTTTCTATTTGATGAGTCCATTCTTAGGATTTGCGATTACTACTGTGGTAATGTTAAGTACAATATTCTTATTTGTAGAAACAAAAAAGATTTCTAAAAAATCTTCTTATTTCTTAATACCTTATATTATTTATAGTATATATACATTTATATTAATGAGTACTATATATTTTATGAATTTCTAAACATATCAAGTATTTCATTGAATTCTCTCTCTGGTGGTACCTCAAATTCCATAAACTTTCCTGTTATTGGATGATTAAATCCTAAGTATTCTGCATGTAACATTTGTCCATAATCATTTATGATTTTCTTTTTACCATAAGTAGGATCATTAACAACAGGATGTCCTATGTAATCCATATGAACTCTTATTTGATGTGTCCTTCCTGTTTCAAGTATACATTCTACTAAAGTTGCATTATTAAGTCTTTCAAGAACAGTAAAGTTAGTAACGGCGTTCTTACTATTGATATCTGTTACAGCCATTTTCTTTCTATCATATTTACTTCTACCTATTGGAGCATTTATTTTACCTTTAGATTCATCTATTATTCCCCAGACTAATGCTAAATACTTTCTTTTAATATTTTTATTTTTAAAGTCTTCACTAAGTATTCTATGTGCTTTATTTGTTTTGGCAATTAGTAGTATTCCAGAAGTATCTTTATCAATTCTATGAACTATACCACATCTTTCACTTCCACCCTCATCACTTAACTCATCAGTATGATACATAAGTGCATTAACAAGTGTTTTAGAATAATTACCATTACCAGGATGAACTACCATGCCACTCTTCTTATTAACAACAATAATATCATCATCTTCATATAATATATTTATATCTATATCTTCTGCTTTAACACTAGTATCAATAGTTAAATCCTTTATTTTAATAATATCTCCTTCTTTTAAACTATATCCACCTTTAACAATATTATCATTAACAGTTATATTACCATTTTTAATATTCTTTAATATAAAATTTCTACTTTCATTAAGATTAGATACTAAAAATACATCTAATCTTTTTAATTCATTTTCTTTTTCTACTACTAACTCTTTCATACTTACCTTCCTTTAAAACAATATAAATAAGTAATATAACACCTATTGTTATATACATGTCAGCTATATTAAATATAGACATTTCTCTTTTAAATAATGTAAATGATATAAAATCAACTACATATCCTCTAAATATTCTATCTATTAAATTGCCTACTGCTCCACCTAGTATTAAGCTAAATGATAAAAGTGATAAATTATTATCAATATTCTTTTTCATCTCTTTTACTATATAAAATATTAATAGTAGAGAAATACCAATAAGAAATACTATATTACCACTAAGTATCCCAAAAGCAGCACCAGTATTTCTAATATAAATAAACTTTAAAAAGTTATCAATTAATATTTTTTCTTCACCTATACTAAAATTTTTAACTATTAAATATTTAATTATTTGATCAAAAACAATAAGCATTAATAAACTAATTAATACAATTAAACTTTTCTTTTTCATATTTCAAATTATATCATAATTATTAAGATATATCTATAAGTATTACATCTTCTCCCATTTTCTTTATTTGACTAAATTTAATAACTATTTCATCTGTATTTGAGAACAAGCTTTTAACAAAATGTGTTTTTTCAATAATAAATTTAATCATATATCCACTTGTTTCATCAAAATAAACATCAATAATTTTGCCTATTTTTTTACCATCTTTTATATTAACAATATCCTTTTTTTGAAGTTCTGATAATCTCATATTAAATTATATTACATTATTAATTTTTTAACACTATTTAAGGCACTATTTTCTATTCTTGATACTTGTGCTTGACTTATTTTAAGATCACGCGCTATTTCACTTTGACTCATACCATAGAAATATCTTTTCATTATTATAGTTCTTTCTTTATCTTTTATTTTACTAAGTGCTTCTTTTAATGATAACATTTTATCTAAATCTTTAACACTAGAGTCTTCTAATTGATCTAATAGATATATTGTATCTCCTCCATCGTTATAAATAGGTTCAAATATACTCATAGGTTCTCCTAAAGAAGAAAGTGCTATATAAAGTTCATAATTTGTTATATTAAATTTCTTACATATTTCTTCATTAGATGGGTAAACACTATTATTATGCATACATTCTTCTTTATAATTTATTATTTGATATGCAAGTTCTTTAATACTTCTTGATATTCTTATTTGATTATTATCTCTTATATATCTTTTGATTTCTCCTTCAATCATAAATACTGCATAAGTACTAAATCTAACGTTGAATTCTAAATCAAAATTATCAACTGCTTTTATAAGTCCAACTACTCCTATTTGGAATAAATCATCTAAGTTATCACATTTATTTTGATATCTTTTAAGTATACTTAATACTAACTTTAAATTACCTTCTACAAGTAATCTTTTGCTTTCATTGTCTCCTTTCTTAAGACTTTTAAATAATAATACCATTTCTTCATGTGCAAGACTTCTAAGACTACTTGTATTAATACCTGCTATTTCTACTTTATTTTTTGCCATAAAAAATTCCTTTCAACAATATATTGAAAGGAATCTTGATTTTTTATTCACTTTTTAATCTAATTTTATATTTTTAGCAAGTACATCAAGAACTGCTTTATCAGTTACTTCTTTAACAAAGAACTTACCATCCTTATCTACTTTTTCTAAAAAAGCAAAATCATTTGTGAAGTCTTCTCCATCAGGAGTAGTTAGAGCACCTAGAAAATATGTAACACCTTTATAAGAAGCTTGTCTTAATACAAAGTATTGTTTTCCACTTTTAAGTGCTAAAATTTGATTAGTTAAATTATTCATTCTTTTTTCCTCCTTTAACTTACATTCCTTTAGTGTATGAATCAGTTGTTGCATTATTTAATGTGTCAGTATTTTCAAACATGCTTGACCAGTCAAAACTAACATCATCAAATGCATCATTTAAATCTTTATTTTCTTCATCACTAAGTTCTGGGTTATGATATTGATTATCTTCTGCAGGAGTTTGGTTTGGAGTACTTGGTGTAGTTGTATGATCTGGTGTGAAGTCTCCTTTATCAACAATTACTGTATCTCCATCTTTATTTAAATCAGCACTTCCGATTGTATTGTCATTTTTATCATAGATAGTTCCATCATATGATACTCCGTTTCCAGTTTCATTACTTACTACTGTTTCACCTGGATTTAATGATGCTACTACATCTTTATCTGGTGTTGGAGTTGGTGTTGGGTCTGGTGTTGGAGTTGGAGTCGGAGTTGGTGTAGGTGTTGGAGTCGGAGTTGGTGTTGGAGTTGGTGTTGGTGTTGGAGTTGGAGTTGGTGTTGGCTCTGGTGTTGGAGTATTATTTCCATTACCGCTTCCATTTCCATTTGAACTTCCATTTCCGCCTATGCTACTATTTCCGCCTCTATTTTCTGTTTTATCTTCGTCCTCTTCTTTTTCATCATCTTTATCTTTGTCTTCATCTTCATCAAGATCTAAATCTTCACGTTCATTCATATCAGTTAATGTTTCATTAATACTTGTAGCTGTTTCATTTAATTTATGAATATCACTATCAGTATGTCCTGTATGATATGCTGTTCCAAGTGTTGCGATTGCTACTACGAATACAGCAGCTTTCTTTAATACATCACCTATCTTTTTCCATAAACTTGGTTTTGGATTAGTGATTGCTACTACTTCGTCTTCTTCTTCCTCTGGTTCAGTTTGTTCTGGTTCAGCTTGTTCTGGCTCAGTTTGTTCTGGCTCAGTTGTTTCTTCAGGAAGTGGTTCTGGTAATGGTTCAGTTTCATCACTTACTCCACCTACTGGTACAGGAATTGGACCATTTAATGATTCTTCATCTTCTTCAGTGTTTTCTGCTGGTAATTCTTCTGGTAGTTCTTCTGGAAGTGGTTCTGGTAGAGGTTCTGCAGTTTCTTCTCTTGGAGCATCTAATTCAGCAGGTAGTGGTTCAACTTCAGAAGTTACTGGAGCAACTGGAGCAACTGGAACTACTGGTGTTTCTTCAGGAAGTGGTTCTGGTAGAGGTTCTGCAACTTCTTCTCTTTCAGGTTCAACTGAAATAGGTTTAACTTCTTCAGTTTTAGTTTCTTCATGAGCAACTTCACGAGTTTCATTTACAGCTGGAGAAGTAACACCATATTGTAAATCTCTCATTGTTCTATATAATGAAGCCTTTCTACTATTTAATTCAGTAACTCTTAGCCTATCACTTTCAAGTTCTTTTAATGAATCATTGTATAATTTCATGAAACTTTCAGATTTTTCTAGTTCTGGACCTCTTTGTACATTTACAATTGCTTCATTTTTTTCAATTCTCTTTTGAATTTCTCTTAATTCTCTTCTAATTTCAATAGTTTCTCTGCCACTTTCTAAATATCTAGTATTTTTACTTTCTAATATTCTATTAAGTGCATTAATTCTATCATATACTGTGTCAGTAATTCTATCAATTATTGTTCTTTCTTCTTCTGTTAGTTCACTATGACTTTCATCATAATTCCAAGCAGCATCTTTAACAGAGTCAAATGATTCGATCATTTGACTAAGTTCTTTGATACCCATATCATTTGAATCAATATTAATTGCTTCATATTGATCTAATAAATTATCTAATCTGTTTTCTAATGTATTTAATTCATTCATGGACTATTTAGCCTCCTTTTTATTTCTAATTAACATTTTTACTTTATATTTTAATTCTCCATTAGACATTATATCTTCTAGTTTTTCTACTTTATATCCTTTATCATTATAGATTTTTATCATTTCTGGTAAAGTTACATATTCAGTTCCAATTTCTTCAAAACTATTTTCATTAGTACCTTGAATTTCTTGTAATTTGATTTTTGTTTTACTTTCTATTTTTCTATATCTTGCTGATGCAGGCTTTTTAGCACTCCAAGATGTAAATTCAGTCCACTTAGAGTCTTTTGTTTTAGTGGCATCTGGATAACCACTTGGGGCAGTTGCACTATATCCACTTACTCTCTTAGCACCTTCTTTATACCACTTATAAGCAGTAGCTTTAGTACTTTCATCCATTAAAGCACCTTTAACTGGAGCTTCTGTATAATATACTTTTTCATCTTTAGCATTGCTCTTTCCTGATGGATAATATGTCTTAGTTCCGCCAGTTACTTTATACCAGTAATAAGCAGCCAATCTAACACAAGTATATTTTTCATTTGATGTACATGCAGTATTATTTCTACTTACAACACATCTACCAATTTTTGCTCCTTCTTTACCTTTAATGATGTCTTGTTCAGTTGGTGAATTACTTTTTACACAAGAATCAAATTCATCAATTTGTTTTGGGAAGTTCCTACTATCACCAGTTCCACATTTTTCAAGTGAATACTTAGTATATTTTCCATCACTACTTTTACATACATAATAATGTTTTACTGGATAGCTTCTTTCATATGCTACTTGTTCGCTTTCTATATCTTTATTTGGATATCCAGCCGGAGCAGTAACACTAAATGATTTACTTCCATTCTTCATATAATATTCTTTTGTACCACTTGTAGAAGTGTACCATTTATAAGCTGTAGCTTTATCACTACTTAAGTTAAATCCATCTGCAGGAGATACTGTATAATATTCTTTTACATCTTTAGCATTTGTTTTAGTACCAGTACTTGTGTAATAAATCTTATCAGTTAAATTCCAAGTATATTGTAAATCCCTATATCTATAATACTTAGTTGTTTTCAATGTTTTATAAGTATTATATTTGATTTCATCTTCCCATAGTTCTTCTACTTTTCCAAGCTTTTGATCACCTTTCTTAAGAACCATAGGTAAATACTTAAAGTCTATATATGATTTATCAGCAATAACATCATTTATTGTTCCTTCTTTTGATTCATCATATTCTTTGTCAGATTCTTTATCAGTACATACTAGCCAAGGTACAAAATGTAATTTTTCATTTTCAAGTCTACATACTTTAACAATAGTTGTTTCATTATTACATTTACTGAATTCATCTGGATTAACAAGTCCTCTTTCACCTAATGTTTTTAAATCAACATTTACGCAATCACCAATTGCCTTAGGAAGTTCATTAGTATTATTATCAAAATACTTCTTTCCTGCTTCTAAAAGTACATCTTCATATACAAATACAGCTTTAGTAGTGGATGGCGTATCATTTGGTTTCCTCTTACCACAACTCTTTAATAAGAATATAACTAATAATATAGCAATAATGATTAAAACAATAATAAGTATTCTTTTTCTAATGACACTACCTTTATCATCATCATCATAACTATCTTCATAGCCATAATCTTCATAATTATTTGACATATATATTCCTCCAATTCCTTTTATGTCTATACTAAATGTATTTTATCACAATTAAATGGTAAAAAACAAGATAAATTAAAAAATATGAAATGATTTTTTCATATTTTCATAAGATTTTTTAACTTTTTAATAACTTTCTTCTCAATTCTTGATATATATGACTGTGAAATAGATAATTTATCAGCTAGTTCTTTCTGCGTTAATTCCTTATGTCCACCAAGTCCATATCTAAATTCTATTATTTCTCTATCTCTATCATCTAAGTTTTTAATCTCCTCTTCTAAAGTTGTTTTATCTTCTTGACACTCTATTGACTTATGGACTATATCTTCTTCAGTACCAAAAACATCTTCTATTTTAAGTTCATTACCTTCACTATCAAAATTAATTGAATCTTCAAAACTTACTTCTTTAGTTCTTCTTTTATTTTTTCTTAAGAACATTAATATTTCATTATCAATACATCTTGATGCATATGTAGCAAGTTTTATATTTTTATCTAGTTTATATGTTTTAATTCCCTTAATGAGACCTATTGTCCCTATACTAACTAAGTCTTCTAAATCATACATAGTTGTGTCATATTTTTTTGCTAAAAACACAACCAATCTTAAATTATGTTCAATCAGTTTATTACGAGCATTCAAGTCTCCCATATTACTTTTACGAACTAAATCTTCTTCTATTTCTTTCTTTAGTGGTGGTGGAAGTATATCTGTACTTCCAATAAAAAACACATCATCATTCTTAAAAAACTTATTTAATATTTTCTCTATCATTTTATCCCTCCATAAGTTCATAATTAAGTAAACAATCATATCCATTAAATTTCTTTTTAACAACGCCAACTACTACATCATGTCTTTCACCAATACCTTCAATATATACCCTATTTGGTTTAAAGCACTTAAGCAATGATTCATTATCAACTGTCTTATATGGTACTAAATAATAATTTTCATATACATATTTATTAATAATAATTACTTTCTTATTAGTATATGGATCAATTAAAGAATTACCTGTATCAATAAAGCCATTTAAAAATAATACTTTACCATTATTTAAATATATAGTTACTCTTCTATGAGTATTAATTATAGTCTTTAAATGATATGTAAAATACTTATATATATTCAATAT
>OLOV01002956.1_pt1 | contig 10903 bp, 8 predicted proteins | sample 1672931 | NCBI WGS metagenome assembly OLOV01 (sample SAMEA3136738, study PRJEB25190) | human gut metagenome | biome: human gut; feature: human-associated habitat; material: faeces | place: Austria | collected 2013
CTTTGTTTTGTAATTTCACAAGCACATGATATAAAAAATAAAAAAATGAAAAAAAGCATAGTGCTAATATAAATAAAACTATAATATGTTCCATATTTGTTCCTCCTCTCTTAAGAATTTCTTTCCGTTTGTCTCATTTTGATAATTTTTACCTTCTCTACTATTTCTCTAAAATTTTTAATTCATTACTTTTGGTGTACCATCTAACACAATTCCTTCTAACTTCATAAGGTCTACGACGCCTTACGCACATTACTTTGGTCAGGATAATGTAGGCAAATTCTAGACTAACTTATGTTAGTCATGGAATTTGTCTCCCCCCTATTATTTTTTTATCAATTTAATTAGTCCCATTATTAATAAAATAATTCCTATTATAAATAAAATACTAATAATCAAAGTTATAATTACATTCATCAACAATATCCTCCTATTATGAATGTCTAAATCGTTTACTAATTCATGTTTTAATGAACTAAGGAAAGGGCTGCTATGACAGTCCTCTCCACTTATGAAATTTAACGAACTTCAATTCCTCCCCCTGTATTGCAATAAAATTCAAATGACAGAGAAACTTGCTTTGTATAACCAGAAGAATTTTTTATGACTCCTAAACATAAAATTTCTCCTGTTCTGCCACCATCAATCACACGTTTTGTAATTGTAGGTGACTTCTTCCATGAAAATCCATAACCACTTACTTAAAAACTTAAAATCTATAAAATATAGTAATATAATGCTGATAACACAAAAATCACAAAAACCACAATTCCAAATAATACTTGAGATTTTCCATATCCTTTCCAATCTTTTTGTAATTCCTTTGTTTTTTCTTCATCAATAAATCGAAGCTTATTATTTTTTGTTGACATATGAACACCTCCTCATAGCCATATATCATGGTAACGATATAGTCTTAGTTCCTGTCATAGTATATGTTCCCCCAGCTGTAAGTTTACATGTACCTTTAAATTTCATTTTATTTGCTGACCATGAAGATACCGTTACAGATGGTTTTGAATATCCTGTCGCTCCATATGCACCTGAAACACCTGTTACTACTGGTTTTTCATGTCCTACTGCTTTTGTTGATTTAAAAAATACATTAACATAAAATGTAATATTAGCATTTAATAGATATGAACTTGCAGCACCAGACCCCTTACATGTAACACCTGTTCGATATGTTTTATAATAATCATAAGAAGCCTTTGCTGACTGCGGTTTAATAATTTCTTTTTCATCTAATCTCGAATCATATACCTCTATCGTTTCTATAGTTTCTGGAATACAACTTATTTTATTCACGTTATTATCAAATGCTTGTTTTATCACATCGTTACTCATAATATCTTTTTCCGTTGCCATACTTGTTTGAGTGAATTACCCCTCCCATGCGGTACAGTAGTTCCTATGGAAGTGGCTTCTAACAGTCGTGACAGTTACCCATTCCTGACCAAAAGATTGGCTGTCCGTACCAATCAAGGCATATTCACTTATGCCGCTATCCCTTTGACGGGAATACCTTTCGGATTCAGTTTGTGGAATCCATACACATCAGGAGCAGAAAGAAACGTATAATCTCTGGTATCTTTCCAGATATCAGGGATCGCTTTCCGCATGATATTTGCTGCTGCGTGACAATCCGCATTTAAGATCATTCCGTTAGAGCAACGGTATAAACCACGTTTGATCCTCTTTCCAGAAAACGAAGCATCCTTATCATCGACACCATAGGTTGGGATCCTGTCATTTGCGATCAGATCCGCTTTGGAAGTATAACTTTCTTCCTGCTCTATGATTCTGATGCCGGCATTCAGAGCTTTATATGTGATCATTGTCCGCAGGAGAGTGATCGGCATGGAGACAAAATTCTGGTTGTTGATCTTATTCATATTGGATCTCTGCTTCCAGAGCAGATTCACACCAAGGATCAGTGTTCCACACTGGTGTTCCATACAGAAGTCAATGATACTACGACTGATCTTGTGGCACTGGTCTTTCACAAAATTGGCATAATGGAAAGAAAGGTCTCTTAACCGCTTGGAAACAGCGTGTTTCTTTTCATGACCTTTTGTGATGATGGAGACATACTTTGCTCTCTGTTTATGGAACCATTGGATCTTGGATAAGACAGCTCCGCCTTTGTATATTGCGGATGAGTGATCATCACATACGATCGCTGCGAAGTTATCTGTTCCAAGATCAATAGCACATACATGAGATCCGGAAGGATCAAATGCAACATCTGGTTCTTCCAGTGTCAGACAGAGTAAAAAACGACCATAATACGGTTTGATCTTGACTTCTTTTAATACAGGATCCGAAGAAAGATTTGAAAAGTACAAGCGTTGCTTTTGCAAAGGCAGTTTTAAGGACATCCCGATATCGTCCCGATACAAGACAGCATCCTGGTTTGTGATGATCACAGTCGTCAGGTCACTTTTCTTATAGCGAGGCATCTTAGGCTTACCCAGATACTTTTCTGGATGCTTTTTATATTCTCTTAAAGAAGCAAGCCAGTTTTTGAAATCTGTGACTGACTGTTTGACCATCTGCTGTGCTGTCTGTCTTGGAAGTCCGGAAAAGAAATCTGCATTCTCTGTGACACGCATCATCTTTTCAATGTGTGTATAAGAGATCACTCTGCGGACGTGCATGTTTGGATAAGATCGTTGTAATAACGCAACTTCTTGAAAGACTTCGACTTCGTTCTCTGTCCGATGTTCTTTGTCATAACCGGTAAAGATATTCCGCACACGAAAAAGAGCTGCATTGTACAACAGCTTGGACTTTCTGCACAGATCGTCAAAATATGGATATAACAGATCATCCGAAGAAATGATTCTTTGTGTCACACGGTATGCCATATGGTTGTCTCCTTTCTGATATGTTGAAAATATCGTACTTTTATAGTACAATTATACCAAACGTATGTTTAGCTGTAAAGGAGATACGTCATGCGAAAGAAAGATAATACAGATTATTATATAAACCGGCATAGTTGCTTTTTATTGCAATACTATATCGTGTTTGTTACGAAATACAGACATCCAGTCTTAACAGGCAAAGTAAAAGATGTTGTTTATGAACGTATCCACTATGTAGCAGATCAAAGAGGGTTTCACATCCTAGAGATCAATGGCGAATCGGATCATGTCCATATCCTGATGGAAGCTGATACAACAACTTCACCGGCGGAACTTGCAAATGTTTTAAAAACACAAACAGCACGAAAAGCACGAAAGTTGTATGGCGAAACCATTTTAAAAAAATATTACTGGAAACCTTATTTTTGGTCGGATAGTTATTTTATTTCATCTGTTAGTGAAAACAGTCTGCACACAATAAAACAGTATATTCGGAATCAGGGGAAACGATAATGTGTCCGTCAGGACGCATTCACCCACGCCCATATTAAAATATGGACGTGGTACTCTGCTTAGATTTATAGAAAAAGAGGAATGTTCAGAATTAATAAAAACATGGATAGTGAAAAGGTGGAAGGTGTTAATTGTCCAAGTAATATAGAAGTTCCAGAGATACCAGTATCATATAATTTTACCGGGGCAAGAAAGATTGTCATACCGATCGCGTTAATGATACCAGCAAAAGTGAGAACCAGAAAGTTTCGTCGTTCAAAGTCAGATAAAGATAGTTTCATGATCAGCCGCCTCCTTTGTTGTGTATAAACTATGATATGATGTAAGTGGCAAAATTTACTTTTGACACTCTCATCATTATATTAGATTAACATAACTTTTGAATATATGTTACAATAGAAACAGCAATTAATATGACTAAAGAAAGGATCTCTCTGCATGAAGATAAATGAAAAACTAATAAGATCACTCACCGAAACAAAATATCTCAATGTAGATAACACAGATAGATACCGCCCGATTATCCGTTTTTTCTATCTCGAATATGAGAAGCTAAGATACTGGATGTATCCAGAAGAAGTCTTTGAAGAACTTCACAAAGAAGAATATTTTAAAGATTATACAGAAGAACAGTGTCGACAGGATCTGGAAGTTTTGACAAGGTGGGGGAATCTTTCTGCGATTCAGGATACAAAAAGGGTTACTTCTATTGAAGAATTCAAGAACAAGAAGTATCGATATCAGTTGACAGACTATTCCGTAGAGATTGAGCGAATGGTGATAAGACTTGAGAATCTGTCGATTGAAGGGGCGTCTTTGGAACCAACTTTATTAGAGAAGATCAGAAGCAGTCTTTCAGAGATCTCGGATATTTTAAAAGAAGATGATGAACATTTATATGGCTGGTGGGAAGGATTGAATTCTGATTTTAGAAGATTAAATCAAAACTATCAGGATTATATGCGAGACTTAAATAGCATGAAAGCAGAAGAGATGATGAAGACAAAAGCATTCTTGTTGTTTAAGGATCGTTTGATCGAATATCTTAGAAGTTTTGTAAAGAGTCTTCAATTAAATGCAACGAATATCGAACAATTACTTTCAAAACTGCCAAAAGATCAGATTCAAATGATCTTAGAACGACTGACGGAATACGAATTATCTATTCCAAGGATTGATGTGGAAGTGACGAGACAGCAATTATGGGATAAGATTCATGGACGTTGGGCTAGTATTGAGAATTGGTTTTTAGGAAGCACAGGTTCAGGTTCTGAAGCAGGAAAGGTATTTGATACGACCAATGAGATCATTCGAAGAATTACAAGATATGCAACACGTATCAGTGAACAAAACAATAGCGGAGCTAATAGACGTGAAGAATATGTAAAGATCGCACAACTATTTTGGAATTGTGAGACACTGGAAGAAGCACATCGATTATCGGCAGTTGTCTTTGGAATTGAGAAACCATTACATTTAAAGGGGAATATCAGAAGAGAAACGGAAAGTATCAATAGCGGTGTATATGAAGAAAAACCAGCGATGTTTACAGTTGTTCCAAGAGTACGGACTTATCGTGAGAAGTCACAACGAAAAGGAATCGTTGATCGCACAAAAGAAAAAGAGAAAATGAAACAGGAGAATTTAAAGAAACTAAAACAACAGCAGGAATTATTAGATAGTTATGTTAAAGGAAATCGTCTGGAGTTTGCTTGCCTGCCAGAGATCGAACCATATGTAAGAGATACTTTTTTAATGTGGCTGTCAAAAGCTTTAGAATGTAAAGAACAACAAGCGAAGACAGAAGATGGAAGAACATATTATATTGAAAAACCACAGCAAGATAGAAGATGTATACTCAAGTGTAGTGATGGGACATTTGAAATGCCAGCATATGCGATCGTATTTAATGAGGAGTAGGGATTATGAAACCATTGGAGATACTATTAAGTAAGCGATGGATTTTGAAGGATCGAGAGAAAGAATTATATTATCAGTTAAAAGATGAGATTGGAAAAAGCAGAGATTTTCTGACAGAGAAGTTAGGATATCAGGCGATCATAACCCCAAATCTTATAAAATTAGAGAAGATACCAGCTTATGCACAAAACTGGATGGGAATTCAGGATTTTTCGGATCATTTGGAATACATCTTCCTATGTATGATCTTGATGTTTTTGGAAGATCGTGATGCAGGAGAGCAATTCGTGTTATCAATGTTGACAGAATATATTCAAGCAAATATCAAAGAAGAACAGATTGACTGGACGATCTACAGTTATCGCAGGCATCTTGTCAAAGTGATGAAATATTGTGTCAAGATTGGAATTCTTGAGATTGATGATGGAAGTGAAGATAGTTTTATGAAAAGTGATGAGGGAGAAGTTTTATATCAGAACACAGGATCCTCCAGATATTTTATGAAGAACTTCTCACGAGATATTTCTGATTATCAAAGTCAGGAGGATTTCTTAAAAGAAGAATGGATCGGGATGAATGAAGATCGTGGAATTATAAGAAGACAGAGAGTTTATCGTTCTCTTTTGATGTCACCTGGAATTTATTTAAATGATGATACAGAAGAAGATTTTGCATATGTCAGGCATTATCGTGGAATGATCGAGGAAGAGCTAAATCGGTTTTTTGATTGTGAATTGCAAGTGCATAAGACTAGTGCATTTTTGATCATGGGAGAAGATAGCAATCTGGGGAGATCATTTCCAGAGGAGAATACATTATCAGATATTGTTTTGTTATGGTGTAATTTATTCCGACAGAAGATTGCGGATGGAAGCATAGAAGTACCAGCAGGGGAAGATATTGTGATCTCAAGGCAGCAGTTTCTGACGATATCGGAAGAGTGCAAGAGGCAGTACGGAAGTGGATGGATCAAAACATACAGGGAGATGACAATGGGTGAATTTTGTAAAAAATTAAAAGAATACATGATCTTTATGGAGATGATCATGGAAAAATATGACCAAATCATAGTGTATCCGATCGTTGGAAAAGTAGCAGGATGTTATCCAAAGGATTTTAAAGGTGGTGAAACAAATGAATAATAGTCGATGGAAAATGAACAAAATAGGATTACTGGATTTCTGGTATTACGATGATCAGGAGTTTTATTTTCTGGACGGAAGAATGTTATTAAGAGGTTCCAATGGTTCTGGAAAATCAGTTACCATGCAAAGTTTTATTCCGCTTCTTTTAGATGGAAATATGCGTCCAGAACGACTAGATCCATTTGGTTCCAGAGCACGTAAAATGGAAAACTATCTGTTAGAAGACGGTGATGAAAGAGATGAACGAACAGGATATCTCTATATGGAATTTAAACGAAAAGATGTTGAAAATTTTTTAACGATTGGTATTGGGTTGAGAGCCAGAAGAGGAAAGAAATTAGATCCTTGGTATTTTTGCATTACAGATGGCAGAAGAGTTGGTAAAGATATTTTTCTGTACAAGGATTTAAAAGAAAAGATTGCATATTCAAAAATGGAATTAAGAAACAGGATTGGAGATGGCGGACGTATTTTTGAAAGTCAGAAAGAGTATGCTGCATATGTGAATCAGGTACTTTTTGGTTTTGAGACAATGGATGAATATCGAGAGATGTTAGAATTGTTGATCCAGTTGCGTACACCAAAGTTATCCAAAGATTTTAAACCAACGGTGATCAATGATATTCTTGGGAATTCTCTACAGACATTATCAGAAGATGATTTGCGTCCGATGTCAGAAGCTATTGAAAATATGGATGGATTAAAGACGAATCTTGACAATCTAAAGGAAAGTCTGGAAGCAGCAAAACAGATAGAGAAAGTATACGATCAATATAATCAGATCGTGTTATACCACAAAGCAGCAAAATATAAAAAAGAAACTGTCCAGTACAATAAGATAAAAGATCAGTTAAAAACTTTAGAAATAACGATTAAGGAAACAAAAGAAAAATATGAACAGGAATTACAACATCATGAAGAATTAAGTACAGAACAATCTGCAAGACAGGAAGAGAGACGTTCTCTTGAACATAATGATGCAACGAAATTAAAAGAGCAAGAACAAGCACTTACAAAACAGATCTCAGATCTGGAACAAAAGATTGAAGAAAAACAACGTCAATTGGAGCAGAAAAGAGAAAAACAGATTCAAAATGATGATCGTTTAAAGAGACTTCAAGATGAAAAAGAACAGTCAAAAGAAGAGATCAAAGATATATTTGATGAGATGGAAGAATGCATTTCGGAAGCAGCGTTTGATGAATTTGATTTCATGAAAGACGAATTTGAGAAATTAGAAGATGAAGGTTTTGATTTTCATGCACATCGTCAGATATTAGAAAGATATCAGCAAAAGATTCAGGATGGAATCGATGTGCTTGAAAAAGAGAGAAAAGCACAAGATCAGTATGACGAACATCTTAAGAAATTAGATGAATTCCGTGCTCAAAGAGAAAGTGCAGAAAGAGAATATCATCAGTATGAGAATCAATTTCAAGAGATCAAAGAAGAACTGACGGAGAAGGTTTATCATTGGGAGAAAGATACAAAATTACTGAAGTTAGAAGACGAACAGCTGCAAGCGATCAGCCGGATGATCAAAGGGTATATATTTGGAACAGATGACGGAAAGATTTATGAGATCGTTCGTCATCAAAAATATATCAAGGAAGATCAATTGAGAGATCAACAGAGAATTTTAACTGCTCACAAAGAAGACATTGAGACACAATTAAAAGAAAAAAGGGCACAATTAGAAGAATGGCAGAATAAAAAAGATCCAGAACCTCAACTTTCAGAAGAAGTATACAAGAATCGTGAACTTTTAAAAGAATATCAGATTGAGGCAATTCCATTTTACAAAGCGATTGATTTTGCGGATCGATTAAATGATGAACAGAGGAATCGTTTAGAAGAAGCACTTTACAGAATGGGAGTTTTGAATGCGCTGATCGTAGAGGAAGAAGACCGTCCAAGAATTGAATCATTAGATCAGGGAACTTTCGATACTTATATTTATGGAAGTGTAGAGCATGTAAAGAACAATATGCTGGAATTGTTAAATATTGATAATGAAGAGAATGACATTTTATTTTATCAAAAGATCTCAAATGTACTTTCTTCTATTGGATATATAAGTTCAAATGAGAAAGAAGCATCTACTTGGATCCGTGAAAATGGCAATTTTAAAATCGGAATTCTGGAAGGGACGATCACAGGAAATTATCAGGCAAAATATATCGGTGCAATGTCCAGAGAACGTTACCGCAAGGAACAAGAACATCTCTTAGAGGAAATCTGTGAGAATCTGCAGCATGAGTTAGATGTCAAACAAGAAGAAATCAGACAAAACAATGAACAGATTATATTATTACATAAAGAAGAGGAAACATTTCCTGAATTTCAGGATCTAAAGATCGCAGCGAAAGAGTTTGATCAAAAGGAACATATACTTTCTATGGTTGAACATCAGGTAAAGGAGCAACAAGAAGTTGTAGAAACTTCAGCAAAATCCTTAAATGCGATTCATCTGGAAGTTCAAACAATCTGTAACGGAATTTATCTTGCAGTGCGTTTTGATGTTTTTATGAAAGTGAAAGAAAGTCTTGCTGAATATCAGAATCTGTTAATGAAACTACAGTTAGAGCATCAGACGTATTTGAACAGATTATCAGATATCAAAGGAAAACAAGAATATGCACAGGATATCGAAGTAGATATTGATGAGATCTTATACGATCAAGGACAGGCAGAAAGACAGTGCTGTGAAATCAAAGTGCAAAGAGATCTTGTGATCAATCAATTGAGTTTAACAGATTATGAAGAGATCAAGCATCAGTTAGACCAGTGTCTAGAACGCATTGCAAAATTACCGGCAGAAATAGAAAAATCTATAGTGAGAAGTACTTCTTTACGAAAGGATCTGGAGAGATTCAAACAAGATCTGGAAATGAAAAATATCGATCAGGAACAACAAGCGATCATTGTTGGATTTTTGAAAGATGCATTTTGCAAGGAGTTAAAGCAGGGGTTGGTTGAGCTTGATTTAAAAGCAGATATTCAAACGGAAGAAGAAATCCGACAATTGTCTAATATGATCTGTAAAACATATCGAGATATTGTAGAAAGAAGAACACAAAATGATGCATTTGCACTGATTCAGGAAAATTTCCAGAAAAATAAAGTATATCTGCATGAATATTTCCCGACGATCCATACGATGTTTGGTGATATTTTGGTACCAGAAAGCTTAGGGGAATTCCAGATCAATCGAATCAATATCACTGGAAAATACAGAGGTGTCACAATTGAATTTAAGAAACTTGTGGAGAGATTAAATGTGGATGTTGAGGAACAAGCAAGATTATTAAGTGACCGAGACAGAGAATTGTTTGAAGATATTCTTGCCAATACATTAAGTAAGAAAATCCGTGCAAAGATTCAATCGAGTAAGCGGTGGGTTGATAACATGAATCAGCTGATGGAATCTATGCAGACATCCAGTGGATTAAAGTTAAGTTTGAAATGGAAGAGTAAGAAAGCGGGAAAAGAAGAACAGTTAGATACAAGAAAATTAGTAGATATTTTACAAAAAGATTATGATATCATGAGGGAAGAAGAAGTCTTACAATTAAGCCAGCATTTCCGTTCAAAGATCGATGAAGCACGTAAAATGTCAAGTGAATCTGATGGAGTACAGTCTTTCCACAGTATTATGAAGGACGTTCTTGATTACCGTAAATGGTTCGAATTCCAGTTGGAATATCAAAAAACAGGCGAAAAGAAAAGAGAACTTACAGACCGAACTTTCTTTACATTTAGTGGAGGAGAAAAAGCAATGGCAATGTATGTTCCATTATTTTCAGCGGTTACGGCAAAATATGAGGGTGCAAGAGAGGATGCACCAAGGATGATTTCCCTAGATGAAGCATTTGCTGGTGTGGATGAGATGAATATCAAAGATATGTTCCGTCTGATGGTCGAATTTGAATTTGATTTTATGATGAATTCACAGATCCTATGGGGAGATTATGAAACTGTTCCAGTGATCGCAGTATATCAGTTGATCCGCCCAGAGAATGTCAAATATGTGACTGTGATCTCATATGTATGGAATGGAAAAGTTCGAAGTCTGGTAGATAAAATAGGTGATGAAATTGAGAGAGGATAAAAACTCAGAATATAATCAGTTGCTGCAAGAAGCAATCATATATTTTAAAAAATATCCAGTATTTCACAAGATATTTTCAGGCTTTTGTAAAAAATACGAAAGTCTTGGACATCTTGGAGGTACAGTTGTTATTAAAAGTTTGACGAAAGATGAGAAAATGCAGTTATCGGGATTCTTTCAAAGAGATTTTTACAAGAATAAAACGATCTCTATTTCTATGCAGAGGATGGAGAAAACATTAAAAGATAGTAAATTTGAATCACTTGAATGGATGGATATTCTGGAAGAATACTTTGACCATAAAATGATCTGGAAAAAAGAAATGTTACAAAAGGAAAAGGAAA
>OLOV01002958.1_pt1 | contig 10895 bp, 9 predicted proteins | sample 1672931 | NCBI WGS metagenome assembly OLOV01 (sample SAMEA3136738, study PRJEB25190) | human gut metagenome | biome: human gut; feature: human-associated habitat; material: faeces | place: Austria | collected 2013
TCCCCGCCAGCTACACCCCGAAGCAGATGGAGGATGTCATCATCAAGCTGCTGGAGGGCTGGCACCGCAAGCGCCAGCAGGAGATGAGTCGATAATGCTTCTGCCGGGGCATTTGTTGACATCGGACTGGCGTGTTGCTATGATGCGAGCATCAACGAAAAGTGAGGTGCCGCAAGTGGCTTTGCAAGACGATAGAAAAAACAATGCCGATGGTCATAGTGATTGGGAACAGAATTTGCCGGAGTTTTTGCAGGAGTCAATCCAAGCTATGGTCAGCGCGTGGGATAAGCTGGATCGTGGTGAAGAATATTATCTCTGGGATTGCGATTACTGTTCTCTGCAAAGCGACATCAATAGCGCGGAGGTAAACCGGATCATCAGTCCTGAACAGGCATGGTATCTGCGCGAAAAGTATTTGCGAATGGAGCGTGAAGTCATAGAATGACCGCGAATCTACGCTGCCTGTCGGAACAGAAGATTTCAATGAAAACGGCACGGTTTCCCGTGCCGTTTTGCATTGCAGCCGCCGAGACAGGCGGCTTTTTTCATGAGCAAATTGGAGGTGATTTCATTCAACAAGCAGATTTTTCATGCAGTGTCCCTCTCAGGCGGCAAGGACAGTACGGCTATGCTCTTGCTGATGATTGAACGAGGTTTGCCCATAAACACGGTCCTTTGGGCAGACACCGACATGGAATTTCCGGAAATGTATGACCATATCAGCAAGGTGGATGACTACCTTTACCGGGAGCGTGGTATCCACATCACCATGCTCCGTCACCCAAAAGGCTTTGAATACCTAATGTTCGAGGAAGAAAAGCAAAAGCCATCTTCCATCGAAAACCGGCAACGGCTGGGCGTTTCGCTCTATGGCAACGGCTGGCCCGGTGCTAAGGTACGATGGTGTACGGGACAGCTTAAAACCCATCTTATCAGCAAGGAGGTCAATCGGCTTAAGGGGGAGTATCAGGCACTCCACTATGTCGGCATCGCGGCAGATGAGCCGAAGCGGATCAAAAATGAGCAATATCCGTTGGTGGACTGGGGTATCACCGAAGCAGAGGCTTTGAAACTATGTTACGACCGCGGTTATGACTGGGGCGGATTATATGAGATCTACCACCGCTGTTCCTGTTGGTGCTGTCCCCTCCAACGGATCGACGAATTGAGAAAACTGCGGCATCACCACCCGGAATTATGGAAAAGGCTCCGCGATATGGATCAGCGGGCCATCGCCCAATTCGGGCATAACCCTTTGGGGCAATTCAAACAGAATTGGACAGTAGAACGATTGGAACAGAGATTTGCGGCGGAAGATGCTCAGATCTCTGTTTTTCTATTATCTTCTGGAAAGGACAGCACTATGACAGAAAAGCAGAAGCAGGAGTGCAGCGAGGCGGAAAACATGCTGCAAGGCACGCCGAAGCAAAATGTTCTGATCTCCTTTGATGGCAAACCACCGAAAACGCTGGAAGAATTGGAAAAGGAGCAGAAGCGGCAAAAAAAGAAACATAAGGATCGGGGTGAAGCACGATGACGAACTATCAGAAGCGAAAAGAAAAGAATGACGAATATCGCAGCAAAATCATGAGATTTACTTTCCAGCTTTCCCTTGGTGATGGAGAAGTCCGAGATTGGTTTGAACAGCAGCCCGAAAAGGGCGCGTATCTCAAAGACCTTATCTTGCGGGATAAAGCGGAGCGGCTTGGGTACAGGGAGCAGAAAAGCGCAGAACCCGACAAAGCCGGTGACTACGAGATCATACAGTCCATTCGTATGGGTGGGCGCGTTCTGCTTATGGGGTTCAATCCAAAGGACGAAACCTATATGACCTGCTATCAGCAGTACAATTTTCTTGGAGAAACGATATATCCAGAAGCAGTTGCCAGCAAGGACTATCTTGAGATTGCGAATACTTTTATAGAACGCTTGCAGATGCAGTTGGAAAAGGTAAAAGAGTTCCGTGCGGCCCGCAATATTCCGCAGGTGGTTTTGGGTGCAGAGGACTGCCTTCCCCAATCAGAGGAATCCTTTCAAGGCAAACTGATCGTTGTCCGCTCCAGCAGTCTTGCCCCGGAATACCGCACCGCAGACTGCCAACTCGGTTTTGCAATAAGCGGCTTCGGCTGTACGCCCGGTTCCCGTGGATGTGCGGTTTTCTTTCAGGAGCTGTATTCCGGTGAGCGTTGCCGTTGGGACGCTTCCGACATTCTTGGCGTAGCCAATCCAGAAAAGATACCGGATTGGGCGAAAGAAAAGCTGAGAGAATATGAAAAAAAGCGTACTGAGCCGAAAAAAGATAGAGGTGAAGCCAGATGACAGACCGAGAACCCGTAAATATCATGGGCGTTATCGCCTTTCCGAACCCGGATAAGGACCAGCGCGTGATCCGCTTCATCGACAGCGAATACCACACGCTCTTTACCATCAAGGACGGGGAAAGCATCGTCATTACCCGCTTTGACGGTGAAAAGATGGTTTTCCCTTGCAAGTACATTGACGATTGCCATGTCTGCATCGGTAATTCTGCCTATCATATCTGCGAGTTTGCAGAAATGCAGGAGCGCAATGGCAATATCTATGTTCCCAGAACGCCGAAAATCAGCGACGAGATCGGCACCTATGAAATCTACCAGATCCCCGCAATCGCTGATGTAGACTACTGTTTCCGATCTTACGCGGAGGCAAAGGGAAAACTCCAGAACGCTGATTATCAGCGTTCTTACGCCGGTATGTACGCAAAGGAAAATTCGCTGGAGGATCTGTGGGCAAAGCACAATAGGGATTCCCGCCCCTTTGCCCGTCGGATGCGTTCTATGTCTGTAAGCGACATCGTGGTACTGACGCAAGGCGGAAAGAAAACTGCCTACTACGCAGATACCATCGGTTTCAAGGAGGTCCCGGAGTTTTTGGCACAACAGAGAGTGCAAAAGAAACACAAAGAACGAGGTGAAGCCAGATGAGCTATGACGCACAGAAGGTGACCTATCAGGAGGTCACGATTTTTGACCGACCGGCATTGTTTACAGAATGCCGCATTGATCGGGCCACCGTGCCGGAGGGCGTATATCGCTACGAGCTGCGCCACGGGGATGAGGATTGGGGAGAACCGAGGGAGTTGGCCCGAAACCTCATGGTCAATTTCTATGGCACTGTCCTCACTCGTGAGCCGTTCCAGCTTCCTATTGATGGGTGGATTCCGCTGGAGAGCGGCAGCCTTTCCTTTCAAGATGGCGGATGCCGTACCCTTGCGGAATTTCAGGAGAAATATCCCGCCAGTGATAAGGATGTCATTGACTTTTACAGCGTCAATGAGCCTGCGCTGCACGCTCTCTATTTCTCCCGCAGTGAGGAACAGGACAAGTCTGCGGGCTGTGTGGGACACCTGCGTGGTGATTTTGGCAGCGGCAAGCAGTTTTACACAACATGGTGGCCCCACCAGCAAGATGCACTGAATACGCCGGAGTTTAAGGCCGATATTGACCGTACCATAAACTGGCTGCGGGAGCAGCCGGACTCCCCGCTGCGGGACTTCGACAGCATGAACCGCTACTGCAACCGGTATGAGCAGATCTGTGCCATCAAGAGCGCGATGTTTCCTTCCTGCGGCTTCATGGTGAAAACCAAACAGTATGTGTATATGCTCCGCTGTACGCCGATCAAAGGTGATTACCAGTTTTATATTTACTGTTACCGGCGCGAAAATTTTGAAAAGGAATGCGCCGAACAGAGGAAAAATAACCGGTCACATAACAAAAAGAAATCGGAGCCGGAGCGATAAGGAGGTGCCAATTTGCCTACTAAATTTCAGCTTATCACAGAGCTATATGACCAGACCGTGCAGAGCGTCACCGGCAGCTATCAGAGCTGGACGGGCTTTCTCCGCGCCGCCTGCTATAACTACAAATGCCCCTTTGATGATCAAATTCTGATCTACGCCCAGCGCCCGGACGCCACGGCGGTCCTTGAGATGGAGCGCTGGAACCGTCAGTTTGGCCGCTGGGTCAATCGTGGGGCCAAGAGCATCGCCGTATTTGGCGATGACGGGCAAAACTGCTTGAAGCTCTATTTTGATGTTTCCGACACCCATGCGTCCCGCTTTGCCCGTCCGCTGCCCATCTGGACGATGCACCCGGCCTTTGAGCCGGAGGTCATCGAAACCTTAGAAGCCACCTTCGGCAACCTGGCCGAAAAAGAAAATCTTGCGGACGCCGTGCGCTCTGCCTGCCACAATGCCGTGGCAGATAACATCACAGACTACCTGCAAGACCTGCGGGAGTGTCGGGAGGACAGCCTGCTGGAGGAACTGGACGACCTCAATTTAGAGGTGTTCTACCGGGACGCGCTGGAGGTCAGCGTGGCATATATGCTGATGACCCGCCTCGGCTTACGGGCAGACGATTATTTCACCGCTGACGAATTTGCCCATGTCTACGAATTCAACACGCCGCCCACCATCAACGCCCTGGGCATCGCCACCAGCGACATCGCAGAGATGGGCCTGCGGGAGATCAGCCGAACGGTCATGCAGGCTCAGCGGGATCAGTTTTTTGCAAACCGTGAAAAAAGCGGATATGATAACAGCACAGAACACGAAACAACAGGACACGAAAGGAGCGAACATCATGGAAGTGACTTATCGGATGCAGAACGGCTATCAGGTGCCGAACCTGCTGATGCCGCAGACGCCGGAGGCACATCTGGGCAAGTACGCGGAGCTGCGGAGAGAGTACCTGAAGAAGCACCGCAGAGTGCTTTACACCAACCTGAAAACCAGCGGCAAGCTGACGGAGCATTTGACGGAGATCGAGCAGACGGCACAGAGAATGGTGGAGCAGACCGTGGCGCAGATGGCACAGACCGAGGGCGTGACGGAGGAACTGAAAGCGACCGATCCCCTGCGCTGGACGGGCCTGATGAACAATCTAAAGCACAGCGCGGAGGAGCTGGTGATGAACGACCTGATCTACAGCTAAATCAAGAAGAAACCGCAAAGGCAGGAAGTGATGAGCTTCCTGCCTTTTCCTCTGCCGACTCCCCTCAACCCACGGTAAAGGAGCTGTTTGCACAGTACAAACAAACCGTGGGCGACGCCCTGATGAAAGATGCGACGTTTGGAAACGCCTGCCGCAATTCAGACCGGGAGAACGCATTCTTGGAGGGGGCGGAGGCGATCCGGCGCATCGTCAGCGAAAGCGGCGATCTGCGGCTTGCCAAGCTCTATTACGATATGCCCGCATTCCATATCAGGCTGCATCAGGAACTTTTAGGCGAGACCTATCCCAAGCTGGCTGGCGGGGACTCGACGGATCACAGCGGGGATTATGTGCTGCTGGACCGCCTGCGCGCTGACTGCGAGTATTTCCTCGGCGCTGGGGGCCGGAGTGAAAAGCATTTGTGGGCAGGCAATGTCCACGCGCAGATCAAGAAAATGCGGGAGCTGTATGATGCCCTCCCGGAAAAACCGGAATGGCTGACCACAGAAGCCATTGACCGATATGCCGCGCAGATGGCCGCGCCCTATCAGGTTGCAGCCTATCACCATTTTGAAAACGGCTTTGACGATAAGCTGGACTATCAAACGCTGGAAGAAGCGGAGGCCGCGGCGCAGGGCTATGTTGCCGGTACGATGGAGGAAGATGGTTTTGCCTATGACGGCGCTGCCGTCTATGACGCCGAAACACGCCAGTGCCTCCGCGTCTACGGTGATTACCCGGACGAAAAAGCGCAGGAACAGGCAGCAGCCTTTGCGCTGGAGCATGACACCGCACAGAAAAATACCGCAGAACTGCCCGCCTTTCTGGATATGCACCTCATTGAAGCGAATCTGCTGGACAACGGCGGGCGCAAGCACAAGCGACAGGAGATTTTTGAATACTTTCAAGCGCACAAGAGCCTTGCGGAACGCACGGAGTTCTTAAAAAACAGCTACAACGATATATGGGTGGAGGTACTGACCGATGGTGTTCGGACAGGCTACCACGCCGAGAAAGACGGACTATTGATGTGGGAGGGCAACTACCTCTCCCGCACCTCAGAGTCCGTTTTTTCATGGTCGGTCATCACCGAAATGACCGAGGGCCTGATCGAGCGCGGCGAGTACAAGATCAAGCTGGGGCTGCAAAACGCCCCAATCGTCGCAGAGCAGCTTGCCCTATTCGACATGGGCGGCGACGCCCCGGTGTACGAGGCTCCAGCAGACGCGCCCTCTGGCATTCTGGCCCCGGCCCGCACGGTGCCGCAGGAGGTCATCGACCAGGCGCTTTACACGGCCGGAAACGAACCCGGCAGCGCCGAACGCATTGCGATGTTCTATATGCGGGAGCATTCTGAACAGGAAAATATAGCGTTTCTGCGTCGGGAGTTTGGCACAGAAAATGGGCGCGGCATCGAGTACGAAGGCCGCAAATATGCCGTTTGGTTTCTGGAGGACGGCATCCACCTCGCCCAAGGCGACAGCGTCCGCACCGGATACAGCAAAACCGTGGTCTCATGGGGACTGGCGGCGGGCCGCATTTTGGGGCTGCTACGGGCCGGGATCTATCTCTCCGCCGCCGAACTGACACAGGCCCCTGACAAGGTGCTGCACGAAGCAATGGACGCCCTCCTGATGACAGCCCGTGACCTGACCAAGGAAGGCCGGGACATGGGGCTGCTCCCGCAGACTTTGGCCATCCACGACCAGCACAAGGGCTACCCGGAACTGGACGAGGACATGGTCGCGTTCGCAAAGACGGATGGTGGCCTACAAATGCTGGCGCAGGAATACCACGCTTTTCTCGACGCTTATTATGATGATCCATCCATTCTGCGTTACCGTCTTTCAGCGTATAGCACCCACCGCATCGGCATCATCCTCAACGACCTGCCATACGAGGAACGGCACTTTGATGCTCAGCCCAGCTTCCTGCGTCAGTGCAAAATGTTCATCACACAAGACGAGATCGACGGTTTTTTCCTCTGTGACCATCTGGATAGCCGACTGGCCGTATATTCTCACTTCTGCTATCCTCACACGCCGGAGGAACATCAGAAATTCATCAAGGGCAGCTTTGGTGAGTACAGCGGCGGTGGCCGTGCCGGATACCAGCACACGAAAACATCAAAAGGGCTGGAGTATGAGCGCGACTATAATTTCAAGAAATATGATACCGTCCATCTGACGATTCCCAATGTGGTCAAGGAGTATGAGCGCCTGATCGCACAGAAACGATTCCCCGGCGAGGATGCCATCGCAAAGATTCCGGAATATGAGCGGAGACAGGTGGCGCGGGCCATTTACTCCAGTCTGTACAATGCACCGGACAATGTGCCGCGTCCCTATTACATGGGCATGGATTATTATCAGGCGGTACCGCTGATTGAAGAAGAATTGCAGGATAAGTCTACTGCAATGTGGCTCATGGACGCATTGAATGCCCGGTTGGGTGAAATGCAAAAAGATGACCGCCACTATGAATTTGTCCATGAAACTCATTTTCAACTTTATGCCTATATAAACGGTGAGTTCAGCCTGTTCAATCACCGGCATGATGCTCCTCAGCAGGAACGCAGCTTTGTGGAGCAGGTCGCAGAGGATGCAGCACGGCTTGCCGCAGAGCAGCCGCCCGCCTATGAGCGGTTCAGCGTGATCGAAACGGACGACGGCTACGCCGTCTGGGACGATATTCGGGACGAAATTTATGTTGACAGCGAGGGCGTCCGTGAGACCTTCCCCAGCGAGTGGCAGGCTGAGGATTATCTGGAGCAGGTCAGAAAGGCAGTCAACGAAAAGGAAGCGGCGGAATGGCTCTATGTGGAGCAGTCCAGGAACACCGCAGCGAAGCCGGAGCAGCCGCAGTACAAGCCGGAGGACATACAGCAGAAGGTCGTGGCGCTGTCCGCGAGCGGCAAGAAGGCCGAGGTCCGCGAGATCGTCAAGAGCTACGCCGAGAAGGTGAGCGCCATCCCGGCGGACAAGTTCGGCGAGGTCATGGCCCGGCTGGCCGGACTGGAGGGGTGAGCATGTCGAGCGCGATGAACCACAGAGCCCGGAGCCGCCGCTCCTATGCCAAGCACCGCTCCGCCTGCAGCGGCCACGCCCGCCGGACGATCTTCCGGCAGACGCCCAAGAGACGGCCGAGGCTGCTGGAGCTGCTGCGCAGGGCGTTCAAGCCGAGAGACCGGGAGACCAAGGGGGACGCCGAATGAAAAAGGTGATCTATATCGCGGGGCCGATCACCGGCGTGCCGCGCTACTGGGAAGCCTTTGAGACCGCCGAGGACGAGCTTACCGCCGCGGGGTATCTGCCGCTCAGCCCGGCGCGCATGCCGGACGGCATGGAGAACGAGAAGGCCCTGCGGATCTGTCTGGCGATGATCGACGCTGCGGACGCGGTGCTGTTTCTGCCCGGCAGCTCCCGGAGCCGCGGCGCTTCGCTGGAGCACCGCTACTGCGAGTATACCGGCAAGCCGTGGGCTCGCAGCATCAAAGAACTGAAGGAGGCAATGGCTGCATGCAAGAGCTTAATGATCACAGCGCCCGGGCGCACGCTCTGCTGAGCGCGTCCAGCTCGCACCGCTGGCTCAACTGTCCGCCGTCGGCAGTGGCGGCGGAGGCCTACCCCAACGAGGGGACGGAGTTTACCCGCGAGGGGACGCTGGCGCACGAGGTGGCGGAGATCGTGGCGCGGGAACACGTCCGGCCGGAAAGCGGACGGGACGGTTTTGCGCCGGAAGTCACACAGGAGATGCTCGATTGCGCCGCGGGCTACCGGGACTATATTCACGAGCAGATCAAGACCGACGGCGCCACCGTGCTGCTCGAGCAGCGCGTGGATTTTTCGACCTGGGTGCCGGACGGCTTCGGCACGGCGGACTGCATCATCGTGCAGGACAGGACGATCACCGTTATCGACTACAAGTACGGGCAGGGCGTCGCGGTGGACGCGAAGGAGAACACCCAGATGATGCTCTACGCGCTGGGCGCGCTCAACCTGCTGGGAGATCTCTTCGATATCGAGACGGTGGAGATGCACATCTACCAGCCGCGCATCAACAACGTGAGCACATGGAGCGCCGCGGCCGCGGATCTTCTCTACTGGGCGGACAAGACCGTCAAGCGGATCGCCGCCGAGGCCGCCAAGGGCAAGGGCAAATACAAGGCCGGGGCATGGTGCCGGTTCTGCCCGCACGCGGGCCGCTGCCGTCAGCTCACGAAGACGTGCACCGAGTACGTTGAGACGCACAGCCTGCGCGTGGCCGTGCCGGTGCTGGCGCCGCACGAGGTGGCGGGAGTGCTGGAGATGGAGCCGCTCATCAGTCTCTGGCTCAAGCGCGTGAAGGCGCAGGCCATGGACACACTGCTTGGCGGCGGCGAGGTCCCGGGGTTCAAGGTGGTCGAGGGCAAGCTCGGCAACCGCAAGTGGATAGATGAGCTCAAGGTAGCCGAGGCGCTCAAGGCCGCGGGCTACGGCGCCGATGAGTACACCGAGACGAAGCTGCTCAGCCCCGCGGCCCGGCGCACACGCTTGGCGGCGATGAGGGCCAGGGTGAAGGGGGCCATGCCCTCCCGGCAGAGGACGGCCACGATGGTCTGGCCGTGGGCCTGGTTGGGACCGGAGAGGGTCACCCGGCGCTGTAAGTCCGGGTAGGTCAGGGAATCCTTGTTCAGCCGGTCGGAGAAGCGCATCCGCTTGGGGTTGATGTTGAAGTCTCTCGTCACCAGCACCGGCGCGATGCGGTGGCCCAGCAGGGATTGCAGGGAGGGGACGATGGTGGTGTGCAGGGCGTACCTCACGCCGAACATACCGATGAGCTCCCGGTCCACCGCGCAGAAGACCGTGTTTTTATACTTGATGCCCGTGGGCAGGGCGATGCCCTGCTTGCTCATAAAGTCGCTGTTGCCCACCAAGATCTGCTGGCCCTGGGTCTGGGCGATGAGGCCGTTGTCCTGGAGCAGGATCTTTTCGATGGGCAGGTACTTGGCCCCCTCCGAGCGCAGGAGCTTGTCGAAGAGATAGCTCAGCCCGGAGCCGGAGGCCCGGATGGCCGAGGCCGTGTAGGCCACCACCCGGTCCATGGGTAAATTGGAAAGGGGCTTGGAGTTGGCCAGGGTGACGGTGCCGGGGGGATAGAGGTCGTTGTCCGTCAGCAGGGCGGCGCGGCAGCCCTTGGCCGCGGCGATGCCCGGCCAACCGGCCAGAGCCACGCCCAGGGTGGCCAGCTTGCTCCCCAGAATTTGCAGGGGGAAGCTCAGCGTCAACGACGCGCCCAACGTGGCCGACGCCGTAAACAGCGCCGACAGGGACCAGAGCACCAGCTTGGGCTGGTGGTGGGCGACCGTCGTCAGCAGGGCCAGACACACGCAGGCCGTCATCAAAACCGGCGTGAGCTTCTGGAACCTCTCGTCGGCCTGGCTGGTGGTGCGGATCTGGCTGCCGAAGCCCTTGGGCAGGCCCAGCCACTTGCGGAAGCCGGTCTTTCCGGCTAAGACGTCCGGGTCTTGGGTCACGACGTAAGGCCGCGCCACGGACGAGGCCGTCCGGCAGGCCTGGAACTTCGAGGCCCGATCACAGTACTGCCCGATGAGCTGGAACAGCAGCACCAGGGCGCAGGGGGCGAAGAAGGGCACGGCGCTCTCCCGCAGGGGGGTCAGCACCATGGTCACGCCGTCGGCCAGGGTGAACGCGGCGGCAAACAGGGCCAGCGTACTGCTGCCCGGTGTGAAGTTCGTCAGCTGGACCAAGCCGTCCTTTAATACATCCCAGGCCAGCGCACAGCAGACCACAAAGCCGCCCAGGCTGGCGTAGAGCAGGATGTCTTCCGGGACGAGGTCTGTGAGGAACGAGAGGATCCCCGTGTCCAGAAAGGCCAGCGCCAATAGGACCACCGCCAGGACAGCTGCCCCAATGGTCT
>OLOV01002959.1_pt1 | contig 10893 bp, 8 predicted proteins | sample 1672931 | NCBI WGS metagenome assembly OLOV01 (sample SAMEA3136738, study PRJEB25190) | human gut metagenome | biome: human gut; feature: human-associated habitat; material: faeces | place: Austria | collected 2013
ATTTTTATTAAAACGTTGTAATCCTAATATCATAATAACCGCTCCAAGGCCATATATTGCACAAAAAGGTCCATACAAAAAGCTTTGCCTACTCTCTATTACTCCTTTTGTAACTAGTCCAAATAAAGTTTCTACAATATATCCTAGCACACTATATATAATAAAATACGCCATAATCTTAGTTAATGTAAATCCAAATATTTTAAATTGTTTTTTATCATGTTTTTTTTCATTTTCTATGTTTTCCATAAAAATCTCCTCCTCATTTGTATGAAAATATAATAATCTATTTGTCGAAATTAGTCAATATATAAAAAACAGGCATTTAGACTTCCCCCCTAAATCCCTGTTTTTTATAATTTTTATCTAACTTTTTCTAGATATTTTAATAATTTTTAATCAAAATATTTTTACCAGCTTTTCTTAAAATTAATTTTCAGTTGCTCCCAAAATCAAGACAAGAAATATTTAAACAATTTTTAATGATGCTCGCTTCTCTTTCTTTTTTTCCTTTTTATATCATCTTCATTCATGTAATAATAATTCCCTTTTGAGCTTTTTTCATCTTGTACTTTATTTATTACAATTCCAGCAATGTTTCCTCCAACATCTTCTATTTGAGTTTTTATTTTTTCTATATCTTCTATTTGAGTTTTTTCATGCTCTGTAACAATAAAGCTTGTATCTACTAATCTAGATAAAACAATAGCGTCTGTTACTAGATTACTTGGTGTAGCATCAAAAATAACTATATCGCAATTTTTCTTTAGTATTTCTACTGCTTTTATTATTTTATTTGATAATAATAGCTCCGAAGAATCATATGTTATACTTCCACATGTTAATACACATAAATTATCAAGTTCTGTTGGTTGTATACATTTTTGTAACTCTTCTTCTAAATTTTCTGAACTACTACTTAAAAAGTCAGAAAGACCTGGTACTTGATTTAATCTGAACTTTTTATGTTGTATACCTTTTCTCATATCGGCATCTACTAATATTGTTCTATAACCACCACGAGCAAAAGTAATTGCTAAATTTGTAGCCACCCAACTTTTTCCAGCCCCTGGCAGAGCACTAGTAATTAAAACACTCTTTAATCCTTCAGATCCATTCATAAATTGTAAATTTGTTCTTAAAGATTTAAATCCTTCTGCACATTGTGATTTTGGATCTAAATCTATTAAACCTTGCTTAATATTTGGATTTCTAGCAAATGTAGCCAAAGTTTTTATATTTAAAGCTTTTTCTATATCTTTGTCGTTTTTAACAGTACTATCAAATAAGTTTAGTATTAAAATTACTCCTATAGATAGAGCAAATCCTACTACTGCAAATACACCTGCATATTTAACTGGATTAATATTACTTGGTGCAGATGGTGCTACTGCTTTATCTACAACACGAATATTTTCCATATTATAAATTTCTTTAATTTGTTCAGAAAATACCTCTGCAATGCTATTTGCAATAATTGGAGCTTCATCTTTATTTGAATCTTGTACTGAAATTTTTATAATTTCAGTATTTTTTACAGACTCTATTGTTACATTTTTTCTTAATTGTGCTGTAGTTTTATCTAATTGAACTCTGCTTATAACTTCATTTAGAACAGAATCACTCTTTACAAGTTCACTATATGTATAAACTAACTTTTGATTTAATGTAACATCATTTGTTGTTGTTCCACTATTTTCTGCTTTTACTAATATTAAAGTAGTAGCAGATTTGTATTGTGGTGTTGTAACAAAAGCATTATAAACATATCCAATAAATAAAAAAGCCATAGTTGTTAAAAGTATAATAGCTTTTCTTTTCCAAAATAATTTTAAAAGGTCTCTTAAATCGATTTCTTCCATTATTTCTTTACCTCTTTCTTCTTTTATTTTTTATTTTAATGCCATTATATACTAATATACTATACATTTTCAATATATTAATACATTTTTAATATTCTTGTAATATATATGTTATTTTTATATCTTAATTCGACTTTTTTCGCCTCTATATTTTGTATATTATCTTATGCTTTTTAGTACCCAATCATATTCTTCTAATTTAAAGATAGTTCCACAATATTCACATTTACCATTTATCGCAATATCCATATTGGCACCACATCCAGGACATTTTCTTGCAGTTCCTAAATTTTTTGCATTTTTTCTTTTAGAAAAAATCATTCTCATATATTGCTCTTTTCTTACTTGATCGTCACCAGATACCATTTGTCTAGTAGTTCCATCTAATTGATAATCTAAATATTTTGTTAATAAACTTATTTCTATTTCAAAATCGTCTTCGTTTTCTGTAATCTTAACAATATTAGTATCAGAAACATTCAACTCTCCATAAATTTGAATTATATTTCTTTCATTTAAATTTTGTACTTTTCTAGCAAATTCTTCATATACCTCTTCTGATAAAAAATGTTTTACTCTTTCTAAGTTTTTTTTCATAACAGCTGTATACAACTGTATAAATATATTATCTGCTTTTGCTTTAAAAGTTGATTCTGAAAAAGTACTATCTTCCATTACAATTTTTTGTATTAATTCATCCATATTTTTTCTCCTTTTATTAATAAAAGGACGGAAGAAAGCTATGTTAATCTAATTCTTCCATCCTTTACAATATTTTTATTTTAATTTTATTAAATTAAAATTTAATAAATTATAAATTTTCTTGTCTTAATGAAACCTTTTTAGACATTACCCATTCTGTATTTTCTGCAACAATCTTAGAATTACAATATTCACATATTCCTGTTGAATTCATATTAATTGGTGCTCCACAGTTAGGACATTTATCTAATTTTGCTTTTTCTAATTTTTCAATGAATGTCATTTCATAAACCATTCTTATCTTTCTGTTACTATTTCCTCTAACTACTTGTTTTGTATCTTTATTAATAATGTAATCATAGAATTCTATAACATATCTTGTAGTTACTTGCATCATATTATTTTGAAGACTAGCATTTGTAATTGCTGAATTTAATAATCTGAAGTCTTTCATTATGTTTTGTTCACCTTTCATTTCCATGCTAGTTAGTTGTGATTCATACATATTAAACATTTCATCTGTCATTACATCTCTTACTTTATCTAATTCAAAGTTCATCCAAGCATTTTCAATATTTAAGTAAATATTATATCCAGTTGAAAGGAATTTGTTTACATCGAAATCCGGAATATGTTTCTTTATTTCTTCTATAGCTTGAGGATTATTAACAACCGGTATAGCATTATTTTTAGGTATTTCTTTCTTCTTGTTTGTAGTTACAATTATAATATAAATGATTATAATTATCATAAATATTACAAAACCTAATAACGAACTTCCACTGCTAGATGAAGAACTACTATGACTACTTCCAGAGTAACTACTTCCGACTATGACTACTGCTTCTAGACGATGAGCTACTATGACTAGAAGAACTGCTACCACCACTGTAGCTTGAATGATATCCAGCATCAGCATTACTTTTATCTTGTTTCATAATAATGCTTGCTGATAATACTAATGCTAAAATTAGTACAATTTTCAGCACATTTTTTAATTTACTTTTTAAATTATTTTTCATTTTTCTCCCCCTTAACTTGTATATTTTTATATTTTTAAAAAATAATTTACATTTATTCTTTTACCCAAACAGAAACACTACCACCATTACAATAGAAAATTCCATTTCCATCATTATCTACATATACTGTTTCTTTTATATTCCCTGTACAATCTTTTAATACTGAATTTGCTAAACCTTTTCCAACATTCATACATTTAGATCCTCCAGGTCCATCTGAAAGAATTACTGCCATACCTGAATTTTCATGTTCTTCGTCGCCTTCTATTGTCCATCCTATAATGTTAAAATCATTAAAATAATCATTTTGTTTTCCATATACTTTATCTCTTCTTATTTTTATAAAAGTATCTAAGATATCTTTTTTACTTTGAATATTATCATGTGGTATTCCATAATAATCTCCATAAAAAACACAAGGATATCCATCTTTTCTTAACAAAATTAATGCATACGCTATTGGCTTAAACCAATCTTGAACCCAAGATTGTAGAGACTGACCTAATTGTGTATCATGATTATCTACAAAAGTTACAGCTAAATCTGGATCACTATTAACTAGTGTATTATCAAAAATTGTTTTCATGTCATAATTTCCGCCACTATTTGATGCATTGAATAAATTATAATGTAATGGTACATCAAATAAACTTAAACTAGCATTTGTTTCTTTTATGTAATTCTTCAAATTTTCTAAACTTGTGCTCCAATATTCCCCTACAGCTGGTAGTGTCCTATTGGTATTGTTTCTAACATAATTAAGCCAAGATTCCATAAAACTTGCTCTCATATGTTTTACAGCATCCATTCTAAAACCATCTATATTAGTAAATTGAGCATACCATAATCCCCACTTTTTTAATTCTTCTGTTACATCTACATTATTTAAGTCAATATCTGCTCCCATTAGATAATCAAAATTTCCATTTTCTTTATCTACATCTTTATCCCAATGTTTTCCATAAAATTTATATATTGAACTTCTTTTTTGAAATTCATCCCAATCTACTCCATGGAAGTGTGTCCAATTCCATTTAAAATCTGAATATTTTCCTCTTCTTCCTGGAAATTCATATTTTGTCCATGCTTGTATTGGAAATGGTTTAGATATGTCTACATTTCTATCTGATGGTAAATCCTCTATTGCATAAACTTCTTCTGTACCATCTGCACCTAAACGATGATTTAACACTATATCTGCAAACACTTTTACTCCATTTTCTTGTAAGCTTTTTATTGCATTTAAATATTCTTCTTTTGTTCCATATTTTGTTCGAATTGCTCCTTTTTGGTCGAATTCTCCTAAATCATATAAATCATAAACTGCATAGCCCACCCCATTTATTCCATCACTTGCTTTATATGCAGGAGGTAACCATACACTTGTTATTCCTATATCACTTATATTTTTTGATTCTTCTAATATTTTCTTCCATAATCCAAAATCTGATGGTAAATACCACTCAAAATACTGCATCATGGTTTTATTTATTTTTTTCAAATTCTCATCTCCAGTAAAATTTATTCTATAAAAATTATACAATAATGATTTTTTTTGTCAATAACAAAATTCTTCCTTTTATTATTTTTTCGCACAAAAAAGGACCCTATTATAGGATCCTTCTTTGTTTAGAAAGTTCTTTACGCATTTCTTGCTGTAGCTGCGACAGACTTGAGGTATTTGCTATAAAAATTCCAATATTGGGATAAATTAACATATCCAACTCTTCCATTAGAATTAATTTGGTACCACTCTTCACCTTCGGCAGATAAAATATCAAATTCATCGCCTGGCTCAAGTACACCAATAACATTTTTATCATTATCAAGATTTTTTTCACTTCTTATATTCCATTTTTCACCTTTGAACACAAGAGTTTGACCCACCAAAAACCTTGATTTAGTCGTTTCAGCTGCTACTGTCGTCTTCTTCTCAGTTGTTGTAGTGGCCTTTTCAGTTGTAGTTGTTGCCTTTGTTGTGGTAGTCGTTTTTACAGTAGTTGTGGTCTCACATGTAGTTAACTCTTCCTGTTTTTGGACTTTAAAGTACCAATATTGAGAAAGGTTTACATATCCTATGATACCAGAACCTGTTTTAATCAAGTACCAACCATTTGATTCATCCAGCAAGATCTTGAAGTTAGAGTCCTTTGTAAGAGCTCCTATGATATTCTTATCATTCTCAAGATCTTTGGCATTTCTCACATTCCAGTGTGTTCCTGTGAATACAAGAGTCTGACCAGCAACAAACTTTGATTTGTCATTTCTAGCTGTTGTGATCTTTTTCTCGGTTGTAGCGGTTGCCTTTGTTGTAGTCGTCTTTTCAGTTGTCGCTGTCGCAATAGTGGTAGTAGTTGTTACCTGTTTTTTGGTCGCAAAATTCCAATATTTTGACAAATTAACATAACCAAACGTGTTGTTTGATTTTATGTAATACCATTCGTCATTTTCTACAGCCAAAATCTTAAACTCTGAGCCTTTTTCTAAGGCCCCTACGATATTATTATCGCTATTAAGATCTTTACTGTTTCTTATATTCCAGTGCACCCCAATAAATACCAACTCCTGACCTACACTAAAATGAGATTTAGCATTAACTTCAGTTGTTGTACTTGTGGTACTTGGATATATGCTTCCGTTCACAGGAGGCCAGATCAGATTTTTATATCCCTCATTAACTTTGGTGACATATTCCATTGTTAATTTGGCATCTGTTCTGTCAATGCTACCATTTCCGTCAACATCATAAATGTTAACATCCAGATCATTGGCGTCTCCATTCAACACTTTTTCTGCAAGAGTTCTGATATTGTATGCATCAGTAATAGTGATTTTTCCATCGCCATCAGTATCGCCTTTCAGTGTTGTCTGTGTTTTTTCCTGTTCTGCGTATGATTTGGTTGCCATTGCAGTAAAAGCTGCTGTGCTTAAAAGCGTCGAAGCCATCACTGTTACAAGCAATCTTTTGGTTCCTCTCTTCATCATGATAAGGAACCCTCCTTTCGTCTTTAGTATAAATTTGATTTACCATTTAGCAAATCTAGTGCATATTTTATCACAAATTTACATAAAATTCAATATTTTTATTTTCATTTTCTATCATATATTTAATCTACATAGATTTTTACTCTTATTATTTATTTCGCGCAAAAAAGGACCCCATTGCAGAGTCCTTATTGCTTGAAAGTTTTGTCGTATGCGTATGATAAATTCCAGTCCTATCGAAAAGCTTTTAGTTCTCCTGATAAAAATCCCCTGAGTCAAAGATTTCGGGCTTAACAGGAAATACCCAAGTATCGATACTTACTGTAATTTGGGTGTTATCCTTGCGGAGCACCTCTAAAACATTTCCATTTTCAATAGAAACATTTCCGAGGTCAATCGGCTTCGAACCATAGTAGTGGAGCTTGGTTCCTGTAGAAATCAAATCTGCAGACATTACTCTTTTCAATGCCGGTTTTTTATAACCAACTAATTTAAAGTACTGTCTTCCAGGTCCAATTCCAATATAGCCGATACCATCATTCCAGCGGATAATGTACCACCCGTCAGTTGAAGTATTTGCCACAATCTCCACATATTGATCTTCGTAGATCTGACCAATAGTGTTGCCCCAAACAGAATCTCTGACTCTCCAGTTGTCACTGTTACAAAGCTGGACCAAGTCGCCTGCTTCATATTGTTCAGGTTCCTGAATGGTTGTTTCTGTGGTAGTGGTTGCTTTTGTAGTAGTCTGTGCAGTAGTGGTAGTCTCACGTGTAGCTGTTGTGGTTGCCTCACTTTTTACATTGAAGTACCAATAATCCGCCAGATTGACATATCCTACTGTTCCTGCTGCATTAACTACATACCATTCGTCTCCTTCTACGGATAAAATCTTAAACTCTGTACCATGGGTGAAAGCACCAACAATGTTACTAGCATCTTTAAGATCTTTTCCGTTTCGGATATTCCAATGAATTCCATTGAAAATGAGTGTCTCACCAACATTAAACCGAGATGTCGCATTCTTCACCGTAGTAGTGGTCAGCTTGGTTGTGGTAGTTGCCTTTGTAGTAGTCGTCGCCGGATCAACCGGGTCTATACTCCCATTAACCGGCGGCCAAACCAGATTTTTGTATCCTGCACCCTCTTTTGCAATATACATCAGAGTTATCCAGGAGTCTTCCATGTCGAATTTTCCATTTCCATCAACATCGTAAATACTCATGTCTACGGAAATGTCATACCCAGCACCAATCTTGGCATACGCCAAAAGCAGGTTATAGGCATCATTGACAGTGATTTTTCCGTCACCATCTGTATCTCCTTTCATGGAAGATGTGGTCGTTTGGGTTTCTGCGTACGTTCTGAGTGCTGTTGCCTTTGAAGAAATTGCTATCGTGCACAAAAGCACAACTGCAATCGCCATCATCAGCAACCGCTTGGCTTCCTTCTTAACCATAAAGGAAACCTCCTTTCAATATAAAAATTTTTGATTCACCTTTTGGCAAACCTAATATAAATTATACCACAAATTTACATAAAGTTCAATGCTTTGTTTTTACTTTTTTCATTCAAGTTTGTAATTCAAAAATTCACACTTCCTACGTTTTTTATTAATTATATTTTATATTTACAATTCATTATACGATTTTATCTAAAAACTAATCTTAACTCCAATTGTTTTATTCTTTTTAACACTCACTAATATTCTTCTTATTCTTCTAATTTTTCTTGCAAAGATTCCCATAACTCCATATTATTTTTTATATTTTCATTTAATACATTAATTTCATTTTGAATTTCTTGAACTTTTTCATAATTTGTATATATTTCTTCTTTTGATAATTCCTCATTTAATGTATCTATTTGTTTTTCATCTGATTCTATATCTCTTTCCAATTTTTTTACTTTGGTTAACATTTTATTTTTCTCTTTTTGCATTAAATATGTATTATTTACAGCTTTATCTTTTTTCTTTTCAATAATTACATCTTGCTCTTCATCTTTTTTGTTTGCCTCATATTCTTCATATTTTCCATCATAATATGTAACTTTATTTTTTTCAAATATTAACAAACAGTCAGAAATTTTGTTAACAAAAAATCTGTCGTGTGATACAAAAATTACTGTTCCATCATAGTTTTGTAATAAATTTTCTAAACTCTCTTTTCCTATAATATCCATATGATTTGTTGGTTCATCTAATATTAATAAATTTGGTCCTTTTTTTAATATTTTACACAATTGTAACCTAACTTTTTCCCCTCCAGATAGCATTCGTATTTCTTTAAAAACATCTTCTCCATAAAACATAAATGATGCTAGCGAATTTCTAATTTCTGTTTGAGTTAAATTTGGAAACTCTGCATAAAAGTCATCTATCACAGTTTTATTAGAATCTAATAAAGCCATTTGTTGATCAAAATACCCAATTGTTACATTATAACCAAATTCGTATTTCCCACTAATCTTTTCTATTTTACCAACTAAAGTTTTCAATAACGTAGATTTACCTATTCCATTTTCTCCAATAACAGCTAACCTCTGTTTTTTATATAAATCAAACGATATATTTTGAATTGCTTTATTATATCCAACTTCCAAATTTCTTACACTTAAAACCTGTTTGCCACTTTCTTTTTTTATATTAAAATTTGTTTTAAATGTTGTTAAATCATATTTATTTGGAGCTTCTATTTTAACCATTCTCTCAATTTGCTTTAGTTTAGACATAGCCATTTTCGCCTTTGTTGGTTTTGCTTTAAATCTAATTGCTATATCATTTAGCCTTTTTATCTCTTTTTGTTGATATTCATAATCTTTCAATTGTTTCAAATAATTTTCTTTTTTCTTATTTTCAAAAAATGTATAATTTCCTGAATACTTCGTAATTGCTCCATATTCTATTTCATAAACTTTATTTACTATCCTATCTAAAAACATTCTATCATGTGATACAATTACAACTGCACTTGGATAATTTTTTAAATATTGTTCTAGCCATTCTATAGCTTTTATATCTAAATGGTTGGTTGGCTCATCTAGTAGAAGTATGTCTGGTTTACTAAGCAATAATTTTATAAATGCAATTTTTGTTCTTTGTCCTCCTGAAAATTCTCCTATTTTTTTATATTTATCTTCCTTAGAAAAACCTAATTTGTTTATTGCTGTTTCGTATTCTTTTTTATATGTATATCCACCTAAAAATTCATATCTATCATTTGCTTTAGAAAATTCTTTTACTAGCTCTTCTGAAGAATTATCTTGCATTTTTTCTACTAAATTATTTATCTTTTTTTCTAAATCTAATATAGGCTTATAAACTTTTAAAATTTCATCTATCATTTTAACATTATCATCTTCAAATTCTATTTGCTTTAAATATCCAATTACAGGATTTCCTTCTTTGTAGATATTAAACTTTTCTTCTCCTATACCTTCTTCTAGTAATTCATTATTAACAATTGCCTTTAATAAAGTAGATTTGCCACATCCATTTCTACCTACTATCGCAACTTTTTCGCTTCCTTTTACTTCAAAATTTATTTCTTCTAAGATAGTTTCTGCTCCATAAGATACAGAACCATTTGTTATTCTATAATTCATTTTTATCATCCTTATATTTTTATTTTTTTATGCTTAATCTATCTTTATATTTTAAATGTACTTTTTCTTCAATGTCTGCATAATATTTTAGCATATTTTGCTTATTTTATCAAAAAAACTCACTATAAAAATAGCAAGTTTTTAAATCTTTATATTTCGATTTCGTCACTTTTTACATTATCTACAATTGCTGTAATCATTCCACATTTATTTGCTCCATGAATATCATTAATAATATCATCCCCTATAACTAGTACATTTTCTGGATTTAGGCCCATTTTATTACATGCATCTAGAAAATACCTTTTTAATGGTTTCTTAGCAAATCCTATATATTCAATTCCATTTTCGTTTGCAAAGCCTTTTACTTGTTGATCATATCCATTTGACAGTATTAACACCTTAAATTCTTGCTTCATAAACTCAATCCATCTTTTATTACATGTTGGAATATTCATCATATTTTTTCTCAACGTTTCATCTACATCTAAAATTAATCCACCTATTCCATATACAGATTTTAGTTTTTTTACCAATTCTAAATTAATCTCATCTACTTGATTTAATGTTAAATTTGGTTTTATAAATCTTCTTAATCTATGACTTATTGCACTATATATTTTTTGTTCTACTAATTGTAATATTTGTTTATCTGATTTCATCTTCTACGTCCTTTTTATAACTATCATTTTTCTATTTTTTCTATTTCCTCTTTA
>OLOV01002960.1_pt1 | contig 10890 bp, 11 predicted proteins | sample 1672931 | NCBI WGS metagenome assembly OLOV01 (sample SAMEA3136738, study PRJEB25190) | human gut metagenome | biome: human gut; feature: human-associated habitat; material: faeces | place: Austria | collected 2013
CCACATGGCGGGCATACTCGATCACCGCGATCTGCATCCCCAGGCAGATGCCCAGATAGGGCACCTTGTGCTCCCGGGCGTACTGGGCAGCCAGGATCATGCCCTCGATGCCCCGGTCGCCGAAGCCGCCGGGCACCAGGATGCCGCCGCAGCCGGCCAGGGTCTGCTCCACATTTTCATAGGACAGCGTCTCGGAATCCACCCACTTGATGGATACCTTGGCGCCGTTGGCGGTGCCCGCGTGGAACAGGGACTCCACCACACTGAGGTAGGCGTCGTGCAGGCCCACATATTTGCCTACCAGGGCGATGGTCACATGGCGGTCGGCCTGCTGGATGCGGTCCACCAAATCCCCCTCATGGTTGGATTGATAAATTTCCCCCTCCACGCCCTTTTCGGCAAAGGTTTTCTCCAGAAGTGCCTTCAAATCCTCGTAGGTCTCGGCACCGTAAATATTTTTTTCCCGAATCCCAAGCATGTTGATATTCGGGCCGTTAATCACTAAAATCTTCATACGCTTACACCTCGGAGTAGCAGCCTAAGAAGGACAGGCTTTCTGCCGCCTGCTCAATATCCTTCAGCACCGTCATGGTTTCGGGAGAGAAAACAGAGCCGTCCAAATCGAAATAGAAACGGAATTCGAAATCCTTCCCCGGAATCGGGCGGCTTTCCAGCTTGCACAGGTTGATACCGCGGCAGGCAAATTTCCCAATCATTTCATGCAGAGAACCGGGTCTGTGGTCCAGAGAAAGCATCAGACTGATACGGTTGGAGCCTGCATAAATTTCCATGTTCTTTGCAATGCAGATAAATCTGGTATAGTTGTTTTCGTTATTCTGCACGCCATCCTGCAAAACATGCAGTCCATACAGCTTCGCGCAGTCCGTGGAGGAAAGCGCCGCAAGGTCTGTTCTGCCGCTTTCCGCAACATATTTCGCTGCGGTTGCCGTATTTTCAAAAATCGTTACCTTGATGTTGGGGTTCGCCTTCAGAAAATTGCTGCACTGCTGCAATGCCTGTGTATGAGAAACAACCTCCTTCACATCCTCCAGCTTCACACCGGGCTTTGCCAGAAGCGCATGGCTGATGTGCAGCTTAATGCTCTTTACGATATAGAATTTATGGCGCACCATCAAATCATAAACCTCTGTTACAGAGCCTGCGGAGCTGTTTTCGATGGGCAGCACGCCATATCTGCATAGACCGGATTCCACCGCATTGAATACACTCTCGAAGTTGCTGAAATACATCTTGCTGGGCAATGCAAACAATCTGTCGCATGCTCTTGCCGCATAGGAGCCCTCCACGCCCTGACAGGCAACAACAGCCTTTCTGGGAAATTCCATGTGAGGGTCTGCAATGTTTTTCAGAATTTCTTCGGAAAGCGCTGTTTCCTTTGTCAGAAGCCCTGCCTGATAGCTCTTGCTGATATCGAAAATTGTCTGATACAGCTTATTGATATAAATTTCAAATTCCTCGCCGCCACGCTCCATTACCTTTTCCAGAACCGCCTGCTCTCTGCGTAAATCCAGAACGGGCAGATTCTTTTCCGCCTTTGCGCTGGCAACATCCGCAGAAGCCTTCATGCGCTCCACGAATAAATCCACAATCTGGTCATCAATCGCATTGATGCGTTCTCTCACTGCATTCAAATCCATTGTATTTTCCCACCTTTCTCACTGCTCCATCCTGCAAATCAGATCCAGAAGCGCAACCGCCGCTGCCGCCTCCACGCAAGGCACCGCACGCGGCACAATACAGGGATCATGTCTGCCTACAATGGCAAGTGTATCGTTTTCTCCTCTGCTGATGCTGATGGTATCCTGCGTCTGCCCAATCGAGGGGGTCGGCTTAAATGCCGCCCGCAGCACAAGAGGCATGCCGCTTGAAATGCCGCCCAGAGAGCCGCCGTGATGGTTCGTTGTTGTCCGAACCGTACCATCCGCCTGATATGTGAAATTGTCATTATTTTCCGAACCAAACAGCGCCGCCACGCCAAAGCCCTCGCCAAATTCCACGCCCTTTACGGCAGGAATGGCATAAATCGCCGCCGCCAGTCTGCTTTCCAGTCCGTCAAACATAGGCTCGCCCACGCCGACAGGCAGACCTACCACCGCACATTCAATCACACCGCCGACAGAATCGGCGTTTTCCTTTGCCGCCGCAATCGTCGCCTGCATTTCCTCCCCTGCCGCGTCATTCTGCACAGGGAAGACCTTTTCCGTGACAGCCTTCAAGGTATCTGCATCCACAGCCACCGCATCAAAGGGGGTATCCTGCACGCCCTTGATAGAAAGAATATGCGCGCCGATATGGATGCCCCTTCTTTCCAAAATCTGCATGCAGACTGCGCCCGCAAAGCAAAGCGGTGCGGTCAGCCTGCCGGAAAAATGACCGCCGCCGCGATGGTCATTCGCCCCCTTATATTTCACCCACGCCGTAAAATCCGCATGCCCCGGTCTGGGTAAATCCTTCAATTTATCATAATCCTTCGAGCGTGTATTTGTGTTTTCAATCACGGCACAAATCGGTGCGCCGCAGGTTTTCCCTTCAAATAATCCCGATACCACACGGGGCAGGTCTGCCTCCTTACGGGGTGTGGAATAGGCATTTCTGCCGGGAGCGCGGCGCTCCATGAATTTCCGCACCGCCTCTAAATCAATTTCCTCCCCCACAGGCAAGCCGTCAATCACCACGCCGATTGCCTCGGAATGAGACTGCCCGAAAATCATAATTTTTACTTTTTCTCCAAAACTAGAGGACATTTGTCACACCTCCCAGCTTCGCCAGCTCTATAAAGAAGGACGGATAAGATTTATTGACCGCCTCTGCGCCCAGAATCGTCAGCTCTACGCCAAGGCTCACCGCCGCAATCGCCATTGCCATCACGATACGGTGGTCATTATGGGAATCTATCACGATTTCCCCCTCAGGTGGATTACAGCCGCCTGTAATGATGATGCTGTCAGGTCTTTCCTCCACCTCCACGCCGATTTTCTGCATACATTCCGCCATCACAGCCAATCGGTCGCTTTCCTTCATCCGCAGTCTGCCTGCGTTGTAAATTTCGGTTTTGCCCTCTGCCGCAGCCGCCGCTACACAAAGAATCGGCACCAAATCGGGAATTTGGGACGCATCAATACGGATGCCCTTCATTTCCTTATGGGTTGCCGTAATCTGGTTCAGCGCAACCTTCGTTTCCGCGCCAAATTCCTCCAAAAGAGCGGCAATCGCCCGATCCCCTTGGGGAGATTCCATATCCAGCCCCTGACAGCCGATGCTGCCGCCAATCGCGCCTGCAACGAGCCAGAACGCCGCATTGCTCCAATCCCCCTCTGCATAGCGCATCCGCGGGCCATGGTATTTCTGCCCACCGGGGATGCTCCAGCCGCTTTCGGTTTCCGTTACCGTAATCCCGAAGGTCTTCAGCGTTTTCAGCGTCATATCAATATAGCCCTTGGATTCGATTTTTGTTGTCAGGCGAATTTCGCTTTCGCCCTCCAATAACGGCAGCGCAAACAGCAACCCTGTGATAAACTGGGAGCTGACATTCCCCGGCAGGGTATATACGCCGCTTCTCAGCCTGCCCTCCAGTGTAACAGGAAGGTGGTCGCCGTCTGCCTTGCAGCCATGCCTTGCCATCTCATCCAGCAAAACGCCAATCGGGCGTTCGGGGAGTCTCCCCTTGCCTTCGAAGCGGCAATGCTTTCCCAATGCGCCCGCAATCGGGAGCAGAAAACGGAGGGTGGAACCGCTTTCGCCGCAGTCGAGGGTACAAAGCTGTCCATCTGCCTGTCCAATGCCCTGTCCATTTGCCTGTCCAATCCTGTCCACTGGACAGGGGAGCGGACAGGCAATCGGCATCACATAAATGCCCGAAGGCTCACGCTCAATTTCCGCGCCAAGGCTTTGCAGACAGCGTGCCGTCGCTTCCATATCCTCAGACCAGCCATCCACGAACAGCACGCTTTCCTCCTCTGCCAATGCCGCCGCAATCAGTGAGCGGTGCCCATCGGATTTCGAGGAAATGATACGCACCTGCCCCTGTTTTAATGGAGTTTTCTCAATTTTTATATTCATATCATACCGCCTTTACGCCAATGCCGTTCTGACTAAATCCAACACTTCCTCCGTCGGGATTTTCACGATTTCGCAATGCCCGATTTTCGTCGGAAGGACAAAGCTGATTTCGCCGCCTCTGCGTTTTTTATCCTTTAATACACCTGCCGCAATTTTCTCCGCCGTATAGGAAGTGGAAGTAGGCAGGTTGTTGTGCAGAAGTGCCTGTCGGATGGTTTCCGCAAGCCCTTTTTCCGCAAGACCGCGCCGCTCCGCTACCTTCGCAATCAGATGCATCCCGATGGCTACGGCATGCCCATGCGAAAGGGTGAAATTGCTGTTCTTTTCAATGGAATGTCCCAAGGTATGCCCCAGATTCAGCAGCTGCCGCAGACCTGTATCGAATTCATCCTCATTGACGATATCCCGTTTCATTTTTACGCAGGTTTCAATGATTTCCTCCAGCTTTTCCCTAAAATCACCCGATGCCGTTTCCGCAAACAGCTTCGCATCCCCGATTACGCCGTATTTCAGCGTTTCGGCAATGCCGTCCGCGAAAATTTCTTCGGGCAGGGTATCTAAGGTATCCACATCGCAGAGCACCAGCTGCGGCTGATAAAACGCGCCTGCCATATTTTTGCCTGCCCTGAGGTCAATGGCTGTTTTGCCGCCGACAGAGGAATCCACCGCCGCCAGAAATGTAGTCGGCACCTGCACAAAGCGAATTCCTCTCTGATAAACCGCCGCCGCGAAGCCTGCCATATCACCCGCAACACCGCCGCCCAGCGCAATAATGATATCCTGTCGGGTGATTTCCTGCTCTGCCAGAAATTCCAGCATATCGCTCAATGTGCCGATATGCTTGGAGCCCTCCCCGGCAGGGTAGGAAAAGCGGCAGGTGGTGAACCCTGCCGCCGCTAAGGATTGCTCCGCCTGCTCCGCATAAAGCTTTTCTACTGTTGTATCTGTGATAACTGCCGCCTTGCAGGGGCGGATGCGTTTGGCAACCTCCGTCCCAAGCTGTGCAAGCAGTCCCCGTCCAATCAGAACCGCATATTCCGTAGACGCACTGACAATCACTTTTCTCATACTATTTTCACAACCTTAATCAAAGTCCTTGATTTCATCAATGGCGATACATTTTTCTCTGCCCTCTCTGAGCAGCTCACACAGGGTATCCGCATCCTTCGCCTTAATCGCGGTGCTGTATGCCTGCATGCGTGCAATCAGGCTGTCAATCTCATTGGCAAGGTTATCGCCGTTATCCAGAAACAGCTCCGTCCACATATTTTCATTCAAGCGCGCCACACGGGTCATGTCCTGAAAGCTGCCGCCGGAAAAGTCCTTGAAATTATCGGACAATGCACCCTTGACATACGCACTGGAAACCACATGTGCCAGCTGAGAGGTATATGCAATCATTGCATCATGCTCCTCTGTCGTGGTAAATTTCAATCTTGCGAAGCCCAGCTTTTTGAAAAACATGCTCAGTGCATTCATCAAACCGAGGTCTGTTCCCTTATACGGCGTTACAACCAAAGTTGCGCCGTTGAACATATCTGCTGTGGAATAGGTAAAGCCGGAGCGTTCCACGCCTGCCATGGGGTGTGCCCCCACGAAGGTAAAGCCGTTTTCTTCCGCTACCGCCTGCACCTGCTCGCAGACCACTCTTTTTACACCGGCACAATCGACCACAACCGCGCCCTTCTTGAAATCCTTTGCGTGTGCCTTAATATACTCTATCGTCAGCTGAGGATACAGCCCCAGCAGAATCAAATCGCAATCCTTGGGGTTGCCGTCCTCCATAAAGCCATGCACCGCCTCCATCAGCAATGCACTGTAGCGAATGGTTTCGGAGACATCCCATCCAAGCACCGTATGCTCTGTTTTTTTCTTTACCGCCTTTGCCATGGAGCCGCCAATCAGCCCAAGACCAACTACGCCAACCTTCATATCATTCACCCTCTTTTCCTACCGCTTGATTAGTAATCGTATTTGCAGGCGAAGGGTCTCAGCTGGAATACCTGCTTTGCAACATCATCGAACTGATCGGGTGTCAGGGACTGCGGGCCGTCGCACAGTGCCTTTGCAGGGTTATTGTGCACCTCAATCATCAAGCCGTCTGCGCCCGCTACGGTTGCTGCCATTGCCATGGGCTTTACGAGATGTGCATAGCCCATTGCATGGCTGGGGTCAACCACGATAGGCAGATGGGTCAGCTTTTTCAGAACAGGAACGGCACTCAGATCCAGTGTGTTTCTTGTTCTGGTTTCAAAGGTACGAATCCCTCTTTCACAAAGGATTACGTTTTCGTTGCCGCTTGCCATGATGTATTCTGCGCTCATCAGAAGCTCATCAATCGTATTTGCAAGACCTCTTTTCAGCAGAATAGGCTTGGACATCTTGCCGACCTCCTTCAGCAGCTCGAAGTTCTGCATATTTCTTGCACCAACCTGCACAAGATCAACGGATTCTTCAAACATGGGGATGTGTACCGCATTCATGATTTCGGAAACAATGGGTAGACCTGTCAGCTGCTTTGCTTCTACCAGCAGCTTCAGACCATCGCCCTTCAGACCCTGGAATGCGTAGGGGGAGGTTCTGGGCTTGAATGCGCCGCCACGCAGCAGACCTGCACCTGCCGCTTTGACTCTTTCTGCGATTTCACAAACCTGCGCTTCGCTTTCAACGGAGCAGGGACCTGCGATAATCTGGAAATTGCCGCCGCCGATTTTTACGCCTGCAATATCAACTACCTGATCTGCATTATGGAATTTACGGTTTGCATTTTTGAAGGGCTCCTGAATACGCTGCACATTTTCAACGATATCCAACGCTCTGACCAGATCCATATCTACCACAGAGGTATCGCCAACCAGACCAACGATGGTATGATTCACACCACGGGAAATATGGGTGCTGATGCCCATGCTGCTAAGCCATACCTTCAGGTTTTCAATCTGTTCTTCCTTTGTGTCGGGTTTCAATACTACTACCATAATTTTCTCCTGCTTAAAAAATACTTTTGTCTTGTTTTCTTTTGTTCCTGCTTCACAAGCTTTTTTGTGCTGCACGCTTTTCTCATATAAAAGAAAAAGCTTCGCAGCGAATTTCACTGCGAAGCTCCTATGCTTTCAATAAGAAAAAACCATCAAAACAAACCGTCTTTCCTTAACAGTAAAATTCACTTTGAATCTCTGAAAACACGGTAAAAGTAAAAGTATGCAGTTGCGAAAATCTGATTCTGTTTCATGATTTGCATCCTCTTTCTTTTTTTGCTTGGTGATTTAGTTTTAATCATACTAGCACATCGGTTAACGAAAGTAAACCCATTTCGGCAAAAAAATCAATTCTGTGAAAAAAGGCGAAAGGTTTTTGGAAAATGCGGAAATTTTCGTGTATTTCTTTCAATACAATGGTGGGTTGTAATACATAGGAAACAGATAATATGAAAAAAGACCCTTGATTCCTCAAGGGTCTTACAAGCTGCTAACGGGATTCGAACCCGTGACCTCCGCCTTACCAAGGCGACGCTCTACCTACTGAGCCATAGCAGCAAAGGTTGACAAAAACTATCAGCCTGTCTATAGTATCATATTCCTTCCGCCTCGTCAAGATTTTTTTCTTCCAAAAAATGCTCTCGAAAATACTACAATTAAGTGCAAGAAAGGCAAACGCCGATCTTGCACTATTTTTTTTTACTGTTACGGAGGAGGTGACAGAACTTGATCGGAGGATACTTTAGCCCAGCAGACCGGCAGCAAATAGCTGAAATGTGGGCGGCATATCAACCCGTATCTGTAATTGCCTGCGCTCTCATGGTTGACCCCTCGACCGTCCACCGTGAATTGAAGTTAGGCAACGAAAACGGCGAACTGGACGAAAACAAACGGCTGGCCTACAACCCGGAACTGGCGCAGCTCCGTTTTCAGGAAAACCTGCGCCGCCGTGGCAGACGGAAAACCACCAAATAAACCACAAAGCAAGCCACATAAAGGAGGAACCATTCCATGACAAAGATGACCAAAAACGGAGTAAGCACTACCGCCGCACTGGGGCAGGAGCAGTTTGAAAACTTCACCCGCAAGGTAGGCCGGCAGGTTAAGCGGTACGTGCAATACGACTACCGCCATACTGACGGCGAACTGTTCAGCTGCGTGCGCCCCACCCTCGATGCCTGCCGCGCTGCACGTGACGCATGGCTGGATGCGAAAGCGGGGGCGATGGCATGAGCGATATTAAACCCATTGTGCTGAAAGCACGATCCGCAAGCGATTGCGTGGGGGTTATCCGACTAACCCCGGAGGCTGAAAAAGTGGTAAGGCGGCTGCACAGCCGCTCCCACCTACCGATCCGTCAAATTGTGTCGGAAATCATTATACAGGCTGAACACCTGATCGACATTGACCTGTCCGAATACAGCGAGGAGGAAGATGATTTATGAAAAAATGCACCCTTAACACCGTGGCGCCCGGTACGCTGATCAGCTACCGCGAACGCCACGCAATCGTGCTGGAACACCTGCCGCAAGGCGTGTTTGTCCAGCTGGTTGATCCCATTGAGGATCGAGCCTTTGGCAAAACGAACGACTGGCGCGAAAGCGATCTGCGCCAGTATCTGAATGGCGAGTTTGCCCGCCTGCTCTGCGAGGGCAACACGGACGAACTGCTGGACACCGTAACCGACCTTACGGCGATGGACGGCACAACGGACTATGGCTCCAGCGTGGACAAGGTAACGCTGCTGACCGTTGACCAGTGCCGCAAGTACCGTTATACCCACCCCCTGCCGGACGAGTGGGAGTGGACTTCCACGCCGGCCAGCACACCGGGTGGATGGGATGAAAACAAGTGTTACGCCTTCTGCCTGTACACTAATGGCGGCGTGAACAGCAACGGCTGCGCCCTTACCAACGGCGCCCGCCCCGCTCTGGTGGAATAGGTCAGACCGAGTAAGCGAAAGCCGAAAGCCGTACCGCCACCGTCAAAGGGGACTATATCCCGCCCCGAAAGGGCAAACACATGATACCGATGCCCTGCGGCCGGCAAGACCGGCCGGAGAGCTGCCAAACGGACGCCACCTCCGTTACAGCCGCCCGCAACGGTATCTTTCCGTAACCTGCTTACAAAGGAGGTGGAGGTTACAATTTGCTAAAAACATTCGATGAAATATGCACGTTTCCCGTAGTTTACGATGCGTATTTAGCCGCGCGGCGCGGAAAGCGCAGCAAGGCGGCGACCGCAAAATACGAGGCTCACGCGCTGGAAAACGTTTCAAACCTTGTGTATATCCTGCGCACCCAGCTTTACCGCCCTGGGCCGTTCCACCTGTTTACGGTCTACGAACCGAAAGAACGGCTTGTACAGGCGCCGGCATTTACTGACAAGGTTGTGCAACACGCCCTTGTGGATAACGTGGTGTATGAACGGCTGACACGGAGCTTTATTTTGGACAACTACGCATCGCAGATCGGCAAAGGGCTGCACTTTGGACTTGACCGTTTAAGCGGCTTTATGACCGACTACTGGAACAAACACCACACGGCAGAGGGCTGGGTGTTAAAGTGCGATGTGCGCAAATTCTTTGCCAGCATCGACCACGACATCCTGAAAACCAAACTGCTGGCACTCGACTTTGAGCCGGAAATCTACACCATGCTGTGCAACTACATTGACAGCACGGACGGCCTGCCGCTGGGCTACCAGACCTCACAACTGTTTGCCCTGCTGTTCCTTGACCAGTTTGATCATTACGTGAAAGAAGTCCTCCGTATCCGCTATTATGTGCGGTATATGGATGACTTTTTCCTTATTCACCCAGATAAGGAATATTTGCAGTTTTGTCTGCGGGAAATTCACGCCTTTATGGCGTCGATCAACCTGGAGCTGAACGAAAAGACCCACATTTTCCCGCTGCGCAACGGGATCGATTTTCTGGGCTTTCACACCTACCTGACCGACAGCGGCAAAGTGATCCGCAAGCTGCGGCACAACAGCGTAAAGAAAATGCGGGCAAAACTACGCTACTGGGCAAAGACCTATCCGCTGGACGAGGTAGACCGCGACACTATTCTGGCAAGCTGGCAGGCATGGGACGCCCACGCCGCACACGGCAATACCTGGCGGCTGCGGCAGGAAGTCCGGCAGCAGGTCAGAGAAATATTAAAGGAGGACATCTGAACTATGGCAACATTATTAAGCGAAAAAGCGTTAGGCTCCATTGTCAAGCTGAAAGAAAGAGTTAAAATTGTTTCTGGAGATATTGGTAACGTTTCTCCTGATGTTGAGTGGATTAAGTGGCTATCTTATGAACCAGAATTTGAGAAACAAAGAATTAGTTATCTTGAATCAAAAAAAGGTAATGGGAATTATTTAAAGGAAGTAATGCCTTATTTTGATAATGTTCAAGATAAGCTAAAAATCATCCATGTAGCCGGTTCTAATGGTAAGGGCTCAGTATGTGCAATGTTGTCTTCCGTTTTAAAAGAAGCTAACTATAAAGTTGGTACTTTTATTTCACCCCATTTGATTGAATATAATGAGCGTTTTTTAATAAATGGAAAATGTATAAGCGATACTGATTTTGTTAGGCTAACGGAAAAAGTTAAAAAAGTTAGTGAAGATATAGGATACAATTTAACTTTCTTTGAGATATTAACCTGTATTGCCTTTCTATATTTTTATGAACAAGAATGTGATGTTGTAGTGCTTGAAGTTGGCTTAGGTGGCCGATTAGATGCGACTAATGTGATTAATAATAGCGTCCTTTCTATTATTACTAATATTGGTTTGGAACATACTGAAATACTTGGAGATACACTAGAAAAGATTG
>OLOV01002961.1_pt1 | contig 10886 bp, 8 predicted proteins | sample 1672931 | NCBI WGS metagenome assembly OLOV01 (sample SAMEA3136738, study PRJEB25190) | human gut metagenome | biome: human gut; feature: human-associated habitat; material: faeces | place: Austria | collected 2013
TGTTCATAACCATCCACCCGGTCAAAGCGGTGGTCGATCTTTAATTCATTCAGATATTCTTCAAAACGGTCCACCGATTCAATCAGGAAATCGTTGTTTCCCACACAGAAGAAGATATCCGGCAGCTTCTTACCCGCATCCACATCGTCACGGATGATCTGGTACAGATCCATCGGTTCCGGGAACTTATGGCCTACTTTTTCTTCCAGATCTTTCGCCCATACCGTTGCCGGTGAAAAAGCACCGACCGCACGATACTGCTCGGTATCTTTCATCGCATGGACAAGTGCTCCGTAGCCGCCCATGGACGCACCGGCAATATACGTGTGTTCCGGCCGGTCTGTGACCGGGAAATATGCCTTCACGAATTCCGGAACCTCTTTTCCGATAAATTCATAGTATTTTTCTCCGTAGATGGTATCCATGTACAGGGTATTTCCTACCGATACCGAGACTACCGCGATCCGGTACTCTTCCGCATAACGGCTGACGCAGGTAAAACGCTCCCAGGAAAGATAATCATTTCCATGACCGTGTAACAGGTATAATACCGGGAATTTTTCCGGCATCTGATGTGTCAGTAACACCGGATCATCCATATCACAGGGACTTACTCCCGGCAGCGTGATTGTAAGATCTGCTCCGTGACCCAGAGCGTAAGAAAAAAAATTGCAATGCATCTGTGGCATGGTACGTTCCTCCTTTATTGTTATTCACTTATTGTTTCCAGTGGTTTTGTCGTCGATCCTTCATGAAACGTTACCGGAATGTTCGTGACATCCTCTGCTTTTCCGTTTTCAATCATATCTGTGAGACTCTTCACCGCCTGTTTTGCAATCTCGTGCAACGGCTGCGCGATGCTCGATACGATTGGTTTCCCCTGATTTAAGAACTGCAGACCATCGTATCCGATAATCTGGATATCTTCCGGAACCCGTTTTCCCATCTCTTCGAGTTCTTCCCGTACAATCGTTGCGAGGTGATCCGCACTGGTAAAGATTCCATCGATGGAATGTTCTCCCATGGAAGGGGAAATATAAGCCCGCAGCATATTGTGGATCAGTTTTCTGGATCCGTAGGATTCATAGACCGAAACAATCTGTTTTTCTGACATTTCCACACTGTTACAGGAAAGATCATGTTCCATACAATATTCAGTAAAACCGACTCTTCTTTTTCGGACTTCACTGTCTACGGATGACATTGTCATAAAGCACAACAGGTTGGTGGATCCTCTTTTATGCAGATTCTCTGCTGCAAGCCAGCCGCCCTGCCAGTTATCTCCTGCCACACATGGGATGTGTGATTTGTAATGACGGTCGATGGAAACAAAAGCCATGTTTTCGATCCGTTCCTCTTCTACCTTACTGTAAGTCACACCAATGATTCCGTCAACTTTATTTTGTTTTGCCATATCCATAAATGCCACTTCCCGTTCGGCATCATCACCGGACAGGCATAGCAGTACCTGTTTTCCGACTGCTGACAATTCGCTTTCCAGAGCATCCAGCAACAGTGCAAAATACGGATTGATCAGATTCGGCAGAATGACAACCACATAATCGGTCTTCTGCATCCGCATTCCCTTTGCCAGAGTATTCACCTGATACCCCAGTTTTTCTATGGACGCTTCTACCAGCTTTCTCCTCGCTTCACTGACACGTCCTCCATTCAGTACGTTCGACACGGTTCCCACCGATACACCGGCATCCCGTGCAACGTCTTTGATTGTTACCATTTGATTTTCCTCCTCCACACCATCCTATCAGATACTCAAGTTCGACACTGCAAGTTTCTGACATGACGCGTCCTTCATCGGAACCTGAAAAGGCTATATCTATTTTTATTATAGAATTATTTTCTCGTATTGTCTATGTATTGTTATGCACTTTATTTTCTATGATACCAGGATCGTGAGAGTACGAAGTACGGATCAATCCGGTATCAAAGGGGGGGTAAAATACCTTTTGACCCCAACGTCTTTCCGTTTATATAAGAAAAGGTGAGTGTATCTTTTCTTTATCAGATTCAGATACACTCACCTTTCAGTACCGCTTTATTATGATTTTACTGCACCGGCAACTACACCAGCGATAATATATTTCTGCAATGCGATATACAGGATGATTACCGGGATGATTGCCATAACCAGTGCCGCCATCAGAAGATCCATATCATTGCTGTATGTTCCCTGGAACAGCTTGGTTGCGATCGGGATCGTGTACAGAGATTTATCTGTCAGGATCAGGCTCGGCAGCAGGTAATCGTTCCACAGAGACAGGGCATACAGGATAACCAGTGTTGCTGTGGTCGGTTTTAACAGAGGGAACACAATCTGAAAGAATGTTCTCAGTCTTCCTGCTCCGTCAATCTGTGCTGCCTCTTCCAGTGAGATCGGTACACCGCCTTTGATAAATCCATGGAACATGAATACCGCCATAGATACCGAGAAGCCCAGATGCATGAATATCAATGTTGCTCTGTGGTTCAGGATTCCAAATGTTCCACCGTAGATAGAGATCAGCGGGATCATAACTACCTGGAACGGGATTACCATGGAAAACAGCATTACCATGAAGATGATCTGGTTGATCTTCCATGCTTTTCTTACGAAGATGTAAGCTGCCATGGAGGAGAACAGAATGATCAGGAACACACTCACACAGGTAATGATCAGGGAGTTCTTCAGGATGTTCATGAAGTTCATCTGCTGGAAAGCATCTACAAAGTTATCTGTTGTAAAACCTCTTTTACCACCCCAGCTCAATGGCATTTTGATAATATCACGTTTATGTTTGAAGGCATTCAGCACGATCATGTAGAACGGGAACATATAGATGATAAACAGCACTACAGTTACCAGTGTTTTCAGGAACGTTTTGATGCCTCTTACTGTCTTTTCCTGTCCTTCCATTATGCTTCAACCTCCTTCCGTTTGTTGATGATTGTCTGAGATACTGCAATAACCGCTGTAAAGATAAACAGGATGATTGCTTCTGTCTGTCCGACACCATACTGTTTTGCAGAAAAGGCTTTCTGAAATACATACATGGCAGCCATAACAGTAGATCCGTAAGGACCACCTTCTGTCAGGGACAGGTTCACATCGTAGATCATGAAACATCTGGTGATGGTCAGGAACATACAGATCGTGAAAGATGCTCTCATCAGCGGAAGTACGATATATCTTGTTGTCTGAGATTCGTTACAGCCATCGATCTTGGCTGCTTCTTTCAGGTCTTCGGATACACCGGTCAGACCTGCGATATAAATTAACATCATGTAACCGGAGAACTGCCATATTGTTACCAGTACCAGTGCTGCGAATGCAGAGGCACTTCCTGACAGCATGGATTTCTGCAGAACGGTAACGTTCAGTGCATCACCAAAGTAAACAATAACTTTGTTAAATACGAACTGCCAGATATAACCAAGGATGATACCACCGATCAGGTTCGGGGTAAAGAATCCGGCACGGAAGAAATTCTTTCCTTTAATTTTTCCGGTTACCAGCAGTGCCAGTAAAAATCCGATCACGTTTACCAGTATTACGGAAACTACCACATACAGCAGTGTCAGTCCCAGGGACTGCCAGAAGCTGCTGTCTGCAACTACTGCCGCATAGTTTTTCAGTCCTACAAAAGGTTTGTTGCTGGATACGCCGTCCCAGCTTGTAAATGTCAGATATACACCATATAAGAATGGTACGATTACCACGGCCAGGAATGCGAAGGTTGCAGGACCTGCAAATACCAGGAACGTGGAAACTTTGCTCCATAAGCTTTCTTTTTTACTATTCATCTCGTTGCCTTTCTTTCCCTCTTTTAGTAGCAGTTGCCGGGTCAGTGTTCATTACTCTGCCCGGCAACTTCTTAACTAGCAACCAATTATGTATCTGCCTTTTTGATTATTCGGAAAGGTTTGTCCAGTAATCCTGAACTTCTTTTGCGAATTCGGCACGGTCGATCTGTTTGTCCAGATATTTCTGCATGATCGCACCAACTTCTGACCAGTGATCTCCAGGATAATTAGAAGGCTGATCAAACAGTTTTCCTTCTACTGTGTATCTCTGGATACTCTGTCCCAGCATATTTGTAGCTTCTTCTGTGATGTTGGAGAATGCAGGTACTAAAGAGCAATCATCAACCAGTACTTTGTTTCCTTCAGCTGTGTTTGCCAGCCAGTCAAGGAAATCTTTTGCTGCTGCCTGCTGTTTTTCATCGTTACATTCTTTATCGATCATAACCTGTTTGGTAGCACCACCACAGATGTAATCATTTACGTTAGCATTTTCTTCTGTTCCGTTCTGCGGTACCGGCATGATTCCGATTTCAGTATCGTCTTCAATGTAATCAGAAATCTCTGCCCATGCCCAGTTTCCGTTGAACCAGAATGCCACATCACCTTCTGCCAGGTCTGCAGCGTTTTCATCGTAATCAGCAGCCAGCGGATCTGCTTTATTGATGTTATATTTCATCAGCAGATCGTAGGTATCCATCAGAGAAGTAAATCTTTCGTTGGACATCAGATCTACGCTTCCGTTTCTCAGATCTTCCATAATCTTTTCTGTACCGGTCAGTGTTCCGTCCTGCTCTTCATATACCTGTGTGAAGTAATGTCCTGCATTGCTCCAGTCTTCCTGGTTCAGAGCCACCGGGCTTTCCATACCGTTGTCTACCAGTTTTTTCAGCAGTGCTTCGAAGTCATCCATGTTTGTTACAGAAGCCGGATCCCAGTCTTCTCCCAGAGTATCTTCGATTGCTGTTTTGTTGTAGACCATACCTCTGCCTTCGATACAGAATGGGAAGCTGTACAGTTTTCCGTCATTACCTGTGATACCATACTGTGTACCACCATTTGCTGCCCAGGATTCATCACTCAGATCTACGCCTTTTTCTTCACAGATAGAAGCAACGTCCTGTGGGTCACACATGATCAGTGTTGGTGCATTCTTTGCTGCGTATCTTGCAGATACTTCCTGAGAAGGTGTACCACTACCGATGGTGTAAACTTCCAGTTTTGCTCCTGTCAGTTCACCCCACTGTTCAGCGGCAGCTTCCATCTGAGATTCGATCTCACTCTTTGTGTTCAGCATGGTGATAGATACACCGCTGAAATCTTCACGCGCGCTGGCTGTGGAATCACTGCTTCCGCTTTCATCTGTTGTTGTGGTTTCGCTCTTGGAAGAAGAGTCATCGGAAGAAGAACTTCCGCATCCTGCCAGCAGGCTTCCTGCCATTGCCATTGTTAATACTGCTGCAACTACTTTTCTTTTCATATCAGATATCCTCCTAAAATAGTTTATGCACTTTGCTACTTTGAAACGGTTCATTTTCGTTACTTCGTAGTTCCTTTCGTTGTATTTACTATACTACAACATCTTGTACAAAGCAATTGTGATTTTTGATCAAAGTTACCGGTTACTTTTTGTGCATTTTTACCTTTCCTTCCATTTTCCTATTTAGTTTTTATCTTCTTTATCTTTGAACCGTTTCATTTTATATGAATCAATCAATAAAATCTATGGGTTTCAATTTGATTTTTTCGCATATCTCCAAGTATCAATATGTGTTCAAATTTTCATTCCTCTGCTGGCTAAATTATTTCACTGTTCAATTGCCCCCGTTTATACAGCTTTTTTCCCAATTCTCAATTTCTATCTTTGTGTATTTTTACTACTGGTACTTTTTGCGGATTTATCCTATGATTAATTTATATATTGAATCATTTCATTTTATAAAATAACGTAACGGAGATAACAAGGAGGTTATCCAATGGCAACTTTAACAACTGTATCAAGTAATTATGGAACTATTAACGGTATTCAGAAAGATGGATATTCTGTTTTTCGGGGCATTCCATTTGCAAAGGTTCCCACAGGTGCTCTTCGTTTTGCACCACCTCAAAAACCGGAAAGCTTCAAAGAAGCTTATGATGCGTTTACTTTCCGTTCCATCCCCATGCAGCATTTCACCGACCCGGACGGTTTATGTCAGAAAGAATTCTATGATAACCCGGACTTTCATTTTCCGATTTCTGAAGACTGTCTGTATCTGAACATCTGGACGCCGGCACATACTGCTTCTGAAAAACTTCTGGTAGCAGTATGGATTCACGGGGGTGGCTTTGAACATGGGTTTTCCACAGAACTGGAGTTTGATGGGGAAGCTTATGCAAAAAAAGGTGTGATCCTGGCGACTATTTCTTACCGCGTCAACGTGTTTGGTTTCCTTTATGATCAGAAACAGGAAGAGGAACTTGGTTTCAGCGGCAACCAGGGACTGCTCGACCAGGTTCCGCACTGGAGTGGATCTCTGAAAATATCGCTGCCTTCGGTGGGAATCCGGATAACATCACAATCATGGGCCAGTCCGCCGGAGCTATGAGTTCACATGTACTCACATTTTCTCCGCTGGCCACACCGATGATCCATCAGGCTATCCTTCAGAGCGGAAGCATTGCCTGTTTTCCGTCTCCAATGGTATTTACCAAAGCACAGGCGCAGGCGGTAACGGATAAGTTCTATGAACTGTGCGGTGTTTCTTCTATCGAAGAGTTACGCAGACTCCCCGCAGAAGATCTGCTGGACAAATCCGATGAACTGATGGCTCTGTACCCATCCCTTCCGTTTCGTCCGGTCGTCGACGGTCATGTACTTCCTGATACTCCGGATGTTCTGACAAAAGAAGGGGGCATGGCCCATATCCCCTATCTGATGGGTGTTACCAAGGATGATCTGTTTATCCCGGAGGGTGCTTCCCACAGAGCGGGTGGGTTCTTCACTGCTGCCGTTTCTTTTGCAAATGCCTGCCGGAAGCAGAATCTTCCGGTATATCTCTATGAATTCTGCCATGATCTGCCGGGTAGTGATGACGGTGCTTTCCACTCTTCGGAACTGTGGTACACTTTCGGAACTCTGAACCGTTGCTGGCGCCCGATGACCGATGAGGATTATGCACTGGCTGAGGAAATGGTGACCTGTTGGACGAGCTTTATGAAGCAGGGAGATCCGAATGAAGATGTGAAGGAAGAATGGAAGGCCTGGACAGAGAATGGCTGCTTTATTAAAACCTTTGCTTAATCGTTGAACGCTTCGCGAATTTGACTCGTTGGCGCGGTAGTCGTCAAGGTCTCGTGCAATGCAAAAAAATGGAACCAGGCATTCATTTTTTGAATTGTCAGGTTCCATTTTTATTTTTCAATATATATATTTTTCTTTTATACGAAATATCCGGATCAAAAACATGAGTAAGTAGCCATTCTCCAAAGTAAAACGTGCATATTACAAATGTTTTTGAGCGTTACAGGTATATAGAACAGCCATACAATATTTGACTGTTTTCGGTTACCTCAGATTTTTCCATCCAATCGTTCCAGCATATCCCAACATCCCCACAGATACATGATTCCCAGTGCCCGGTCATACAGTCCGTAGCCCGGTCGGCAATGGGCTTCTTCTCCCCAGAGATGTCTTCCGTGATCCGGGCGTACATAGCCGGTATAACCACAGTCATGATAGGCTCGCATAATTTCCAGAATCCCGGTATCACCGTCGCAGTCTCTGTGGGAAACTTCTGAAAAATCTCCGTTCGGGTAGTGTCGAAGGTTTCGGATATGGGCAAAAGCGATCCGGTCACAGTAGGTTCGAATGATATCTGCCACATTATTTTCCATATTCGCACCCAGCGATCCGGAACACAGACACAGACAGTTGTATTCATCATCTACCATATGAAGAAACCTTCCTATAGATTCTTTATCACAAAGCAGTCTCGGAATCCCGAAAATATCCCATGGGGGATCATCCTGATGGATCGCCATCTTGATCCCGGTCTCATGGCAGGTCGGCATAATGGCTTCCAGAAAATACTGCAGGTTTTCCCAGAGTTTTTCCTTCGTCACCGGGTGGTACGCCTCAAAAAGTTCATCCAGTTTCGCCATCCGCTCCGGCTCCCAACCCGGAAATGTTTTCCCGTGCAGATTTTTCAGGATATACTCCGCCATCTCCTTATAATCATCCTGTATCTTGCTTTTTTCATAATATAACGCATTGGATCCATCCTCCAGCGGATGAAAAAGATCCGTCCGTGTCCAGTCAAAGATCGGCATAAAATTGTAAGTCACTACTTTGACACCGAATTTTGCAAGGTTTTTCAATGTTGTCTTATAATTTTCAATATACTGATCCCGTGTGGGCAGACCGATCTTAATATCGTCACGGACGTTGACACTCTCCACCACATCCATGTGAAAACCTGCACCCTCGATGCGCTCTCGAACTTTCTCAATCTCTTCCACTGTCCAGATCTCTCCCGGCTGCTTGTCGTGAAGTGCCCAGACAAGTCCGCCCACGCCCGGAATCTGCCGGATCATCTCCGGTGTAATATCATCATTTCCATCGCCATACCAGCGAAATGTCATCTGCATCCCGACACCTCCATCTGCTATGCAAACACTACCCGCAGTTCCACCGCTTCGTGTCCCGTCAGTGCCGTACTTCTGGCATCCGGCTGAGTGGTTGCTATATACAGAGAGAATTTGTTGCTATCGACATAACGTTTTCCCTCTTCGTCCACAATGGTAAATGCCCGCGGATCGATGGTAAGTTCTGTCTCGATACTCTCTCCCGCCTTCACCCTCACGCGCCGGAATCCGCACAGGCTGTGATTTCGGACTGCATATTTTGACTTCCAGTCTTTGATGTAAACCTGAACAACCTCTTCTGTATCCCATTTTCCCGTATTTGTCACCGTACAGCGGATCTTTACCGGTTTTTCTTTTTCCGGCTGTTCAGCAAATTCTGCTGCTGACACCTTCACATTCCCATAAGTCAGACCAAAGCCAAACGGATACAACGCTTCCTGTTCCATATAACGGTAAGTTCTGTTTTTCATGGAATAATCGGTAAATTCCGGTAGGTCGGAGGTGTCCTTATAGAAGGTCACCGGCAATTTGCCGCTCGGCGATACTCTGCCAAAAAGGACATCCGCCACAGCAGTTCCACCCTCTGCTCCCGGATACCATGCCTGTAAGATGGCATTCGTATGGGCATCCGCATACCGAAGATCCATGGCGCTTCCGGAGAGAACAACAGTGATCACTGGTTTTCCCACAGCAGTAACTGCCTCGAGGAGTCTCTGCTGGCAGCCCGGGAATTCCAGAGAGGCTTTGTCTCCTGCCTGTCCACGGTTGCTCTGATCCGGCTCTTCTCCTTCCATCAGTTCATCAAGACCCAGTACCACGATCGTCACATCACACTGTTTCGCCGTGATCACCGCTTCCGAGATCCTGTCGTCCTTCCAGGCCAGATTCTCCATCGTATCTTTATACATATGTGATCCTTCTGCATAATATACCCGGCAGTCGTCTTCCACTTCTTTCTGGATACCTTCCAACACCGTTACGTAACGGGAAGAAGTTCCATGATAATTCCCCTGCAGTGCGATCCGGTTGTTGGCGTTCGGTCCCACAACGCCAATCGTACGGATTTTCCGTTTATCCAACGGCAGGATACCGTCATTTTTCAAAAGTACCATTCCCTTGTGCGCCGCTTCCACAGCCAGGTTTCGATGTTCCTTACACTCCACAACCTCATATGGAATATCATCGTATTCACTTCCGTCGAACATTCCCAGAAGAAAACGGGTGGTAAACACACGGATACAGGATTCGGTGATCTGTTCTTCCGTCACCAGTCCGTCCTGCAGTGCAGCCATGATATATGCATAGGTGCATCCACAGTTCAGGTCACATCCTGCTTCCAGTGCCATCTGCGCGGACTCTTTCGGTCCGTTTGTAACCTTATGGAACTGGTGAAAATCCTGGATTGCCCAGCAGTCCGATACCACATGTCCCTCAAATCCCCAGTCTTCCCGAAGAATTTTTTTCAGTAACGTCTTGCTTCCGCAGCTTGGTTCTCCATTGGTCCGGTTATATCCTCCCATCACTGCTTCCACACCACCTTCTTTAACTGCCGCCTCAAAAGCCGGAAGATAAGTCTCATACAGGTCTTTTTGTGAAACTACCGCATCAAACTCATGACGGATCGCCTCCGGACCGGAATGTACGGCAAAATGCTTTGCACATGCCGCCACTTTCATCGTCTCACCATCTCCCTGTAAGCCCTTGATAAATGCCACACCGAGTCTCGCGGTCAGAAACGGATCTTCTCCATACGTTTCATGCCCGCGTCCCCACCTCGGATCACGGAAAATATTGATGTTCGGTGACCAGAAAGTCAGTCCTTTGTAAATATCTCTGTCTTCTTCTTTGGAAAATGCATTATACTTGGCTCTGCCCTCTTCTGCAATCACATCAGCGATCTTCTGCATCTCCTCTTCATCAAACATGGCCGCACAACCGATTGCCTGTGGAAATACCGTTGCAGTACCTGCACGTGCCACTCCGTGAAGTGCCTCATTCCACCAGTTATAAGACGGCAGACCCGCTTTTTCGATCAGCGGCGCGTCATATTTCAGCTGCTGCGCCTGCTCTTCCGTTGTAAGCGTATCAGTAAGTGCTGCTGCTCTTTCATAAGCCGAAAGATTTTTGTCTTTATATTTTTCCATATTGTTCTCCTTAAAAAGCCGATGCTTTTGCCTGTTTTTCTGATTGTAACATAATCACGTCCCAATTTCAAGACAAAAATAAACGGAACTGTGCCATAATTCCTCAGCTTATCAAATTCTATCAAGCTTAAATGCAATATATTGTAAAAAATTCTAAATAACAGACATACAGCCAACAACGCTGAAAACAACTTCTACACTAACAGGGCGTTAATAATTTCGTAAGTAAATCCGTGCAACTGCACTATCACCGAAATTTCCAAAAAACGCACTATCCTGAGATATCTGTACTAAAATGGGACTAAGTGAGCGTCAGCG
>OLOV01002968.1_pt1 | contig 10865 bp, 9 predicted proteins | sample 1672931 | NCBI WGS metagenome assembly OLOV01 (sample SAMEA3136738, study PRJEB25190) | human gut metagenome | biome: human gut; feature: human-associated habitat; material: faeces | place: Austria | collected 2013
CGTTGCTGCTCCTTTTCCCCAAAAAGCTCACGCTTTTCGGGGACCCCGATAAAAAGAGGTGGATGTCTTTTTGTTTTCATACGAAAACAGGAGGGATTCGAACCCGTGAGGGCATGGGAAAACACATGGGTAGACAAAACAGAGGGGCTGTGTCAGCCCCTCTGAATCGTAGAAACCTATGCAAATGTTCTGCTTAGTCCCAATCGTCATCGTAGTCAAAATGCTCTACATCCATGTCGCGGATTTTACCTGTCTTTGCATTGATCTCGTACTCGTATTCTGCAGAATTTGTGTAAAACTCGATCTCATAAACGCGGATGCCATCTTCATAATCCAGTTTGGTTTTGGTGAAGGTAGCGGAAGAAGCGGAGACTCCGGCATCTTTCAGGGCGATGGATTTTGCTTTGGCCTTGCCGATATAGGTCGAGGACGAAGTGTTTTTCCTCGGAATTTTGTAATTCTCAATGTCCTTATCGTACGAGATGATTTTGCCGTTGGAAGCAAGAATCTCATAATCGTACTCGGTGTTGCCGCTGTAGAATTCGATTTCATAAACATGTCTGCCGTCCTCGTAGTCCAGTTTTGCTTTGACGAAAGTCGTTTTGGAAGCAGAAACACCTGCGTGCTTGAGTGCGATGGATTTCGCTTTGGCCTTGGTGATGCGCTTGGATGAGGTGCTTTCCTTCGGAATCGAGTATCCTTCAATATCCTTGTCGAAGGAGAGAATTTCACCACTCGATGCAAGAATCTCGTAGTCATACTCGGTGTTGCCGCTGTAGAATTCGATTTCATAAACACGTCTGCCGTCCTCGTAGTCCAGTTTTGCTTTGACGAAAGTCGCTTTGGAAGCAGAAACGCCTGCGTGCTTGAGTGCGATGGATTTGGCTTTCGCTTTTGTGATTTTTTTCGTAGTGGTTGTTTGGCTTTCCGTAGTTGTTCCGGTTTCTGCCTCCTGCGTGACAGCGTTTCTGTCAGCCTGCAGGATACTGCCATCGACAGCGTTGACGCGATATTCGTAGGTGTAGCTGCCGGAGGTAAAGGTTACCGTATAGAAGGAGAGACCGTTTTCGGTGCGATACTTTGCAGTCAGGTCGTTGACCTGATTTTCCTTCAGGCCTGCATCGCTGAGCGCAATATCCGCGCCTTTGCCCATGCCGATGAGAGCAGCTGATGTGCTGGCGTCTGCTTGACTCATAGAGAACGATACGCCGGAGATCACCAACGCGCCGCAGACTGCGATAGCCGCGAGTTTTTTCTGATAATTTGATACATTCGTAAATTTTTTCATAGTGTCAACATCCTTTCCTAACATTTATGCCCCGCAGATAAGCACTGCGGGAATCGTGCTTGTTTTGCTTTTATGTGAACATTGTAGCCTGTCAAGATTAAAGAAATATTAAAAAGTGAAAAAATATGCGATCGCTTCGTTGCTGCTTCTTTTCCCCAAAAATCTCACGCTTTTCGGGGACCCCGATAAAAAGAGGTGGATGTCTGTTTGTTTCTTACGAAAACAGAAAGGGATTCGAACCCGTGAGGGCATGAGCGTTCATTGAGAAATATTTGATCATACGACATTTTTCGACAAAGTTCGCCGAAATTGGCGTCAAAATAATTGCCTGCAAGCCGCATTTGTTTTAAACTGATAGCATAAGCTAAACTTTGAAGACAACAGGGGGGACGAAGAAGTGAAGAAAAAGTTATGCAGGAAGCTTATTGCACTGGTGGCGGCATTTTGCATTTTGACATCCGGCTGCGGCACCGTGGAAGGAGGCAGTGAGCCGGCTCATGCGGCTTACGCATCGGCACAGAGCAGTTCCAAAACATCGACAAGCATTACCAGCGTGAAACAAGTTAAGTACGAGTCGCTGAAAATAAAATGGAGGAAAATTGAGAATGTAAAAAAATATGAAGTTTACCGGGCAGACAAAGCAACAGGTACTTACAAGAAAATTGCGTCGATAAACGGCACGAGCTACTGCGATGCAAAAATAAGACAGAACAAAATTTACTATTATAAAGTAAAACCTGCGGCGGACGGGGCGGCGCAGAGCACGAGCAAATCCGGAAAAATCAAGACAGCGGTTTCGCTTGCCAAAATTCCGAAGCAGGAAGAGGGCGGTGCCTATGCGCAGGTCAACGGTGGGAAACCGACCTTTTCAAGCTACGAAAAGAAGAGAAGGAATTTTGAAGAGTATGCGGCACTGGATGAGCTCGAAAGATGTGGAATTACTTATGCCTGCATAGATAAAAGCATGATGCCGACGGAAACACGCGGCAGTATCGGGATGATTAAGCCATCAGGCTGGCACACCGTGCGGTACGACGATTTGATTTCGGACAAATATCTGTATAATCGCTGCCACTTAATCGGCTATCAGCTCACGGGGCAGAACGCGAACAAGCAAAATCTGATTACAGGGACGCGTGCTCTGAATGTCACGGGAATGCTGCCTTTTGAGAACGAGGTGGCGGAGTATATTAAAGAAACCGGAAACCATGTGCTTTACAGGGTTACGCCGATATTTAAAGGAGATAATTTAGTTTGCAGCGGTGTGCAGATGGAAGCGCAGTCGCTGGAAGATGACGGGATTTCGTTTAATATTTTTGCGTATAATTCACAGCCGGGCATTGTGATTGATTACAAGACCGGGGACAGTCATGCACTGACAAAAAATTCCGGCGGCAGTTTACCCAAACCTGCGATAGTGACGCGCGATCAAATCCTGAAAGCAGGCTATGAACCGTGTGGACAGTGCAAACCGTGAGAGCCGGCTGATCCATTGGAATTTATTAATTGAAAGAAATTCCGCAAGTGGGGCACAATAACACGGGGGTGATCGCATGAATTCAATTTGGAGTGAAACCGTAAATTTAAAGACATTCCATTCCTTGGATCAGAACATGACGGTTGACACGGCTGTTATTGGCGGCGGACTGGCAGGAATCTTGACGGCATACAAGCTGAAGGAGCATGGTGTAGAGAGCATAATCCTTGAAGCTGGTGAAATATGCAGCGGCCAAACGAAAAACACAACCGCAAAAATTACATCGCAGCACGGCGAGATATACGATAAAATCACAAAATATTACGGACACGAGCCGGCGGCTCAGTATGCAGCGGCAAACGAAAACGCAATTAAGGAATACGAACAAATCATAACGCAAAGAAACCTAGAATGCGATTTTGAGAAAAAGGACGCTTGCTTATATTCTACCGAGGAAGAAAACACATTAGACAGGGAATATATGTCGGCAAGCGCTGCCGGAATCGACTGCTATATGACCGAGAAGACAGACCTTCCGATAAAAATAACGGATGCACTGGTATTCAAGAATCAAGCGCAGTTTCATCCGCTCAAATTTGTCAGCGGTATTATAAATGACTTAGAATGTTTCGAGCACACCGCAGTGACACGAATCGTCGGCAGCACCATTTATACGAAAAATGCTCGAATCGAAGCCAAAAACATCGTCATTGCCACGCACTATCCGTTTATTAACTTTCCGTCCTATTACTTCCTAAGGATGAGTCAAGAGCGAAGCTATGTTGCGGCGCTGGAAGGAAAAGGCGTTAAACTTGACGGAATGTATATCGGCAGCGGAAACGAAAGCCTGTCATTCCGAAGCTATGGCGATTACATTCTTCTTGGTGGCGGCGCGCACAGAACAGGGGTCATGCCAAGCAAGATGCCGTTTGACATGTTGGCAGAAAAGGCACGGGAGCTCTATCCGAATCACAAAATCACAGCGAAGTGGTCTGCACAGGATTGTGTTACGGTTGACAACATTCCGTATATCGGCAGATTCGGCGGTGATAATTCAAACATTTTTATTGCGACCGGCTTCGGTAAATGGGGCATGACAAGCTCAATGGTGAGCGCCGGTATTATCAGCGGTCTGATTTGCGGGAGCCCGCTGGATTACGGCGAAGTTTTTTCACCGCAGCGGTTTAAGTTTGCTGCCGCAAGAAAGAACATCTTTACAAATACAAAAGAAACCGTGAAGGGATTTTCGGCGCATCTTAAGAGAGCAAACGGCGAGCTTCACAATCTTCCGGTGGGTACGGCAAAGGAAATAAAGTATAAAGACAAAAAGGCCGGTGCATATCGGGACGAAAACGGCAGAATCTACATCGTAACATTGAAATGCCCGCATCTGAAATGCAAGCTCAATTGGAATGATTCCACGAAGACATGGGACTGCCCGTGCCACGGCTCAAGATATAGTTTTAAGGGTGAACTCGTTGATAATCCCGCGCAGCAAAGCTCGATATTGATTGCAGAGGAAGATTGAAACGCTGTAAATTAGCACACGGGTAAACTTACAAATTTTGTTGTGAACAGGAAGCAAAGGATTCAACCGCGCCCAATAAAAATCATAGATTATATCGGAAGTGTTCGATATCCTCCTCTAAAATCAGGTGGCGCTTGGAATCGTTTTCTGTTATAGGGCGAATCGGACGACAGGGATTTCCGTATGCTAAGTATCCGGCGGGGATGTCCTTTGTCACTACACTGCCGGCACCGATGACAGAGTTGTCACCAATGTGGACGCCATCAATAACGACAGTGTTTGACGCAATCCAAACATTGTTTCCGATATGAATTCCAGAAGCGAATTCTGCCATTGTTGTTCTGCCTTGGTCATCCACTCCCATGCGCTCAGAAGCAATCAAAGGATGGTTTGTTGCCATGAGAGAAACATTGGGACCTATTGCAACATTATTTCCGATAAGGACACGAGCATCATCCATGACCGTAAAATTAAAATTTGCAAAGAAATTCTCACCAATAAAGGTGTGACACCCGTAATTAAACTGGACCGGACCTTGGCAATAGAAGGTCTCACCGCACTTTCCAAGAATATTGCGTAGAAGCTCTTGGCGTGCAGGGTCGTATTCATCTGTTTGATTAAACTTTTGGCAGGCTTCGTGTGCAGTATGTTTGATATCTTTTAATTCCTGTCTGCGTGGGTCAAACATTTTTCCTGCAAAAATTTTTTCTTCTTCTCTCATTTTCCCTCTTCTTTCTTTTAATAAAATACCCGAGCGAGACGCATGTCTCGAAATAAGTATAAGATACAATCTTTCTTAATATTATATACGTTTTTCCAACAGATTTCGACCCTGAATCAAAAATTAATGGAATATGGGAAGATATGCGCGCACCTGCAGAGGCATGGGAGGCCAATCGGTGCGATGGATATGTTGATTGCCGCACATGCAAAATCGGAAGACCTCATACTGGTAACGAATAACTTGCAGGAGTTTGAGCGCGTTCCGCAGCTGAAACTGGAAAATTGGACAGAATAAAAGTGGAGGGAATGGAAAAGCGGAATCGACATTATGGATACCGGGCTGAACGACTGCAGAAGAGAGGCATATCGGGAAGTGGGACGAACAGTTTTTGGTACTGCAAAAGGGATGCAAGGCAGAGAAATTACAAATATTGATATAAAGAAAAGAGGTGTACTCATGTGTACAGCAGCAACTTATAAGACAAAGGATTTTTATTTCGGCAGAACGCTGGATTATGAATTTTCGTACGGTGAGGAAATCGTGATTATGCCGCGGAATTATCCGATTCCGTTCCGCTTTGAGGAAACGGACCGCGAGCACTATGCTATTATCGGCACGGCGCATGTGGCGGACGGATACCCGATGTTTTATGATGCGGTCAACGAAAAAGGTTTAGGAATGGCAGGCCTAAACTTTGTCGGAAACGCGGTTTATCGGCAGGAAATTTTACCCGCAGAAGGCGGCGTCGAAAATGCAGCACAGGCGGCGCAGTATGAGTTCATAACATGGATACTCAGCCGCTGCGCGAATGTTTCCCAGGCGCGGGAAAAGCTGGAAATCCTGAATCTAACAGAAACACCATATAACGAAATGCTTCCGGCGGCGCAGCTTCACTGGATCATTGCTGATGAAGAGGAAGCCATCACGGTGGAATCCGTGGCGGACGGATTAAAGATTTATGACAACCCGGTGGGAGTTTTAACGAACAACCCGCCGTTTGACATGCAGATGTTCAACCTGAACAATTACAGAAATTTGTCGGAAAAGAACCCCCAAAACACTTTCGATCCTAAGATTCCGCTCGCGGAATACAGCCGGGGAATGGGTGCGCTCGGACTTCCGGGAGATTTATCCTCCATGTCGCGCTTTGTCCGCGTTGCGTTTACAAAGCTTCATTCGGTTTCGGGTGCTTCAGAGGAGGAGAGCGTCAGCCAGTTCTTTCATATTCTGGGCTCGGTCGAGCAGCAGAGAGGCTGCTGTGAGGTCGCAGACGGCAAATATGAGATTACCATCTACAGCGCCTGCTATAATGCGAGCAGAGGCATTTATTACTACACAACTTATGATAACAGCCGCATTACTGCGATAGACATGCATCGGGAAGACCTGAACGGAGAAAGCCTTGTACGATTTCCGATGCTGACCAAGACCGATATTTTATGGCAAAATGTGTGATGAAACCCAATCTTTCGTATATCGAATAAACTCTTTTATGAGCGTGGAATCGAGTTGTTTATTTTCTAGAAGGAGAACGATATGCTGCATAATATACTTGCATTTGCGCCGCTGGTTTTGCTTCTATGTTTTTTGCGAACATATTGACTTTTTAAATAAGTATATTATAATTAAGTAAATCGCAAATTACTAATTTCATTATGAGAGGTGCATGGATGTTCTTCGGGAGAGAAAACGAACTTAATACATTAAATAGACTCTATAACTCCAATAAGTTTGAATTTGCCGTTATTTATGGTCGTCGTCGTGTAGGCAAGACAGCGCTTATCAATGAGTTCACGAAAGATAAAGATACCATTTTCTTTACAGGAGTGGAAACTAACCAAAAACAAAATCTTGAAAACTTTTCAAGGTGCATTATGGAATACAATATCGGAGTGCCTGTTGACACGTCATTTCCTTCGTTTCAGGCAGCGTTAGAGTATGTTTTTGAATTGGCAAAAACAAAGAGAATTGTGCTTGTCATCGACGAATATCCATATGTTGCCCGCACCTCAAAAAGTCTTGCATCCACACTTCAGCTTTTAATTGATAAAAACAAGGATGACTCAAAATTGCTTTTGATTCTGTGCGGCTCTTCTATGTCGTATATGGAGGACCATGTTTTAGCATATAAAGCGCCCCTTTACGGAAGAAGAACAGCGCAGCTCAAAATCAGACCGTTTGATTTTTTTGAGGCCTGTAATTATTTCACAAAGCTATCGAGCATTGATAAAGCTTTGGCTTATGGAATTGTTGGAGGAACACCGCAATATTTGATGCAGCTTGATGAGAATCTTTCCATAGAGGAAAATATCAAAAATACACATTTGAATCCTGCGTCATCTATTTTTGAAGAGCCTAACAACTTATTGAAACAGGAAGTACGAGAACCGGCAATTTACAATGCGGTGATTACCGCCATTGCAACCGGCTCGTCCAAAATGAACGAGATTTCCAACAAAATTGATGAAGAAACAAGCGTGTGTGCCTCATATATTAAGAATCTGATTACACTCGGCATCATAAAAAAAGAATCGCCTTACGGTGAAAAATCAAGCCGCAAGACGATTTACTCCATTGAGGATAACATGTTCCGATTTTGGTATCGCTTTGTGCCGGAAAATACTTCGCTTATTTCCCGCGGAGCAACTGACTTGGCATACCGCCGCATTGCCCCTGAAATTTCCTCCTACATGGGCAGCGTGTTCGAGGACATTTGTAAACAGTATTTGTGGAAGCTGCTCCTTGAAAGAAGGTGCGAGGTCGATTTCAGCGATCTTGGCCGTTGGTGGGGAACGAATCCTAAGACCAAGACCCAAGAAGAAATTGATATTATGGGAACCGACAAAGATGCCGCTTTATTTGGCGAGTGCAAGTGGACTAGCGAAAAAGTTGACCGTGGTGTGCTTGAGACACTTGTGGAGCGCAGCGCATTGTTCCACTATAAGAAAAAGCATTTTTACCTCTTTGCGAAAAACGGATTTACCAAGGGCTGTATCGACAAAGCAACTGAGATGGGCAATGTCACGCTCGTAACCTACGAAGATATGCTAAATCCTTAATCTTTATACCTGCCCTGCTCCGTTCGGAGCAGGGTGGTTGTCGTTTTCGCCGCCGACATATTCATCCGTAAGCTGTCTGAGATAGTTTTTTTGAAAACAGGTGAGGGTTTTACTTTTTTCATTCGACAAAATATGCAAAAGGGGTTAAAATATATACATTACGGAGGAAAATTATGAAAAAAATACTATGTTTACTGCTTACAGCAAGCATGATGCTTACGTTCGCGGCGTGCGGCAGCGATGATACGGGTACAACGCCGAGCGCGGACGATCAGCAGACGGTCAATGAAAATACGCCTACAGATGGGCAGGATGAGGATCTGAATGCCGATGACAGCACCGACGCAGACAAAGACGCGGAGGAAGAAGATAAGGAAGCCGGCGCAAAAGATGATGAGAAGAAAGACGATGTGAAGAAACCGGAGAGCAGCAAACCTTCCGGCAGCAAGCCTTCATCGAGCAAGCCTTCAAACAGCAAACCTTCCGGCAGCAAGCCTTCATCATCCAAAGGCGATTCAGCCTCGGAAACCAAGAAGCCGACATCTGCGCTCAATCTTTTGAGCACGGTTTGGAAATCGTATAAGGAAAGCGAGAAATTCCCGGCAGCAGGCGGAGACTATTCCGAAGAAAATGCAAGAGAAGATGCTCCGGGCAAATTCAGCACGAGTGATTCCGATGCTCTGTCATCCACATTAGCGGTTCCTGCGGATTCCGCCGATCTCATCAGCAGTGCGGCCTCCCTGACGCACATGATGAACCTGAACACATTTACCGCCGGTTCCTTTAAGACGAAGAGCACAGGCGATGCGGACAAGCTGGCGGCGGCAATGAAGGAAAGCATCGAAAACAGAAAATGGGTGTGCGGCTTCCCTGAAAAGATGGCAGTCATCACCATTGATAAATATGTTGTGGCCGTTTACGGCGCAGCGGATTTGGTAGATACTTTCAAGACAAAACTTCAGAAAGCATACACAGGCGCGAAAGTTTACTGTGAGGGGAATATTGAATAATGAAAACACAGACGAAAACAAAAAGCTTCAGACAGCGCGGAGTAAAACTCTGCGCTGCATTTTTGCTGGTAATTCTGCTGGCAGCCTGCGGCACGCAGGGCGAAAACAAGCCGCAGACAAAGACGGACGAGAAGGGCTTTTATTCCTATGACGGCTATGTGGTAAAGACGGATTACCCACTCGACGAAGATTCCGTCAATAAAGCAGCGGAAAAAATCAAGAATATCTACGATATGTATCTTGAGGGCACAAATGTGCAGCCGTATTATTCCATCGTACCGGATAAGAACTATTGCATAGGTGCGGAGGCGGGCATTGACACCATAGACTATAAGAAGATGGTCGACCTGATGAAATTAAAGACCGATTATATGCCTTATCTTGATATAACGGGGCTGCTTGGCATTACGGATTACTATAAGACCGACGCGCACTGGCGGCAGGAGAAGATTACGGACGTTGCTGCAAAGCTCGCTGAGGCGATGGGCGCGAGCCTGAATGCCGAATATGAAGCAAAGGAAGCCAAGGCGGATTTCGTCGGGGCGTACAGTCGTCAGTCTGACCTTGAGATGGAGGCAGAACCGCTGAATTACCTGTACAATGCGCTTTTTGACTCCTGCAAAGTCACGGATTACGAAACAAATAGCGAAATGCCGATTTACGATTTAGCGAAAACGGAAAGCGCAAAAGGTGAAGGCTATGATATGTTCCTCGGCGGAAGCAAATCGCTGATTACCATTGAAAATCCAAACGCTGCGACGGATAAGGAGCTTGTGATATTCCGCGATTCTTTCGGAAGCAGCATTGCGCCGCTTTTCGCGGAGGCCTACAGCAAGATAACGCTGGTCGACATACGCTATCTGCCGAGTGAGATGGTCGGCAGGTTCGTGACCTTCGACAATCAGGACGTGCTTTTCCTTTACAGTACGCCTGTGCTGAACAACAGCGTGACGATGAAATAGAGAAACAAGAGGTTTTGGATTACAATCCAAAACCTCTTTTTTGTTGTTTCTTTGCCGAAAATCAAGTATACTATAGATACATGAATGTGCGGAACAGACAGAAAACATAGACTTTCCGAAGGGAGTGTGAAGAAATGGGTGATACTGTAAAGAAGAAAATCTCCATCGGTGTGGAGGATTTTAAGGAAATAATCGAGAAAGACGGATATTTTGTCGATAAGACTTTGATGATAAAGAAACTGATTGAAAGTCAGGCGAAGGTTACTTTGTTTACCCGCCCGAGACGCTTCGGCAAGACGCTCAATCAGTTTATGATCCGCCGCTTCTTTGAGGATGAAATCACAGAAAAAGGTGAAAAAGTGGACAATGGCTATCTCTTCGACGGGCTGAAAATTGCAGAGTGCGGCGAAGAAATCCTCAAACATCAGCAGCAGTATCCGGTGATTTTTCTGACTTTAAAGTCAGCGAAGCAGCCGACATACGAAATGGCGTATGCATGCCTTGTGGACGAAATCTGCAAGGAATTTGAAAGACACAGCTATGTTTTAGCGGGCGAAATGCCGAAGAGAAATAGGGAAAGATTTGAAAGAATTCAGCTGGGAAAAGGCAGCCGGGATGAGTATGCAAAAGCACTTGGCTTCCTTTCAGAGTGCCTTTTTAAATATCATGGAAAAAGCGCCTTCATCCTCATCGACGAGTACGATGTACCGCTGGAAAACGCGTATTTCAGGGGCTTTTATGACGAGATGATTGACTTTATCCGCTCGCTCTTTGAATCGGCACTCAAGACAAACCCTTATCTTGAAAAAAGTGTAAT
>OLOV01002969.1_pt1 | contig 10864 bp, 9 predicted proteins | sample 1672931 | NCBI WGS metagenome assembly OLOV01 (sample SAMEA3136738, study PRJEB25190) | human gut metagenome | biome: human gut; feature: human-associated habitat; material: faeces | place: Austria | collected 2013
CGCCCGCCGGGCGGCTTCCTCACAGTTTTAGGGGAATGACCGTTTCCTTGCCGGTTTTCCTGGCATATTGTGCTTTTTGCAACGAAAAAACTCTTGTCATACATCTGGATATTCAGTATAATTGGAAGGAAGCGTCAAGACAGCGACAGGCGGCAGTAAGTTTCTGTTAAGATTTCGACAGAAATCGATATGCCGCCTGGTCATGGCCGCGCCGCTTCTGCCGCCATACAGAGCGACGCGGCAACAAACACAGACGTATGTAAAGGTGAAAGAAGAATGGAAAAAAGGAAGAAAACAAGGTTCATCGTGGTGTGGCTGCTCATCACCGCGGCGTTCCTGGCCGGTTCTCTGCTTGTTCCCGGACACGGCAAGTCGGAGTCGGTGCAGGAGGCCATGCGTGACGCGGTGCTCCACGGCACGAACCGCATCAGCCTGTTCGGGCTGAAGGACGTGAACCCCGCTTACATCTCGTCGTTGGTGGTAGTGGGCATCATCCTGGTGGCGGCGCTGCTGCTGCGCCTGTTCGTCATTCCCCGGTTCAAGACCGTTCCCGGCAAGCTCCAGATGGTGCTGGAGACGGTGGTGGGCCTGTTTGACGGCATGGCGAAGGGAAACAGTCCCCACCGCAACAAATTCCTGGGCGCGTACATTTTCGGCGCTGGCGTGTATATCTTTATCGGCACGCTGTTCGAGCTGTTCGGCTTCCAGGCCATCACCACCGGTGGACACACCATCGCGCTGCCCGCGCCGCTGTCCGACGTGAATGCCGCCATCTCCCTGGGCTGTCTGTCCTACGGCGTGATCCTGGTGGGCGGCATCGTGGCCAACGGCGCAAAGGGCGCAGGCAAGGCCCTGAAGGACTTCTCCCTGCCGCTGTCCATGAGCTTCCGACTGTTCGGCGCGCTGCTCAGCGGCCTGCTGGTGACGGAGCTGGTTTATTACTATGTGACCATGAGCTTTGTGCTGCCGGTGATCATCGCCGTGCTGTTCACCATGCTCCACGCGCTGATCCAGGCCTACGTGCTGACCACCCTGACCTCTATGTTCTACGGCGAGGCCACGGAGAAGCACGAACCTAAGCCCAAGGCAAAAAAAGTGAAGAAAATCAAAACTGCTAATAACTGACGGAGGAAAGAAAATCATGAAAAAGCTGACCAACAAGAAGATGTTTGCCCTGCTGCTGTGCCTGGTGATGGCGCTGACCGCCATGTTCACCGTGACCGCATTTGCCGACACCGAGCCTGCCGCCGACGCGGCCATGGCCCAGACCGAGGCCGCCGATGACAGCAGCGTTACCGGCTCCAAGGCTACCGCCTCCGCCATCGCCATCGGCGTGGCCGCCGCTGCCGGCGCTATCGGCATGGGCATGGCCATCGCCAAGTCCGTGGAGGGCATCTCCCGCCAGCCCGAGGCCGAGGGCAAGATCCGTACCACCATGATGCTGGGCCTGGTGTTCCTGGAGACCGTCGTTATCTACGCCCTGCTGACCGTCATCCTCATCATCTTTGTGCTGTAAGGAACGGAGAGTAACGCTATGAGTAACATCCCACTGAATATTGATTGGCAGCAGATCCTGCTGCACTTCTTCAACTTCTCCATTCTGGTGGGCGGACTGTACCTGCTGCTGTTCAAGCCTGTGAAGGACTTCATGGACAAGCGCGTCAAGCACTATGCCGACATGGAGAGCGCAGCCCAGGAGCGGGAGAAGCACACCGCCGACATGGAGGCGGCTATGAAGCAGCGCGAGGCCGCCTTTGACGCCGAGCTGGAGGAGAAGCGTGCCGCCGCCGCCAAGGAGGCCGAGGCCTTCGCCCAGCAGCAGCGTGCCGCTGCCCAGCAGCAGGCCGACAAGCTCCTGGCCGCCGCCCGCGAAAATGCGGAGAACGACCGGAAAAAGATCGTGGCCGAGGCCAACCGCGAGGCCGTGTCCATCGCCGAGGACGCCATGGAGAAGCTCCTGGCCGCCCAGACCGCCCGCGCCTACGACAGCTTTGTAAACGCCGCCGAAGGGGAGGAGAGTCATGAACAATGAGCCTCGCCTGACGGCCATCCTGCTCAGCGCCTGCCCTCCCGATGACGCCCAGCAGCGCCGCCTGGAGGAAGTGCTGACGAAAAAGTACGGCAAGCCCGTGTCCCTGACCTGGCAGGAGGACAAAACCGCCGCCGGCGGCTTCCGCATCCGCCTGGGCAGCGAGATCATCGACTGGACCGCCGAGGGCCGCCTGACCCAGCTGAAGGATAAGCTGGCGTCCCTCCGCCCCGGCGAGGGGGATGTCATCTCCCTTATCCGCGACACCGTCCGCGACTGGACGCCGGAGGTCTACGCCCGGGAGGAGGGCCATGTGCTCTCCGTGGCCGACGGTATCGCCTACGTGGAGGGGCTGGACAGCGCCACCTACGGCGAGATCCTTCTCTTTGAGGGCGGCATCCGCGGCATGGTGCAGGAGCTGCGGGGTGACCGCATCGGCTGCATCCTGTTCGGCCGCGTGGAGGAGGTCAGCGAGGGCACGGTGGTCTACCGCACCGGCAAGACCGCCGGCATCGGTGTGTCCGATGCCATCATCGGCCGTGTGGTGGACGCCCTGGGCGCACCCATTGACGGCGGCGGTGAGATCCCTGTGGATGCCTACCGCATGATCGAAAGCCCCGCCCCCGGCATCATCGACCGCCAGCCGGTGAACACCCCCATGCAGACCGGCATCCTGTCCATCGACTCCATGTTCCCCATCGGTCGCGGCCAGCGTGAGCTGATCATCGGCGACCGTCAGACCGGCAAAACGTCCATCGCCATCGACACCATCCTGAACCAAAAGGGCAAGAATATGCTCTGCATCTACGTGGCCATCGGCCAGAAGGCCAGCTCCGTGGCCCAGATCGCCGAGCTGCTTCGCCGCCACGGCGCGATGGACTATACCACCATCGTCTGTGCCGGCGCGGGCGAGTCTGCCTCCATGCAGTACATCGCCCCCTATGCCGGCGCGGCCATCGGCGAGTACTTCATGCACCAGGGCAAGGATGTGCTCATCGTCTACGACGATCTGAGCAAGCACGCCATCGCCTACCGCGCCCTGAGCCTGCTGCTGGGCCGTTCTCCCGGACGTGAGGCGTACCCCGGCGACGTGTTCTATCTGCACTCCCGTCTGCTGGAGCGCGCCGCCCGCCTCAGCGACGAGCGCGGCGGCGGCAGCATGACCGCCCTGCCCATCGTGGAGACCCAGGCCGGCGATGTGTCCGCCTATATCCCCACCAACATCATCTCCATCACCGACGGTCAGATCTTCCTGGAGAGCAGTCTGTTCTTCTCCGGCCACCGCCCCGCCGTCAACGTGGGCCTTTCCGTGTCCCGTGTGGGCGGCGCGGCTCAGACCAAGGCCATGAAAAAGGCCGTGGGCACGCTGCGTCTCGACCTGGCCCAGTACCGCGAGATGGAGGTCTTTACCCAGTTCTCCAGCGACCTGGACGAGGAGACGAAGAACCAGCTGGCATACGGCCAGAGCCTGATGTATATCCTGCGTCAGGGCCGCAGCAGCCCCCTGAGTCAGGCCCAGCAGATCATCACCCTGGTGACGGCAATGGCCCGCATCTATCAGAAGCTGCCCATCGGCCAGGTGCTGGACTTCCAGAAGTACCTCCTTGCCGCCTTCAACAGCGCCCAGCAGCCCCTGCTGCAGGATCTGGACGGCGGCGCGGCCCTGACCGACGAGGTGCGCAAGCAGATCACCGACTTTGCAAACACCACGCTGGAGCGCTACCGGCGTGCAGGCGGGCGGTGAGCGTATGGCCAGCACCAGTGAGATCCGCCGGCGCATCGGAAGCGTCCGGCAGACCCAAAAGATCACCCACGCCATGTACCTCATCTCCCAGGCCAAGCTGCGCAAGGCAAAACAGGAGCTGAGCAACACCCGTCCCTACTTTGATGCGCTGCAGACCGAGATCGGCCGTGTGTTCAACGCGGACGCCGCCGTGGAGAGCCGTTACCTTGAGCCGGCGCAGCTTCCTGTCAAGGAAGTGCCGCTGCGTCCGGCCTGCCTGCTCATCACCGCGGACAAGGGCCTTGCCGGCGCGTATAATCAGAACGCCATCCGCCAGGCCCAGCAGTTCATGGCCGACTACCCGGACACAGACCTCTATGTGGTGGGTGAGTATGGCCGCCGCTGGTTCGCCCAGCGGAACATCCCCATCGAGAAGAGCTTTCTCTACACGGCGCAGAACCCCACCCTGGGCCGCGCCCGTCAGATCGCCGAGCTGCTGCTGGAGCGGTATGACGCGGACGAGATCAACGCCGTGGTGGTGGTCTACACCGACATGAAGAACGGATTGGAGGCTGTGGTCCGCCAGGCCCAGCTCCTGCCCCTGCACCGGGAGCGCTTTGTGGCCGCCGCGGCCAACACGGCCCGGGATGATCTGTACGAGTTCATCCCCTCGCCGGACGCGGTGGTGGACAACGCCGCCCGCAGCTGCCTTACCGGATACATCTACAGTGCGCTGGTGGACAGCTTCTGCAGCGAGCAGAGCGCCCGCATGACCGCCATGAACGCGGCGGATCAGAACGCGGAGGAGCTGCTGAAGGACCTGTCCGTTCAATTCAACCGGGCGCGTCAGGCCGCCATCACCCAGGAGATCACCGAGGTCTCCGCCGGTGAGCGCGCCCAGCGCAGCAAGAAAGAAAAGGAGGGCGACCTCAGATGAAACAAGGAACTATCACGGGCATTTCCGGCCCTGTGATCGATGTGCGCTTCCCAGAGGGCACTCTGCCCGCCATCAACGAAGCGCTGACCGTCCAGGTCGGCGGCTTCACCTACACCATGGAGGTGGAGCAGCACCTGGAGAACAAGACCGTCCGCTGCGTCATGATGGCCGGCAGTGACGGCCTCAGCCGCGGTCTTACCGTCACCGCCACCGGCCACGGCATCGCCGTGCCTGTGGGCGAAAAGACGCTGGGCCGTATGTTCAACGTGCTGGGCGACCCTATTGACGGCGAGCCTCCCGTGGACGCGGCGGCGCCCCGCTGGGAGATCCACCGCAGCGCCCCCACCTTCGCCGATCAGATGCCCGCCGCCGACATTTTGGAGACCGGCATCAAGGTCATCGACCTGATCGAGCCGTACCCCAAGGGCGGCAAGATCGGCCTGTTCGGCGGCGCGGGCGTGGGCAAGACCGTGCTGATCCAGGAGCTGATCCACAACGTGGCCATGGAGCACGGCGGCTATTCCATCTTCACCGGCGTGGGCGAGCGCAGCCGTGAGGGCAACGACCTCTGGGGCGAAATGCGCGAGAGCGGCGTGTCCGACAAGACCGCGCTGGTCTTCGGTCAGATGAACGAGTCCCCCGGCGTCCGTATGCGCGTGGCGCTGTCCGGCCTGACCATGGCGGAGTATTTCCGCGATGTGGAGCACAAGGACGTGCTGCTGTTTATCGACAACATCTTCCGTTTCGTCCAGGCGGGCAGCGAGGTGTCCACGCTGCTGGGCCGTATGCCCTCCGCCGTGGGCTACCAGCCCACCCTGGCGGGCGAAATGGGCGCTTTGCAGGAGCGCATCACCTCCACCAAGGACGGCTCCGTCACCTCCGTGCAGGCGGTGTATGTTCCCGCCGACGACCTGACTGACCCCGCCCCCGCCACCACGTTCTCCCACCTGGACGCCACCACGGTGCTGAGCCGTAAGATCGCGGAGCAGGGCATCTACCCCGCCGTCGATCCGCTGGAGTCCACCTCCCGCATCCTTGAGCCGGACATCGTGGGCGAGGAGCATTACAACATCGCCCGCGCCGTCCAGTCCACGCTGCAAAAGTACCGTGAGCTGCAGGACATCATCGCCATTCTGGGTATGGAGGAGCTGAGCGACGAGGATAAGAAGACCGTGGCCCGCGCCCGCCGCATCCAGCGCTTCCTGTCCCAGCCCTTCTACGTGGCGGAGAAGTTCAGCGGCGCGCCCGGCGTGTTCGTGCCGCTGCACGAGACACTGCGGGGCTTTAAGGAGATACTCTCCGGCGCGATGGACGACTATCCCGAGGCGGCGTTCTTCAACGCCGGCACCATCGACGACGTGAAGCGCAAGGCTGAGGAAATGAAGAAAGGCGGTATGTGATGGCCGCCACCTTCCATCTTGATATTTTAGCTGCCAGCGTTCCCTTTTACCGCGGTGACTGCGTGTCACTGGTGATCCCCACCGAGGACGGCGAGATCGGTGTCTTGGCAGGGCATTGCCGCTCTGTTGGCGCTGTGTCCGCCGGCGAGCTGCGGTTTGAAACGGCTGACGGTGAGCACCGGAGAGCCGCTGTTGCACCTGGAATTTTTAAGATCGATGGGCAGAGGGTGCTGCTGCTGGTGGATGCCGCCGAGCGGCCTGAGGACATCGATGTGAACCGCGCCCTCCGCGCCCGCGAGGAGGCGGAGGAGCAGCTGCGGCAGAAGCGCAGTATGGCGGAATACCAGCTGGCACAAGGGAATTTGGCCCGTGCGCTGAACCGTCTCCGCGTCAGCGGCAGAATGTAGACAGACCTGAATACGACAAAGTGACGCCGCGTCAGCGGCGTCACTTTTCGACGTTTTTTAGAAATGTGTTCATAAAAAATCCGGAGAAACCTTGAAAAAACGTAGAAAAATTTTGAAAAAAACTTGAAAATGTACTTGAAATGTACTTGAAAAAAGATGGAAAAAATGGAATACGGGTGAGGGCGTGGGAAAATTCTGCGGAAAACTGTGCAAAAACGCGAAAGTGCGTAGATTTTTCCGGCTGATATTCTGTATAATGTAGACTGTGATTTTATTGCCATCTCAATATTTTTCAAGGAGGCGCTATGAGAAATATCTGGAAGGTATTTTGCACGGACCTGCGTTCTCTCAGCCGGAGCTTTTTCGCCTGCGCCGTGGTGGTGGGCATCGTGCTGCTGCCCAGTCTGTACGCGTGGCTGAACATCTACTCCAACTGGGACCCTTACGGCAACACCGGAGGCATCTCCATCGCCGTGGCCTCGCTGGACGAGGGCTATGACGACGACGGTACATACGTCAACAAGGGGCAGGACGTGGTGGACGACCTGCGGGAGGCCACATCCATCAACTGGGTCATCGTGGACACGGAGCAGGAGGCCACCGACGGCGTGTACGCCGGTGACTACTACGCCGCCGTGGTCATTGACAGGGACTTCTCCGCCAAGATGTACCGGATGCTGACGGACTGGACGGGAAAGCCCGCCATCACCTACTATGAGAACGCCAAGAAAAACGCCGTAGCCACCAAGATCACCGACACGGCGGTGGAGAGCCTGAAGCGCTCCATCAGCGAGAACTATCTGGAGGTGGTCATCAGCGGCATCATGGAGCAGGGAAATCTGCTGGCCGCTGACCTGACGGAGGACGATCCCGAGACGGCGGTGAAGGGGCTGCTGTATCAGGCGCAGGACCTGTTGTCCGCCAGCCGCCGCATGATGGACGCCTTTGAGACAGCGGGCAGGACAGGCATCGTGTCCACACAGGACGCGGCGGCGCTGGAGACGGCGCTGGCCGACCTGAACAAGAATCTGCCTGACGGCGACCAGCTCCAGCAGTCCGCGGCGGAGATCCAGCGGGCGTTGTATGTGGCGCTGGAAAAGACGGAGCGGGCGCTGGAAAAGCTGGAGGACGCCATGAAGCACGCCGAGGAGAACGCCCCGGCGCTGGAGGACGCCCGGCAGGCGGCGCTGAGCGCGGCCAAGGAGCTGCGGAGGCTGGCCGCTGACCTGACGAGGCTGGCGGACAGAGTGCCGGGGAGCATTTTGCAGTCGCAGCTGGGAGACATAGCCGCCAAATGCGCGGAGCTGGCCGAAAAGCTGGAGCGCATGGCTTCAGCGGACGTGCAGGGGCTGCTGGCGGACTGTGACGCGCTGGTGAAGTCTCTGCGGGCCATGGCGGACAGGCTGCCGGTGACGGAAGGCGCGCTGCGCAGCGACCTGAACCTGGTCATGGGCCAGCTCTCCGACACACTGGACGGCGTGAAGGACCTGTCGGCGGACGCCCGGGCCATCCGCTCCGCGCTGGGCGATGTGACCCAGTCGCTGGACGTGACCATGGGGCTGCTGCGGCCTGCCGCGGAGAAGATGGTCAGCTCCCTGTCCGACGCCATTGACCAGCTGCAGGGTATGGACGGCGACGGCTATCTGGACATTTTGATCGACATTTTAGGCGGAGACCCGGTGGCCTACGGCGAGTATTTCCCGGAAATGGTGCAGACCACCGTGAACAAGGTCTATCCCATCGCAAACTACGGCTCGGCCATGACGCCGTTTTACACGGTGCTGGCCATTTGGGTGGGCGGCGTGATACTGTCCTCCATTTTGAAGGTACACGCCCGCACCGAGGGGCTGACCGACCCCAAGCCGGCGGAGCTGTATTTCGGGCGGTATCTGCTGTTCTTTGTGCTGAGCCAGCTGCAGGCGGCCATCATCGTCACAGGAGACCTGTATCTGCTGAAGGTGCAGTGTCTGCATCCGGGGCTGCTGTATCTGACGGCGTCGCTGACGGCCTTTACGTTCAGCCTGCTGATCTACTCCATGGCGCTGTCCTTCGGCGACGTGGGCAAGGCGCTGGTGGTGGTCATCATGGTCATGCAGATCGCAGGCTCGTCCGGCACGTTCCCCATTGAGCTGCTGCCGGAGATCTATCAGAAGATATACCGTTTCTTCCCCTTCCCCTATGCCATTGACGCCATGCGGGAGTGCATCTGCGGAATGTACGGCGGCTACTACGGCCAGCAGCTGGCATTCCTGCTGCTGTTCGCTGTGGCGGCGCTGCTGATCGGGCTGCTGGTGCGCCGTCCCTTCATGGGGCTGAACCACTTCATGGAGGAGAAGCTGGAAGAGACGGAGCTGCTGTGAAGGGAGGTGCAGGACTATGTCCAAGGAAAAGGAATACCACGAATTATACGACCGCTTGATGGCCGAGGTGACGGCCCTGCACCAGAGCAACCGGCGGCGCATCCGCAGCGGGATGCGTATGCTGGTGGTGGTGACGGTGGGATTGATGCTGCTCATGTTCCTGGCGGAGGGCAACAAGGTGTTCACCCTGATGCTGTGGATCGCGGCCATGTTCGGCGTGGCATCGTATCTCATCGCCGTGGAATACGCCGACTATGAGCTGCAGAAGAAGGTGGAACAGATCACCCAGATGGAGCAGGAGAGCCTGGGGGCGCTGCTGGCGCTGCCGGAGCTGTCCAGCCTGCCCCATGTGGGCCGCCTGCCCGGTCTGCTGCGCCACGGCGGGGAGCAGGAGGGCCGCCACGCCCCGCAGACAGAAGAAGATGCTATGTCTGAGCCGGAGAAGAAGGCTGCCGCGCCGGCGGCGCAAGGGACATCTGCCCCGGAGGAAAAGGCGGAGTACACCGTGGAGAAGATCCTGCGGGAGACGATCCCCGGCGGGGCGGCGCAGACACCGGCGTCCGCCCAGGTGCTGGAGCGGCTGCTGCAGGACCCGGATAAGCTGGCGGACGACCTGCTGCTGCTGACGAAGGCGCTGCAGAACCTGTCCGACGACCTGCGCCGGGGCTCGAAGGCCGACGGCAAGGGGGAGGTGGACGCATGAAGAACGTATGGAACATCTTCCGGGCCGACTGGCATCGCATCACCGCCAGCGTGGTGGCGGTGGTGGTACTGCTGGGCCTGTGCTTAGTGCCCTGCCTGTACGCCTGGTTCAATATCGCTGCCAGCTGGGATCCTTATGAGAATACCGGCAATCTGAAAGTCGCTGTTGCCAGCGTGGATGAAGGATATGAGGGAAGTATCATTCCAGTCCAACTCACCCTCGGCGATCAGGTATTATCCGCACTCCGTGAAAATACGCAGCTGGAATGGGTATTTACCACTAAATCTAAAGCCATGAAGGGTGTAAAATCCGGTAAATACTACGCTGCCATCGTCATTCCTGAAGACTTCAGCCGGAATATGATGAGCGTATTCACCAGTGAAATTCGGAAACCGAAGATCACGTATTATTCCAACGCAAAAGAAAATGCCATTGCACCGAAAGTCACGGACAAAGGCGCAACCGCGATCCAGACACAGGTGAATGAAGTCTTTATCGAGACGATCTCGGACACTGTATTTACCGCCCTGCAGACCTTGTCAAATGCAACAGACCGTGAAGATTCCAGTGAGATTGTCGGCAATCTGATCACCAATCTGGAAAAGATCAACACGGATCTGACCACGGCTTCGAGCACCCTACAGTCTTTTTCCGGTATGACTTCTTCTGCCCAGCAACTTCTCGACACGACTGCTTCTTTTCTGCAACAGACGCAGAAACAGACAAAATCCAATGTGGATGCCTTAAAAGAGACACAGAAATCATTTTCCGGACTGCAACAGTCCGTTTCCGGCGCAACGGACAGTATCAATACGGCACTGACCGCCAGCAAAGGATTTTATGATCAGATGGCTGACGTAATCGATTCTGCTTTTCAGACACAGAGTTCCGATGCTTCGGCTGTTTCCGATACCTTACAGTTGCTTGCCGGTCGGGTCGATCAGGTGATTGCTTCTTATACTTCCCTTCGGGACAGTATCGCACAGATTGGAGAAGAACATGAGGCACTGGCTCCTGTTACCGGTTCCCTGGTAGCAAAACTGGATGCGTCTATCACTACACAAAAAGAAATCCGCGATAAGTTAAATGCAACTGCAACTTCTCTTACTTCTTCGGTTTCGGATGTGGAAAATGATAAAAAAGAGCTGGATGATCTGATTCGTCAGAGTGCTTCCGGTATCAGCAGTGTAAAATCAGAGTATGAATCTTCCGTTCAGACGCAGTTAAACAGCCTGCTCTCTTCTGTCTCTGACACCCGTTCGGATATCTCCGGGTTGATGACACAATTGGATAACAGTATGGATG
>OLOV01002971.1_pt1 | contig 10859 bp, 8 predicted proteins | sample 1672931 | NCBI WGS metagenome assembly OLOV01 (sample SAMEA3136738, study PRJEB25190) | human gut metagenome | biome: human gut; feature: human-associated habitat; material: faeces | place: Austria | collected 2013
CGGAAAGCTCTGTATCGGTCAGTATCACATTGTTGTATCTGCCATAAGCGGCGGGCCGAGTATTTCTGAATGCACTCCACAAGGTCTTTGACAAGCGGACGTGATTTTGCCGAAAGTCCCGCCACTATCTCCTCGTCGCAAAGCACCTCAAACAGACTCTGACCTCTAACCTCTGCAAGCGTTTGCAGCTTGGCAAGGGTTTTGGCTCCCATACCTCTCTTCGGCTCGTTTATTATTCTTGCAAGGGAAAGGCTGTCCGCAGGGTTTGCAACAAGCCTCATATATGCAATCATATCCTTGATTTCCTTGCGGTCATAATACCTAAGTCCGCCTAAAACTCTGTATGGAATATCTCTCTTTGACAGGGCTTCCTCAAAGGTACGCGACTGCGCGTTGGTTCTGTAAAGCACTGCAAAATCACTGTACTTATAGTCCGGTGATTTCAGCATATCTATTTCTCTTGCTATGTATTCCGCCTCATCCCGCTCATCATCGGCTCTGTAATAGCTGACTTTGCTGCCGGCTTCGGCGCTTGTCCACAGCTTCTTATCCTTACGCATATTGTTTCTGATAACGGAATGGGCCGCATTCAGTATATTGCTGCATGAGCGGTAATTCTGTTCCAGCTTTACCACCTTTGTACCCGGAAAATCCTTTTCAAAGTCAAGGATATTTGATATATCCGCACCTCGCCACTGATATATGCACTGGTCGTCATCTCCCACTACACACAGGTTATTGTGCTCCTGCGCAAGCAGTTTTATGAATTTATACTGTATTCTGTTGGTGTCCTGATATTCGTCCACCATTATATATCTGAATCTGTTCTGGTATTTTAAAAGCACCGCCTCATCTGTTTCAAATAGTCTGACTGTGTTTAAAAGCAAATCGTCAAAGTCCATTGCGTTGTTTTTTTTGAGGGTGCTCTGATAGGCCTTGAACACTTCATATACAGGCTTTGTCCTGAAGGTTTCACCCTCAAGGTTTATGTAGTCCTCTGCTGTCATGCCGCTGTTTTTGCATGAGCTGATTATGGACAGATAATATGCCGGAGGGTATTTCTTGTCCTCCATATTCTTCTCTTTTATAATCGACTTGACTACAGCTTTCTGGTCTGCGGGATCATAAACCGCAAAATCTCTGCCGTAGCCTAATACCTCGCAGTTCATTCTGAGTATTCTCAGGCATGCGGAGTGAAATGTCATAATCCACATACCGCTTGTGCTGCCTATTAGCTGCTCTACTCTTTCTTTCATTTCACCTGCGGCCTTGTTTGTAAAGGTCACTGCAAGTATGTTGTAGGGGTTTACTCCCTCATCTAATATAAGGTGGGCTATTCTGCATGTCATTGTGCTGGTTTTGCCGCTTCCTGCTCCTGCAAGAATTAAAAGCGGACCGTCCTTATGGACAGCCGCCTCTCTTTGTTTATCATTCAGTTTATCAAGAATTCCCATCAATTAATTTCTCCTGCTATTTTCTTGAAAAAGTTTTTTCTGTCGAATAGGCTTTTTTACCCTCGATATTTGAATATGATGAAATTTTGACTTTGTATGCTCCTGTTACCTTTTTATTAAAGGTATAGCTTACAGCCTTCGGATTTGATATGTATTTGGTAGTAGTCTTTCCTTTATATACAAGTCTTACTCTGAAGCCGTCAGCGCTACTCATTCTCTTCCATTTAACTGTTACCTTTTTGGTCTTTGAAGCCTTTGAAATCTTCGATACGGTCGGCTTTACAACTGAAGTTTTGTAGCTGTAGGATGATGTTACCTGCTGACCGTCAACCTCTGTAACGGAAGCCGCTTTGACTCTGTAGGATTTAGTGACTTTCTGGCTGAAAGTAAATTCCGAAACAGTCGCATCGGTTATCTTCTGCGTGTAGGTTTTGCCGCCTGTTACCAGCTTGAGTATATATCCGTCGACGCCGTCTTTTTTATTCCATTTAACTGTTACCAGTGAATTTTTTCTGCTGATTGATGAAACCGACGGTTTTGCCGCCTTTGCCTTGTTTATACGCTGCTGTTTTACTATTTCTACTGACTCTGATGAAAGAGTAATGCTGTCTCCTGCGGCTTTATCTGCTATGAGCTTCATTTCCTCTGCATTAAATCTGTATGTTCCCTCTGAGGTCTGTACCTCAAGCATTCCTGTCTGCATAATGGAGTTAAATACTGATTTTTTAACTGCAAGCGAGGTCTTGTCCGTGCTAAGCCTTATAATCTGCTGAACACTGCCGCCGCCTGTTGTGGCAAGCTCAAGCTCCGCCTCTTTGAGAAGCGCCTTTGCATCTGACAGTGCTTCTTCTGTAATATCGCCTTTGATTTCAACAATTGCTTCTGACGATGCAGCTTCGCCTTTAACTGCTGTGGTTTTTATAGTCAGTATGTTTTTTTCGTACTCAAACGAAGTTTCTGTTATATTCTTTACAGGCTCTCCGTTTTTACCTGTAACTGTCCTTGTAATCTGCTGAACAGGATTTGACGCTGCATCTGTTCCCGTTCTGGTAATTGTTTTGGTGGTGTTTCCTGAAGCCTCATCTGTTGCTATATCTGATTTCTCACCTTTAAATGTCACACCGTTTTTAACTTCATATAAGCTTCCGGAAGTTTCTGAAGCATACCCTCTTGCAACAAGCGTCGCCGGGTCTGTATTGAAGCTTCCGCCCCTTACAAAGCCTTTAGCGTTGTATGCTGCGCATGCTGAATATTTTTTAGAGTTGTATTTGCCGCCTGTGAATATTCCGCCGGATATATCCAGATTTTTGATACATCTGCTGCCGTCGGAGTTGTATGCCCAGAAAGCAATACCGTAAGTGCTGTTAAAGGTGCCGCCTGAAATGTTCACATCTATATCGCCTGTATACTTGGCATCTCCTGTAACCGCAACGGCCGCTCCGTCCTCATTGTTAAGGTTTGAGTCCGGGCGTCCTCCCGAATACGGAACTCCCACAGCCTCTATCGTAAGCGCATCATCTGATATAGGGGAGATTTCAAGTCTGCCGGATTTGATTTCTATTCCCGCAGCGCCTGTAATACTGCCGCCTTTAATAGTCGTGGTTCCGCTCTGAGGCAGATATATTGCCGTAGCATCGGATGTAATTGTGCCTCCGTTTATCACTATGCTTACGCCGCCGTGTCCTTCCTCGGCATTGCCCATAATAGCAATATCGCTTCCCGCTGTTTTAACGCTGCCGCCATTCATTACAAAGGTGGCTCCCTCATACTCCGTTATTACCGAACCGTCAAGTGTTCCGTCATTTAAAGTGAATTTGCTTTTGCGCGCGACTGCCGCCGAGGCATCACGACCCTGTATCTCACCGCCGTTTACCGTAACCTCTGATTTATCGTACAGATATACGCCGTATTTGCCGTAAATATATCCGCCGTAAAAATTGACTGTCGCACTGTCATCTCCGTATATGCCCGCATATTCAAAGCACGATATGTAGCCTCCGTATATGTTTGCAACAGAGCCTGTCTGTGTGTCTTTATCTCCGTTGACACGAAGTCCCGCCTGATATGTGCCCTGTATAATGCCGCCTGTGATGTTTACCGTTGCAGGCCATGCCATAACCGCTGTTTCGGCAAGTACGGAGCCTGCTGTTATGTTAACCTCTGAATTTCTCTTGGCATAGATACCGTAGGCGCTTGTTTTTTCGGGGCTGTATGTGTTCACTATGGAGCCTCCCGAAAATGTAAATTTTCCGCTGGATACGTATACCGCCACCTGATTGGCTGTCGCATATATCTTGCCGCCGCCTTTGGTGTCCGTAAATGTAATATCGCTGCTGTATACCTTTTCGCCGTCATAGCCTGTAAACACTCTGTTGCTGCCGCAGGTCAGAGTCTGTCCCGCAAGGTCCAGTGTCACAGGGACTTCTGTATAAAGATACAGATTTTCGGACAGAGCTATGCTTCTCTGCAATGTCACAACATCATCTGCGATTGCATCTTTGAATGCATCTGAAATGGTTCTGTAGTAATATACATTATCAGCAAAGGTGATGGCAGCGTCATATGATGAGCCCGGATTTTTCTCCGTAACACCGTTAAGATGTACTGTATCCGGATCTATTTCGGGTTTGCTGTCATCTCCTGCATTTATGTCTGAGCCGCCCTGCGGCTGATCGCCTGTTTCGTCTGCAAACACTCCCACAGGAAGCATTGCAAATATTACTGCAAGTGATAATAGTATTGCCAGTAGTTTTTTCACAAGCCGTACCTCTCATTCTTAAATAGATTATCTATATTATATATTCAATCCGTCATCATTTCAATATGATTAAATTTACAGGTTAAGCGCTTTGATATAGCTGCCGCTTATCCAGCCTGTTTTGTAAACGCCGGAAACCTTGTATTTAACCTTGTACCATGTCGTGCCGCTTACTGTTTTGCTGCTGTAGAGCACAAGGGTTTTGTTCTTAGGCAATGTAGTTATTCTGCCGTATGAAGTGCCCGCGCCCTTTCTCATATTGATAGCTGCTGTTGTTGTTCCCTTTTTGGTGATTGTAAAGAAGTCTTTAATCATGTAACCTTTGCATGTCTTGCCACCACTGGTATATTTCACCTTATACCATATATTCCCCGAAGAATCTCTGGTGCTTGCAAGTATTGTTACGGTTTTACCCTTGGACATCATTGTAACCACAGAATATGAAGTGCCTGCATGACTTCTCATGTTTATGTAATTCTCTGTGGTTTTGCCGTATCTGTCATACTTAGGCTTTGCGGTCGCTGCAAATTTTGATGACGCGCTTCCTTTGCTGCCGTCTTTATATGCATATATCCTGTAGTAATATTCCCTGCCCTGTGTCAGACCTGTATTTTTGTATTCGTTTTTGGCAGTGCTTCCGATTTTTTTGTATTTGCCTCCATAGGAATCTGCTCTGTATATATAGTAGCCGTCTGCATCTGATACACTGTTCCATTTCAAAGCGACAGAAGATGTTGTTCTAGATTTAAGCCTGACTCCCGTAGCCTTGTCTACCGATGGCTTCGGCTCCGGTTTCGGTTCAGGCTTTGGCTCCGGTTTCGGTTCAGGCTTTGGCTCAGGTTTCGGTTCAGGCTTTGGCTCAGGGTCTTCAGGTGCCTGTCCTCCGAAATACTTGCCGCTGTCATACCAGAAATTGCAGTCTACATTTCCTGATATGCCGCTTACCTTTCCTGAGCTTGTGTACTGCCAGCAAACGTAATCATATGTAAGTCCTGCCGATGTATTGTACTGCGCAAGCCACAGATCGCACCCTGAGGATATTATCTTCTGCGGATACATATATCCGTTAAATGTAGTAAGGTTTGCATATACCATAGGCTTGTAGCCCGCCGCTTTTACCTTGTCGCCAAATGCAGTGCACATATTGGTTATGGCCGTTTTGCAGGCTGTGTTCTTGTATTTAAGTGCGTTTACTCTGTAGCCTGATCCGAATTCAAAGTCGAATATAACGGGGAGAGTGATATTGTACCCGCTTATCCTCGAAAGAATATAGTCGGCCTCCTCCTCTGCCTCCTTGACTGTTACCGCCTGCGAGAAAAAATACACTCCCACTTTGATGCCCGCATCAATTGCGCCCTGCAGGTTTTGCCTGTAATACTTATCCTCGTACAGGTTGCCCGAACCGTAGCCTCTTCCGGCAACCCTGATTATTGCAAAATCCACCCCGGCTGATTTAACCTTGTTCCAGTTTATTGTCTTCTGATGCTCCGATACGTCTATTCCGTTGTAGATATTCATACCGTCAAACACCGATGAATGTGTGTAAGTCCCCGATTTAAACGGGCTGTTTCCTGTCGCCGCAAAGGCCTGAAAAGGGAATAAAGAAGCTATTAATATGAATGTTATAGCTATGGCGCATACTTTTCTCAAAATCCGATACCTCTTCTTTCATTTATTTTTGCTTTAATTATACCACACTTTAGCCGCATTTATGTTGTTTCTGTAACATTTTTTCTTGTTTTTTGTACTTAAAATTCCCGAAAGCACAAAATCCTCCGGGAATTCAAGTATTCAGTTTAAAAATTATTCGATTGTAAGGAAATCAGCAAAACCTGTGATTTCAAAAACATCCATAATGCTTTCGTTAACGTTGATAACCTTCATACCGCCTTTGCCGTTCATTATCTTCTGTGCTTTAAGAATAACACGAAGTCCTGCTGATGATATGTACTCAAGATCTGTAAAGTCAAATACGAGTTCATTAATCTGATCCAGTGACTCCTCAATGCATTTCTCAAGTTCAGGCGCTGTTGCTGTGTCAAGTCTGCCCTCAAGCTTTAAAACTGTCTGCTCTGCTATCTGTTTTTCTATGTTAAGACTCATACCGTATCTCCTTTTCAAATATAATGTGTCTCTATTATATCAGATAATATTGTTAATTAACACCGCAAAATTATATTTATTGCTTTTGTCTGCAAAAGTTTTATCTGCCGGAGCCGAAGATCCTTGCCGCAGCGCATGTCGGACATTCATTGTCGCTTGAAAGACTGCCCATTGAAGGCTGAAAGGTTTTGCCGCAGGTACCGCAGACACATGTCTTCACAGCTCCGTCCTCAGGCTTTGTGAGGTACTTTGCAATTGCGCAGTCGTTGCATAGGCTTTCTGTGCTGAAGTTGCCTCTTGTAAATGTATACGGTTTGAGGCAGTCCTCGCATACAAGCGTCTGACCTTCGACAACTCCGCCGCTTACTGCTTCAAGCTCGCCGTCCTCAAGTCTGATTTTTTCTACCGGTGTTTCTTCTTTAATTACTGACAGTTTTCTTTTAAACAGTTTCATTTCTTTTCTCCTGCTTCATATATAGTGGGGCTGTTGAATGCTTCTACTTTGTTTTTGTCGCAAACATTTCTTTCACATAGTAGCTGATCTGAACCACTTCATACTTGGTATATTTAATCTTGTATTCCCAGCTGCTTCCGTCATATCGTTTATCGACTATTTTTCCAAAGTGGAATACTGTATCCCACGGATGGAGTTTGAACATCACATTGTCTCTAATCTCCAGTTTTGACGGCGGCATATTTATTATCTGCACCGCTGCCTCCTGCCACACAGTCAAGTTTGTCATCTGCTATTTCGTTATTAACAGTGTCATATATTTTTTCTATATCATTTACTTTTTCGGATTTTTTCATTGAATCATCCTCCTGCTCTCTCGGGTTTGCTTGTGTTTCTATTTATTTATACAATAGAAATACTAAAAGGTATAGCAGTTTTAAAAAATTTATACCTGGAAACTAATCTCTGTAAGAGCATTATATAATAAAACAGATATGAATTGTCCTAAAAATATATAATTACAGCAGACAATTAATCACAAACTGCCTGCTGCATAGATTTCATATTAGATTAATCTTATTCAAACTCAATCGTTCCTGGCGGTTTGCCGGTACAGTCATATACAACGCGGTTGACACAGTCAACTTCATTGACAATGCGAGTGGTAACACGATCAATCAGATCCCAAGGCAGGTGTGCCGCCTCGGCGGTCATAAAGTCGCTGGTTGTCACTGCACGAAGCGCAATGGCATAGTCATAGGTTCTGAAGTCGCCCATAACACCTACAGAGCGAATGTTGGTAAGAGCCGCAAAATACTGTCCCAGAGCACCCGGCTGTCCGAACTGAGGAATCTGTCCCTCACTAACGGCGCGTGCGATTTCCTCACGATAAATGTAGTCGGCATCCTGCACGATTTTTACCTTTTCGGCAGTGACTTCACCGATGATGCGTATTCCAAGCCCCGGTCCCGGGAAAGGCTGACGGAATACAAGATAATCAGGAATTCCCAGTTCCAGACCGGCGCGGCGCACTTCGTCCTTGAACAGCATGCGAAGCGGTTCGATAATTTCCTTAAAATCAACGTAATCCGGCAGTCCGCCCACATTGTGATGTGACTTAATAACTGCGGATTTACCCAGACCCGACTCGATTACGTCCGGATAGATGGTGCCCTGAACAAGGAAATCAACAGCGCCTATTTTCTTTGCTTCCTCTTCAAATACACGGATAAACTCCTCGCCTATGATTTTACGCTTTGCTTCCGGCTCGGTTACGCCGGCAAGCTTTGAATAAAAACGTTCCTGCGCATTCACGCGGATAAAGTTTAAATCATATGGACCGTTTGGACCGAATACTGCCTCAACCTCATCTCCTTCATTTTTACGGAGCAGTCCGTGGTCAACAAAAACGCAGGTAAGCTGCCTGCCGACAGCCTTTGACAGCAGTACAGCCGCAACTGAAGAGTCCACGCCTCCCGAAAGTGCACAGAGCACCTTGCCGTCACCGACCTTTTCACGTACTTCACGAATAGTCGTCTCAACAAAGCTGTCCATTTTCCAGTCGCCTTTACACCCGCAAACTTTGAAAACAAAATTCTGTAATATCTTAAATCCTTCTATGGAGTGCATAACCTCCGGGTGGAACTGTGTCGCATAGAAACCTGCCTCTGCATTTTCCATAGCGGCCACCGGGCAAACCGGTGTATGCGCCGTCACTTTGAAGCCCTCAGGAACTGTTTCAATATAGTCTGTGTGACTCATCCACATAATTGTATTGCCTACCGTTCCGCATCCCGTTGTTTCCGGACCGCCCACACCAAGCTCTGCAAGCAGACCGCTGCGGTCATCAATGGTAACCTCGGTTCTGCCGTATTCACTTACCGGCGCGGTTGCAACTCTGCCTCCCAGCTGGTGGGCAAGAAGCTGCGCACCGTAGCAAATACCCAGCATCGGAATTCCAAGCTTAAAAAGTTCAGGACTGCACTGCGGCGAGTCCTCGCCGTACACACTGTTGGGACCGCCCGTCAGAATAATTCCCGACGGAGCCAGCGCCTTTAATTCTTCAATCGAAATTGTATAAGGATGGACTTCGCAGTATACATTGCATTCGCGAACCCTGCGGGCAATCAGCTGATTATACTGACCGCCGAAGTCCAAAACTATTATATTTTCTCTCATAACATCTACCTCAACTACCTGATTACATTGCCTTTGCAGCACCCAATGTCTGTGAACTGCCCCGACTCATATAAATCATTTCTTTACAAAAAATATTGTTAATTATTGTATACCAAATTCCCGATTTTTTCAAGGGGTTCAGCATATATATTGACGAACGCCGCTGAAAATCCGTGTTGTTCTTTGTGACACTTCGTGACAACCTTCGGCATCTATGTTAAAATGTTGTTTAATAAATATTTAAACCTTTTTTACAGTTGAGGGGGATAATCCAATTGGGTATACTTAAACGAAAAAAACTTATTGCTGCTGCGCTCACGCTTACGGCTATGCTTTTATTTACAACAGTGTCATTCGCCGATGAGGTTACGGCAGGCACTGATAATCCGGTTAATGGAACAGAAACAGATACAGTCACCGTTATGCTGACAGGGGATTTAATGTGCCAGAGAATTCAGCAGCTCAGGGCATTTGACGGCACAAGCTATAATTTTAAGCCGACGTTCAAATATGTCAAAAACATTTTTGACAAGGCCGATATAGTTGTCGGCAATCTCGAGACACTTGTAAGCAAAAGCCTTCCTCTTTCAAAGGACATGTCGCGTCTTCAGAACAAACCGTATCTCAATGCGCCGGAGGAGTGGCTTGATGCTCTGGAATACGCGGGATTTGACGGGTTCATAATGGCAAACAACCATGCCTGCGACGGAGGCAAAACCGGAATTGTCGAAACTCTGGAGGAACTGGACAGCCGCAGCATTCCGCATACAGGACTTTTTGCCGATAAAAATTCAAAACGTTATTTTATCATTGAGGAAAACGGCATTAAAGTAGGAGTTATTTCATATGCCGCCTATTACAATTTAAAAGATAAATTTCTGACTGATGAGGAGCAGGACATTATGTTAAACAGACCGGTTCAGGATAAAATGAATTCTGATGTTCATGCTCTGCGCAAAGCAGGCGCGGAGTATATTATTGCATATAATCACTCCGGAACTGAGTACTCGCATCTCCCGGCACCAAGGCAGATGCGTTACGGCATAATGCTTGCACATGCAGGGGTCGACTACATCGTCGGTTCACATCCGCATGTTTTGCAGCCTTATGAACCCCTTCTCTATCGGGGCACCGTAACTCCGTATATATATTCAATGGGGAATTTCACTTCTGCAATGATTGCACCGGAGACAAAGGAAACCATAATTCTGTCGCTTACACTCGAAAGGAACGAATCCGGCGAAGTTATGCTTGCAGATCAAACCTATTATCCGTGCTATATGCTGGATGAATACGAAAAAAAGCCTTTTGTGCTCATTCCCGAAGATAAAGACTGCAATGGCAATCTTTATGAAAATGCGCCTAAGGCTCTTAAAAATCAATTAAAAAAGAATTTTAAGCATATCCGACAAATCGTCGGAAAACTTGATTAAATTGCATAGTATACGCATTTGCTCAGCCTGCAATTTTGCGAACCGAGGACCATGGCCCCGCTATGGTTCTTTTGTTTCCGCGGGTATCCGTCGTTTCGACTAATGCCCTCACCTTAACGTAATAGGTTTTTTCTTTCTTGAGACCCTTTAAAGTCGTCTTTGAAAGATTCTCTTTTACCGTTTTGGTTTTTTTGTGTTTTGCGAAGTCTTTCTGCGTTGCATAAGCGACTTCATAGCTCGTTACACCGGACTGTTTTTTCCACATCAGTGTAACCTTAGATTTCTGTCGTTTAAATGCTTTGGTTTTCCAAGATGTTTTGTCCGGCTTTACTTCAAATACAACCTGCACTTCCGCGGGCTGGAAAAGCATTGTGCCCTCTGTAGAAACAGTGACACTTGCCCGACCCGGTTTCAGAATTTCAGTCTGACCGCTGCTCAAAACACGTACCACGTCAGAATCAGAAGAAACAAATAAAAAT
>OLOV01002973.1_pt1 | contig 10849 bp, 13 predicted proteins | sample 1672931 | NCBI WGS metagenome assembly OLOV01 (sample SAMEA3136738, study PRJEB25190) | human gut metagenome | biome: human gut; feature: human-associated habitat; material: faeces | place: Austria | collected 2013
CTTCTCCGTCCAGATCCCGTATCTTCCGGAACGTGGCGACACTGTAGGTATAGCCGCCGCTTTCTGCGCGTTTCAGGCCGATCTCCACGATGGCAGTAAAACTGGGGCGACGGCGGGCGACAAAGACAAGATTCAGGAAATCATTGAACGGACGCAGGCTTGTGGGCGGCAGGGAGAGCTGCAGCGGAAGATACTCACCGCTGCGCAGCAGATAGACCTGCCGCATATTCTTGCAGGCTTTGCCGCTGCCGTTTGCCGTGCTGCCAAACTGGTTGAACGCGCAGGCCGCGCAGACGCCGCCCGGTACACCATAGCCCTGCTTGCCGTCGAAGGACTGGCAGAGCGGCGGCACACTGTCGTCGTACTCGCTGCCCTCTGGCCAGTAGGCGTTGGCGAGATGGTGATAGAGAATCACGCCGACGAGCTTGCGCTCATAGTCGGGGTTGTCCGGGTCGTCGCCGCGAATCTCAAACTGCAGATTTCCGCCGCCGGGGATCTTGACCCGCTGCATGGTCAGCTGTAAGCCTTCCATATCGTCGGCAAGATCCTCGCTCGAAAAATCGCTGTCCAGCGCCGTGGGAAGCATAAAATCCTGATATGCATCAGCTGCGTTGTTGTTCTGAAAACTCATAAAAATTCTCCTTTGCAAATTTAACTGTCTGCCGTTATGCGGCAAGTTTTGTGACCTGTGTCTGATTGATCTTTTGCAGCAGCAACGGCGACATCGTCATCACGCTGTAGCCGATCTCCTCCAGCTTCGTTGCGCGGTCATAGCTTTCAACATCCTGACTGAACCGCGTGACAGCGTTCGCCAGACCGTAGAGCGTAAAATCTCCAGCCTCGATCAGATGCTGCAAAACACCCCTGCCTTCTTCCTCTAAGATACCGAAGCTGGAACCGGCGAGCTTGACAAGACCTGGCAGGTCCTGCGTGTTGAGCTGCGCCTGCTTGCTTTCCCGCATCCGCTCCAGAACCGTCGAGAATCTGGCTTCGTCAACGGCAGCGCGCACAGTGTCCTGAATCTTCAGGACAAACGCGCGATCTTCTGCATCCAGCGTCTGCTGGGAATAGAGGGCGAAGTTTACATCCGTGGTGTTCACGCGGCCGATGTGCGCCCGGCGGGTGCCGGCTTCGTTCACGACCATGCCGTTGGAGCATACCAGCCGGTAAATGAGTGGCTGAATGTTGACGGCACCAAGTCCTGTCTCGCTGTTGGAGATCATAATGCCGGCCTGCACAATATCACCGGGAACCACCTCTGCCTGCAAGCGCGGATTGACAACTTTCAGATACATCCGGTCGTCGGTGATCTCGCAGCTTTCAAAGCGCGCGCCCTCCATTTCGCCAATGATGGGCAGAACAACGCGGGCGATGTCCAGATTGTCGATGCGGCGATAGCGGTTGCTGAGAAACGCTCTGGCCTTGCCGTCCATCGTGCGCAGCAGCTTCTGTTCTGGCTCTTTCTGGAACCAGCGGTTGACGTTGTAGCTCAGAAGCGCGGGATCGCGCTGGAGCATCCGGTCATAATACTTGCTGGGAATGTCCAGATAGGTGCCGATCTGCTGATGCGCGGTCTGCTGAATCTCCAGCGGCTCGATCTGGTCGATGCCCTCACGGTCGAGCACACGGATCACAGGGCTGTCGCCCCAGGTATCCATGTGCAGACGGTCGGTTGCGACCAGATAGTCTGCCTTTGCCTCCTGCTGGCGCAGGATCTCGCGGCTCACATCCTGAATACTGCGTCCGCTTTTCATTTGTGTGTTTCACTCCCTTCTAAAAATTTACCATGATACGGCAATCTCACTGTCATGGACGCTTGCGGTTAGACCCTCACTTTCCAGCACCTGTCCCAGACGCGGCCAGTAGACCTTCGGCGGGAAGGCCGTCAGATGCTCCTGCGGAATATCCTTTGTGTCGTCATCCTCATGGATGCACACGCTGCCGTCCTCTTTCAGTGTCAGGCTGCTATGGCCGCGGGAATCCAGATCGGCGATCACACGCTCCAATACTTCACGTCCCTCCACGTCATACCAGACCTGCGGATCGACCGGCTGCTGGTTCGGCGGCGTCGGCGCATCCATACGCGGCTGCACCGGCACGACCTTCAGGAGATTACAAGAGAGATTCCCGTTGCGGTCGATCTGAACGTCCGCATAGTCATATTCTTCAATACCATACACGCGGATGCGTCCGGTGCCGCCCTGCATAACGAGCGCAGTTGGGTTCCCGGTTGTCCACTCCCAGCGGGCGCTCGGATAGACCGACTTGAGATACGCAGAGATCCGATGGTTGACGTGCCGCAGCAGAAGCTGCATGGCGTCGGCATTGGTCTGCGCCGTACTGTAAAGCGATGCTTCCCGCTGCTTTCTGGCGTCGTGTTCCTTCTTCCGGTATCCGCGGATGGAATCCCACGCGGGCTGAAGCTGGAACATGACCACCCACAGACCCCACGCCGTAAAGGTCAGGAGCAAAAGCGGGACGAGCCATGCGCCGCGCACCAGCGCCAGGATCGCAATGACCACACCGATCAGGACAGAGACACTACCCCAAAGGGGACTGGATCGTTTCATAAAAAATTGCCACCTTTCAAATACATTTTCTTTATAAAAACAAAAAAAGAGGAACCGCACCGACGAATCATTTCTGAATCATCTGGTGCGGTTCCTCTTCCGCTGCGCCGGTATTATTCCGGCAGTTCTTCCCGGTCACCGTCGATCTGCTCGGCAGAGACGGGAAAAACCTCTGTTTCATTCTGCGCTGGACAGCCTGTTTCCCGCTTTTGCGGAACAGGCGCCCAATCGTCCAATCTGAGCTTCAAGCGTTTATCCTTTGTGATGCCGTCTTTTTTTGTGAACTCTTCCAACTCCAACGTGCCGCTCAAAAAGATAAAATCGCCGTTACTCAATGTACACTTTGCAAGCCGCTGCGCCATGTAGCCCCATGCCCACACGTCAACAAACCGAATCCGACGTACTCGGCTACGGAAAAGCGGACATAGGGTTCGCCCTTGGCGCTGTGCTGCAATTCCGGGCCTTGCGTGATCAGCCCGATGAGACTCGCTTTTGCCATAACACTCCTTTCTGCCACCGGCATGAATATCTATATAAAAAATGCCGGCAGCGACATCTACCCCTTGCGGGCAAATACCATGCTACCAGCACTCAAATACAAACCTGACCAACGTGTGCAATGTGAGAAGCCCCACGCACAGACCATACGGTCTGCGTTCCGATGAACTGCACAAATATCAATTACATGAATATAGTAGCACAATATATTGTGATTGTCAATTATGTTAAAACTATATATAGATTTCGCGATGGACGAAGAATACTCTCTACTTATAAAATAGGGCGGCAATACGATTTTTCTGCAAAATGCAGAAAAAAGCGGTCGCAAGTCTGCGACCGCTTCGGTTATGCAACTGTGATTTTTGCTTTATCGCAAAGCAGATGCTGTCCAATTTAGAATCTGCTCTGCAAATGCGATTGCCTGCTTTGCATGATGCTCCTCGACAGTCAGTTCGTTCGGATATCGTGTCATGGTACCAAATGGCGTTAGGGCATCTGCAGCATCGCCGATTGCATCCGGGATGGAGATATAGTTGTGAATCTGATTCAGCAGAAAAGAAAGATCGTGGCTTTTGGGAATCCCGGTGGGCCAGTGCAGAGAGACAATCACAGCCTTGATCGCTTTTTCCGCAGACTGCTGGCAGTGGTAGTCCTGCCAGGGGAATGTGATGGTAATCAGGCCAGACATGTTCCAGGATTTCACCGCCTGGTAGATGGCGTCCCTGTCGTTTTCTATCAGCAACATGGTGTAGTAGCCCATCTGTCGTATCTCTTTTTCCAGCGCGCCGATGATAGAGCCGTAGAATGCATCGTCGATCAGTGATTTATAATAAGGTATTTGCCACAAAAGTTAAATATCTGTTTCATTGCGATCCACCTCAATACGCTATATCCTCAGCTGTTTAATCTTTGTCTCGCCCTATCGCTTCAAGACAAGTTTCCAGCGCGGTCATTCCTGCCGTAGTTTCAATATCCGGTCTTGTGCCTGCAATGGCGTTGCAGCTTCCGTCAGGATTTAAAGAAAAATATGGGTCGAAGTACACGAGCAGTCCGCTGTTAGGCAAGGCAAATGTATATGGCTGCCCCCCACGTCCGTTTCCGCCCGTTGTTTCGCCTACAAGCCTTGCAAAGCCCGTAGCCTTGCAAAAGGAAGCAAATGCATCAGAAGCGGAGTAATTGCTACTGTCAATCAACATCCATAATTGACCTTGAAAGCAAATGTTATCCTCGTGTTGCGTGCAAGTGTTTTCGTAACTGTAAAACTTCAGATGACCGAAATCTTCCATATTTAAATCCGGAAATGTCTTATTCCAAGTCTCGCTATCGATTTCTTGAAACTCGGACGGAAACGGCTGCTCTGCATCCCACATAAAACGGTTAAACTTGCCATCCTTAACACCGATCATACCATATTGTATCAAAGGCTCGCAACTTATGTGTGATATGATTCCATCCATCCACACGACGTCGTTCCCTCCACCGTTTCCCTGTATGTCTATGATTATATCATCCGCCTCGCTGTTTGCTTCAAAAAAATCCTGAATCATCTTGATCGCAATCGGCGTACATTCTGGAGACGACCAAAGGAAACCTGTAATTTTTATGTAAGGAATATCTTCTCCAACCGTAGCCTCTATAATCGTTTGTCTGACTTCTTCATACAATGATTGTTCTTGCGGGTATAGCTGTGTACTACCTTCGGTAGAGGCAGGTGTGTGGCTTGGTATTAAGTTTTTATAATAGTCATAAAAGGTTTTGACCTTTTGGCTTTCTATTATGGATAGTATCCTGGATAGCATATCGACTCCTTCTTTACTGTCGGGGTTCTGATTCTCTCCGCTCGATTCCACTACCGATCGAAAAGAATCGACCATGCGTTGATACAAAAACGGTTGAATGACATATAGATGGCCTATGCTTTCAAACTGATTCAAGCAGTTATTGATTACATTTATATAATTATCCTGAAGTATGGAGGATCCCCTACACACACTTATCAGCTCAGTACGGTAAGTATCCCTTACCTCCCTCCAATCCAGCCCCAGTTCATTTTTTATCGTTTCAAAATATGGGTAATTATCCTCCAACATTTCCCATAAGGCATCATAGTCTTCAAGCGCTTGCTGTTTAGATAGAATTAACTGCTCTCCATCTGAACTAACTTTCAGTGCTGTTTCATATGGGAGTGGAAATTTGTCATAATCAGAAAAGCTGTTTGTAGTAGTCTTATCAGGCATTCCCGGAGAATGCTCTGGAATGCTATGATTGGCGATGAACCCATCGCAGGAGCATAAGAGGGTCATTAGCATTGATAAAACTAAGATAAATAACTTATATGGCTTCATGCCTTTATAGTTCCTTTCAAATTCCGGTCATCCTAAGTATAATACTGCGGACAGCAGTTATTTATTAACCATTAGAGACATCCGATGTGCGATTAGCAGACGATTTCGAGCGGCTTGGGATGATAGTTTTCAAAAAGATGCCGGGCAACGCCTAAATCCTGCGCGGCATAGTCAATCCACTGTTTAACTTGCTGATCCATAGAGCAGAACTCCTTTGTGGAAGACCTCGTTTTCTACGGTGAACTGATTCTTACGTTCGTCAAAGCAGCTTTTTGTGCCAACCAGAATATCCACAGGGCGCTGCTTCACGCCGCGAATCGCTTTATATGCAGAAGTGGCTACGGCGTGAAGATCCTTCTCACTGTCATCTACAATAATGTAGAAGTCAAAATCGCTGTCGGCGTGCGCGGTACCGTTGGCAAAAGAGCCAAACAGATAAACGCCAATCGGCTTGATCTGATCGACAAGCTTTTGCTTTATGACTTCAATCTCATCAATGGGCATGGAACACACCTCCTCATTGTTTTCTAACTATAGTATAGCAAACTGCGGAAAAATAATCAACGAAAACAGGTAGACAACAATTTCAAGAAACCAAGAGGTTCAATCTGCTGATTCCACGCAATCGAAAGACACGGGTTCAATTTTCTCGACTGCCAATGCACATGGCTGCGGCAAGTGTGCGGTCTTGACTTCACTTGGAATTGCGGAAAGCGGCAAATAGACCCGATAGGCTTGCCCCACAGACAGCCGCTTGTTCTTTTCTATGCAGAAGACGAGCTGTTCGCCGTCTGCTTTTTGCAGCGCGACCCTGCGCTGCCGCTGAAACGGAATGCTGGAAACCGAAAGACAAATGCCTTCCTCCGCGCAATAGCGTTCGTTCGCGAGCATTACATAAAGCTCCGCACAGCGAACGCCGCAAAAAAGCAAGAGCAATGCGCTGAGGATCAGAAACGTCCGATCGCCGGAGAACGCGGAAATGATGGCTGCGGCCAGAAACGGCAGACAGAGCAGCAGCGACAGCAGCCACTTCTGCAGCAGCGGCGCGGGCCACGTGAGGAGCTTTTTCATATTCAGCACCGCTCAAAGACGATCTGCTTGTGCAGATACAGGTTTGCGATTGCCGCCGAGACAGGGCGGGCTTGCCGGGACGTGGCCATCAGGATAGGCAAGATTCTCGCAGGTGGTCAGTTCGTCATCATACAGGCAATCCATGAGTTGCGCATCAGAGCGAAGCGTCCGCACACCGCGCTCGGCGCATTTGATCAGCTCCGCGCTGCTGAGAAGCGCCTGATTCGCCAGCCGCACGATCTGTCGTTCCTCTGCGCTGTGCTTCGGACGGGAGAACAGGCAAATTGCTTTAGAGAACGGTGCACCGTTCCGAATCCAGAGCTTTAGGAATGCGCCGAGGCGCAGAAACGGGTTTGCAGATACCGGTGCGATATACAGACACGAAAGCAGATCATAGAGCGATTCATACTCGCTGCCGCCGCGCCCCTCCGCGACCAGTCCGCGCGTAACAAGCCGGTCGATGCAGTCGTCCAACGTCCGGCGGGACGTAAATGACAGCCCGCGCGTCAGCTTCAGATAGGCTTCCACGATCTGGCTGCGTGACAGGATCCGCCATGCGAGACTGCTCCAGACGGTCATTTCCTGTACGTCGAGCATATATTCCTTCCGGCCGACGATGACGACGGGATATTTCTTGCCGTCCAGTGTGCGATGACATTTGAAATGCCCAACGGCTGCGTATTTCGTGTATTCCATAACAGTACCTCCAATGTGCTTTTATTTTTCTTTTACGGGCAGCAGCTCACAATTTCAACAGGCGATGTCGAAAGCGTCCAGAAAATCCGGATCGCTGCGGAGCTTCTTTGCCGCGCGGGAGATCCACGCGCCGACATTATTGGAACTGGTGTGATAGAGAACCGCAATGTCCTTGCAGTCAAAGCCCTTCGTTTTCAGAACAAGCGCGTCAACGCCGAGTTTAGCCACACCGCGATAGTGCTTCTTGCAGGAATTAAGCACCGCACCGGCATCCACACCGGAAAAATGCGCATGGTCTGTGCAAAACGGCGTTGGGAGACCTGCGTCCGGGTCGTCCAAGGACTGCTCGGAAATATACTTCCGCCAGTTTGTCTGCTTGCGGCAGCAGTCGATCAGATGGTTGCGGATGACCGTAATGGCGTAGGTCTTGAACGAAGTGCCGCCATGATAGATTGCCGCCGCATGGCACAGCGCGACGCAGCCCTCCTGAAAGAGATCGTCATATTCCATATGGCAGTTGCTTTTGGGGACAAGCCTTGCAATCGTCCAGTGGACAAATTCCAAGCTGTTTTCTACGAGCAGTTGCTGTTCAGCGGTCAACACGATGCTGCTTCGATCCATTTTGTTTCACCTTCCTTTGTGCGTTCAAAAAATCCTTGCAAAGCAATATAACTTGGTCACACCGATACTCCGAGAAGTTGGCAATATGTGCGTCCGCTTCCGGGATGCCGAGCCGGACGCACAGCCATGCGTAAGCATCCTGTTTGCGCATGAAACCTTTCTCCCAAAGCTGGTTGAAGGTCCGATGTGCCTGCATCCGCTTCTGCCGGAGCTCTTTGTTGGCAAGAGTCCCCATTGGAAGTCCGGTCGCCTTGTGCGCCTGTACATAAGCGTCGCAGGCGGGATACCGGGAGCAGACGTAGAGCTTCGCTGTCCGGTCTTTTGTGTGGATGCCGTAGATGCTGCTGGCCGGGCGAAGCTGTGCCGGCGCGTGGCAGTATGGACAGGTAATGTGGGCTTTTTTCAAATGGAAATCCTCCTATGTATTACTCAGAAGGAAGAAGGGAGAGTATCTGTAAACAGCAGCTTTCATCGTCTGACAAGCACCAGTTGAGATATAACGCATAAATATCCTCAAAGGCGCTGCGGGAGATGTTGCCGCGGCATTCGCTTGGGTCGATCCGCTGCCCGGTGAGACGTTCATATTCGGCAGCGGAGATCAGAACAGGCTTGCCGTCGGCATCTGCGCTCATCAAATAACCAGAACAGGGCGAATGACATTTGCACTCGTTGCAGGAGATGAAGCAGGCATTTCGCCAGTTCCCGCGGCAGGCGGTCAGAAATTCTGCAAGCTGTTGGATGGTTGTCCTCATAGGTTTGTCCTCCAAATCCTTCTACTTTAATACGCACCGCAAAACGACAAAAAGACCACTTGAACCTGTGAATTTTCTGTAAATTATGAAATGCAGTGAAAAAAGCACCCGGTCAGCAGTGCTGATCGGGTGCAGATTTCAGCCGATGATCCAGAAAGGCCCGCCGGAACCGGCAGCTTTGCTGGCCTCATTCAGAATAATGGACAGCTCCCAGCTCTGTTCGCTCCGCGTCCGGCTGGCAGGGTCGGCGACGAGGATCTTTTCGTCCTTAACGCCGCGCAGCACGATGAAATGCCCGGACGAGGTAAAATGCCCGGCGGACATGATGGCGACGACCAGCTTGCCGCTGGAAAGCGCGTCCGTGATCCGCTGCGGCTCTGATGCCGTGCAGCCAGAGACCGGCAGGCCCCACGCTTCGGCGGCTGCCGGGATGAGCGCGTGATATGAACCGCTTCCGCTGCACCAGTAGCCGTGCTCATATGACCACTTTGCCATCTCCACGGGATCGACCAGATCGTCCGTGAGGGAAGACACTACCATTGCCATGCAAGTCGGGCCGCAGCCGTAGCCGCCGATATCGTCGGTGCCATAGGGCTTGTTCGCATAGCGTTCATCGAGCTGATTGTAATAGACGACCTCTGTGCTGCCATCTGTGTAGCGGATGTCTCCAAGCGCAGGGATCGTGAAGCCGCTCTCAGACGAGGAAAGATTCTGAAACAGGCCGTCGCCCAGAAACAGGCTGAGATTCTCGGCAAAGTTCTGCGCAAGCGTCTTCTGCTCTGCGGTCAGATGAAAAATGGAGTTGGCAAAATACGCTTCGCCGCGATAAGTAAGCGTGTAGACACGCACCGTCACCTCACGAAGCTCTGTGACCTCCTCGCCGTCTTCATTGAGAATGGTTTCTTCTATCTCGCGCGTTTCGTCCTCATAAGTATAGTCGTAAAGTTCGCCAATGCCAGCGCGCAGAAGCTGCTTCATATCCTCCAGAGAAATGGCGGCAACGTCCGTATCGCGGTAGGCACAGTATTGTGAGATGAACAGATTGACGTTATTGATGCGCTCGTTTTCATACGGGTTGACGATCTCATACTGATCGGCGCTGGATGCAGCAAAATCATCCGTGATCCGCTGCTCGGCATCGGCAATACCACTTCCAAGCAAGTCGCTGACCGCAAATGCAATCTCGTTCATGTTTTCGGTGATCGCTGCCTGATCGTTCAGAATGGTGGTATCGCCGGTGGTTTGCGCCGTGCCGCCGAAGATCAGCGTTGGAAGCATCACAAGGAACAGCAGCGGGATCGCAAGGATGGCGAGCAGCGCAAGAAGAATCTTCTTCCCGTGCTTGGCTGCCGCGATTGCGACACTGGCAGCCGCGCCGTAGGGACCGCCGAGGGCGGCCCCATTTGCAGCTGCGGCCGTGATCTTGCCTGCTTTTGCAGCGCCTTCCACGACCTTTGCGGCGGCGCTGCCGACCTGAATGGCTTCGTCCAGCCCGGTCTGACGACTATCGTTTACGCCCATTCGAGTACAAAGACGACCGACATGATCTCCTGCCCGGTCACAGGCTGAGAGACGGCGGACACGACGGCATCATAGTTGATGGAGAGTGCGTCTGCTTCTTTGACCGTCCACGGCGCAGCCAGTGTGAAGACCTCGGAATCGCCGGTTTTGCTGGTCTCGGAAGAATTGATCTTGAAGCCGACCTGCTTGGCATCCACTTTGGCCTTTGCCATGTTGGTCGAATACGGAACAAACTCCCAACCGTTTTTGCTGGTAACGCTGACGGAAGAAACCATTACATCACCGGTAGAATTGTTGACGATGGAAGCGGAAGCAACATAGACCTTACCGGCTTCGTCCACGACGAGCGGCAGGGTCGCCGGAACTGTCACCGAAAACAACTCAGTAATTTCCCAGTGCGCATAATACGTTGTCGCAGCAGTTTCCTTGAAAACGGTGTTTGCCGTAACTTCTGTACCGCCGTCTTTCTCCGTAAACCAGCCTAAAAATTCGGCGTTTTTACGTTCCGGATCGGTGGGGAGAACGAGTTTTTCACCGTAAGTCTGCTCGGTCGTTTCCGAACGTCCGTCGCCAAGGTTCCATGTCACAGTATAGGTGTTTGCAGTGAATTGCGCATAGAACGTCTGGCTGGTCGTAATCGACGTGACGGTGTTATAGAGCTTGCCGCCCGTTTTTTCGGTATACCAGTTCTTGAATGTGTATCCGGTTTTCACAGGAGAAGCGCTGGGCGCGGTCGGCTTGCTGTTCGGCTTCATGGTTTCGGAAAAGCTGG
>OLOV01002974.1_pt1 | contig 10847 bp, 7 predicted proteins | sample 1672931 | NCBI WGS metagenome assembly OLOV01 (sample SAMEA3136738, study PRJEB25190) | human gut metagenome | biome: human gut; feature: human-associated habitat; material: faeces | place: Austria | collected 2013
GCTGCATTTCGGTGGGCATACGGTGCAGTTGGCGGTAATACTCCCGCAGCGCTGTCTCGGAAAAGCGCGGATCGAGCCGGTCAATGCGGATATTTCGTTGAGCGTCTTTATGGCGCACCGCCATGTGTTCCACACGCGGGCCGTATTTGACCGTGTAGCCCATGTTCTGCAATTCCGTGATAAAGCCATCAAAGCTGTCGGCGGCAGCAATAGCCTGTTCCACATCTTTACGAACCATACCTCGGATGGTAGGCTTGCCGGCCTGACCGCTTAGCCACTCGTCATAAGATTTTCCCTTGCCGTCCGTTTCGATGACGGACAGCCGATTCTCTCTGCAAAGTTCATCCGATACCTGTCGGATTCCGTGGTAGTAGGTGTCAAAGTTGTTGCGGAACATTTTTCCGTCCGCATAGGATACCGAATTGACGACTATATGATTGTGCAGGTGGCCTTTGTCCAAATGGGTGCTGACCGTACACTCAAACCGATCCGCAAGAAACCGCTGTGCAAATTCACAGCCAATCTCGTGTACTTGGTCGGGCGTGGCTTCACCGGGGCTGAAACTTTGTATGATGTGGTAGGCCAAAACTCCCTTATCCGTGGGTTGCTCCCACAATCGTTTGGTTAATTCCATGCTCATACAGGCTGTCTCCGGGTCACAATGAAAGCCTGTCACATACAGTTGATGCTCTGTCTTATCTTGGTCCTGCGTATAGGATAAGAGCCGCCTTAAATCATCATCAGCAAATTTTTCAGTTTTGTTTGGATTGCTGGTATAATCCAGACATCGTTGCAGATGATGCTTTACTGCTTTGATTTTTGTATAAGCTATTGGACCCCACCTCCCTTAATGTACCTCCATATTTGCTCCATGATTTGTTTTGCAGTCAGCAAGTCGGTATTACTTACTTTTCCGCTGGCGTTGGCAATGTGGGCAAGCTGGTTTAGATTGTTGCCAAGGGCTGCAATTTGGCGTGACATTTTTATGTAGTCGGCTGTCGGACGCTCCAGAAGTGGAGCGTCCATCAACACTTTGCGCAGCACTTGCTCTTGATTTAGCCCTGTGCTTTTACTTAAATACCGCAGTCGTTCCTGCTCGTCTTGATTGAGCCGTAGGAGTTTTTTATAGGTTCTTGCTTTCATAATTCACCATCCGATGCAGGGGTTTTAGGGGTATTCCCCTAACAAGTGGGCGGTGTGATATCACATTGCCGTGCTTGCTCGTACTGTGCCATAGGCACAGTACGCCGCCTGCTGAAAATCACCACGGCAGCTGCAACCCCTTTCGGGTAGCATAGCGTTCGACACGATGAGCCAGCCGAAACATATTGACCCGGTCACGCAGGCTGTACTCGGTAGCCGTGACCTGTACACCGCGCTGCATGAGCCGCTTGAAAAAGGAGTACAAGTGGCGCTCCTTGCCGCTGATCTGCCGCATACGGCAGATATAAACGCGGTCAACTTTTCCACCCTTAATCTGCTGCATCATATCGCGGTAGCCGGGGCGCAGCAGCCAGCCGCCGCGCTCGTCAATGCTTCCACCGACAATATCACAGCCGTCATGCAGAGCCTGCATTGAGCAAACTTTATAGCTGTTCATTGTGCCATCGTAGTCGCCGGGAATTCGCGCGTACACCCACGCGCGGGGTCTTTTCTGTTCGTCCATTGTTCACCGTTCCTCATAAAAACTTAGTTGTTCGCCCTCCTGCAGAAAGCGTTCGTCTATCTCACGAAAAGTGCGCCGCCAACTAAAACGTTCGGTGGGCTTATTCGGCACGTCCTGTAATTCAAGCAAAAGCTGCCAGAGTTCGGGGTGGTATCTGTAGAGATGCCGCAGTTCGCTGATTGATGCGTTCGGGCAAAACCAACAACCCCCGCGTTTAGTGAAGTCATACAGCGGGGACAGCAGCTCCTCAGCTGCGCACATAGACCTCGCTTCGGGTTCGGCCACATGGTACTTGTCCAGCAAAGAAATCTGACCGGGCTTTAATCGTGCCAGTCGCTTGGGTTCATCTGCGGCGATGCCGATGTACTGCACCGTGTCCGGGGGCAATGCCTTCTGATATGCCTTGATCGGCGGCAGCTTGCAATCCCGCTGAATTGTACAGCGCCCACTCAGAGGGAATCCCGAAAGCATCCCCTTGGTTTTTCCTCGTGTGACAACATGGTAAAAGCAGGATAGATAGGTCTTTTCGGAGCGCAAAACCCGTGTCGGGATGCCGCGCTGTTCAAAATACGGGATTGCTGTTTCGTGGATAAATCGGTTGTGTTCGGGCAGCTCGCCGGATATTTCCTCGCTGAACATGACCTCGCAATACACAAGTTCGTCCAGCGGTTCACCATGCTGCAAGGCCAGCAGCGCGGTGGCGATACTGTCTTTTCCGAAACTGCAACTTAAAATGTGTTTTGCCATCTTCTCTCCTATAAAAATAGGGAGGGCCGCGCGGTCCTCCCCGTAAAAAAGTATATTTCATTTTCCGATTATTCCTTAGTCCTCGGTGTCCTCGTCATCATCGTCACGGGGCGCAATATCTTTGCGGCGGGCGCTCTTGTGGACCAGAACGGCCAGCCCTGCAAGAGAGATTCCCGCAATCGCCAGCAGCAGCCCCAACGGAGAATTATCGCCGGTCTTAGGAATTGTCAGCAGCGGCGTGGGGGTTGCAGTGGGTGCAGCGGGCGCTGGGGTCGTGTTCGGCGTGGGCTGCGGAGTATGGTCCGGGGTCGGCGTGTTGTCGGGGGTAGGTGTCGGTGTGTCCTCGCGGGCATCTTTCATTACCACGGTCTGCATCTCGCCGGTGGGCAGAACGGTAAAGTCGATACTTTCTGCAACCTTGTAGCCGTTGGGTGCGGTGATTTCCGTCAGTGTATAATCTCCTGCTGGCATCTTTTCCACATAATGTGGTTCGTTTGTGGAAATCCAACGGTCAATCTCGGTGCCGTCCTTGTCCTTGATAACCAGTTCTGCGCCGGGAAGTTCTTCGTTGGTGGTGATGTCTACCTTGGAAATTTTCACCTTGATGGTATCATCAAACATTTCAAAGGTCTGCACCTCACCTGTGGGCAGTACCTCAAACTCCACACGCTCCGCAATGGCATAACCGTCCGGGGCAGTCACCTCGGTCAAAGTATACTTGCCAGCAGGCAGCCTTTCCATGTAGTGCGGTGCATCGGTAGAAACCCAGCGGTCAATTTCGTTGCCTTTTTCATCGGTAAGCGTAAGTTCTGCGCCGGGAAGTTCTTCGTTGGTGGTAAGGTCTTTCTTGGAAATCTGCACCTTGGTAATATCATCCTGCATAATAACGGTGGCATCGTCCAGCAGTTTCCAGTCATCCCACTTCCAGAACAAAATGTTCTTGGTGGTCAGATAGTAAACTTCGCACTCCTCCAGAGGATTGCCGTCCCTATCGGATTTCTGAATCAGGCGGAACGTAATATTATCGGCCAGTGCGTACCCATCAGCGGCGCGGATCTCCGTCAGTGTGTAAGATTCACCGAAATGCAGTCTGGTCACGCGATGCGGCTCATCGGTGGACACCCATGTGGTTACGGTATTGCCGTCCATATCCTTGATAGCAAGGGTCGCACCGGGCAGTTCCTCGTCGTTGGTAAGGTCGCGCTTGCTTACCCATATTTCCGTAGGCTTATTGGAACAAGTGTTATCCAGCACCATGACAGTCTGTCCGTCATAGGTGAAAGTAACCTCCATCGGCTCCTCGTTGACATAATAGCCGAGAGGGGCGCGGAGTTCCTTGACGATGTAATTACCGCTGTTGGTGGTGGCGTCCTTGCGGATGCTGCTGCCGTACTGCTCACCGCGGATGGGAATATCGCAGGTAAAGTAGGTGTACCCGTCCGCATTGGTTTCGGGGCTGGTAGCCACCAGCTCACCGGCGGCAAAAACAAGGCGACCGTCTGCATCGTAAATATCATCGGCGGTGTACAGGTTAAACACAGCACCGGCGAGATACTTGCCGCTTTCCAAGTCAGTTTTGTAGATGCCGACCTTTGCCTTTTCGCGCTCGTTATGGAATTCAACAGCGTCAGCCGCAACAATTTCCTGCGTCTGGTTGTCCCACGCAAGGGTCACATCAAAGGCGGCGTCCGTGCCTGCATAGCCATACGGCGGTTTCGTTTCCGCAATGTGATAGCTGCCCAGCGGCAGGGTCACGCTGACCTCGCCGATGGTGCCATCGTGGATGACACTCAGAAAATCATAGGTCGCCGCAGTGCGCGCAGGGGCAAAGACGGCAGTATCGGCGGTGCCGTCACCCGTCGTAACGACCGCCACCACATCGCCCTTGGCGTACCAGAGGGTGCGGTTTCCGTAGTTATCCAGCTGACGATCCTGCGTGTAGATGTCCTCGGCTGCCGTGATGGTGTACTCGGCACCGGCCAGCGGGCGGGTTTCGTAGGTGAAGTTGCCGCTTTCTGCCTCACCGGTCATCCACGGGTCAATGCCGTCCGGCGCAGACTGCCAGCCGGTCAGCACCTCGCCGGTCTTGCGGATGGTCAGCTTGCCGAGGGTTTCGTGGTTGGAATACTTCTCACCAATCACCAGCGTATCCATGCCGTTTTCGTTTTTATCACCGGTTGCCTGATAAATGCGGTCGGTGGTAATGGTAAAATCGACATAGTGGCTTGCATCGGCAGCCCACGCATTGTAATAGCCGTTGGGTGCGGTGGTTTCCACAATGCGATACTTACCCAGCGGCAGTTTTTCGGGCAGGGTCAGAATGCCCTCGGCGTTGGTGTAAAAGGTGGTGACATTCTTGGTCAGATGCCCGTTTACGGTGTCAGTCATACGCACCAGCTTGGGCGCACCGTTTTCCATGCGGTAGTTGCCGTCATCGTCCAGATAGTAGATTTGGAATGCCGTACCCGGCAGCAGCACAGGCTTGCCGGTTTCCTCGTCCAGCTTGGTGATGCGCAGGTAGACCTCAATTTGCTCGTCCAGCACCGTGAATTTCTGGTAGCTGTCAGACGCTGTCAGCACACTGCCCTTGGGCGTTGCCATCGCGCTCATCGGGCTGTTCTGATCAATAACCACCAAGTACGGTTCTGCCTGATACAAATCCTTGGGAACGGTGGTTTCCACCACAAGATAGGTGCCGTAGGGCAAGCCCTGCACACGGATGTTGCCGGTATCGTTGCTGAAAATCTCAGCCAAGCGATACTCGTTGGCGGTGCCGGTGGGCTGCCAGCCGTCACCCTTGCCGTTTTTGTTGTCGCCCGCTGCAATCAGCGTTTTGTTGTAGGCGGCAATTTCAGCGGCGTTGACCTCGTAAGTTCTGGCAACCGCCTGTCCCTCGCCGGAAAAATCCCACTTAGGATGGTCATTGTTGTAGTTCTTGTCGAGGTAGCAGTCCAAAATGCTTTGCAGGCTGTAAGCACCCGTCTGGCTTTGGGTAAACTGTGCGGCTTTGGACAAGTCGGACACCAGATAAAAGGTAAAGCCCGCGTCCTCCAGCTCCTGCCCGTTGGATTCGCCGCTGGAAGAAATGATTTTGCTGATTTCCACATTGCCCTTGGCGATCTGGTCTTGGCTTTCGGTTTGGGCATTATCGCGGTGGATGTGGTAGTTAGCCTTGTACACGGTGTTGTCATCGGCAAAGGTGGTTTTCTCTACATACCAGCCCTCGTCCATATAGGTGGGGCTGATATAATAGTTGTGTTCATCGCACAGATAGCCGTTGGCAAAGGAAAGCGAATAAGCATCATAGGTCCAGCTGCCATCCAATGCCTTGCCCTTGGCGATGGAGCTGAACTGGTTTTTGTACACCCAATCGGTATATTCACCAGCAGCGTTGGCACGCAGCGCAGCGACCTGTCCGGTGGCGGCTTTGGTGCGGCTGTCCACGGTGGGATAGGTGCCGGAAACAGCAAGAGCGCCCTCACGCAGCGGAATGACCGTGCCGGTGGAGCGCTCTACCACATAATATTTGCCGAGGTACAGGTTTGCGTAGGTCAGCCAGCCGTCCTCGATTTTGGCACTGGCTACGAGATGGTCTTTTTTGAGAATTGGCAGATAGTCATTGACCCACTGCCCGCTGTTGTCGCGGATGGTCGTGTGCCAGAGGGGATTACCATCGGCATCCACGATTTTGGAATAGTCCACAACACCGGTCACGCCGTCCGGGTGGGTGATGTCCTCGGCAGCGTAGAGGTCGTACACGGCACCGTCCAGCGCGGCGTTGCCGTGATTTTCAACGTACTTTGCAGCGTCCAAGTCCACCTTGGAAATGCTGATTTCGCCCAAGGTACGGTCGTTTTTCATAACGCCGTCCGTGGCGGTGGTGGTATAGCTGTCCTCGTTGGCGGCGTTGCCGCTGTTGTCGGTGCTGTAAGTGCGGGTAGAATCTTTGGTGGTGCTATAAATTGATACGGTTGCTTCCACACCGCCACCGGTAACCAGCTTGGTGCCTCCCTTGTCGGCGGTCAGGATGTCAGCGTTGTAGTCGGCATTGTCCAGCCAAAGCACGGAATTGTTATTGTCCTGCGTAATCTCGACATAATAGGCACGCTTGCCCAAGGACGTTCCTGCCGTGCCGGGGTGGTCGATGTCCGTCCAGTCGCCAAAATATCCGGCAGGGGCTTTGGTTTCCACAAGGATAAACTTGCCCTGATTGCGCTGCGTATAATACAGCGTGTGGCGCATCGCATCATTGACGGCATACGCGGCGCTGTTGATGACCGCGTAGCTGCCATCGCCCTGACGCTGTACGCTGTAGGTGTTGTAGCCCCCGGTGGGCTGGTATTTGCCGGTCACCACATCCCACTGATAGATCTCATACTGGGCATCGGCTGCGATCTGGCTGCCGGTTTCGCTGTCGGTTTTCTTGAGGTTGACCTGCAAACTCCACTCGTCATTTTTCATGACATAGTCATTGTTGGTGTTCGCGGGTACCGAAATCGTTTGGCTGCTGCCGTTCGTGCCCCAGTACTTGCCGAATCCATACGGTACTGTGATTTCCTCATAGCGGAACTGGATGCTTCCCAGCTGCGCTTTAGCCGCTGCTATAGCATTGTTGACAGCGTTCTGGGCCTCACCCTGCAATTCCGCAATGGCGTCGTCGCGGGCACTGTTGGCGGCCGCATCAGCAGCCTCCTGCGTGGTGAAAGGACCAACCTGTCCATTGCGAGTGCCCGATGTTTTGGTAACGGCATAGTGCAGACTCCAACTTGCGCCTGCATCGCCACCGTTCTTCTGGTAGTTGTCATCGGCGGTATGACCGCTGGTGGTCACCGTTTGCTTTCCGGCAGGACTGATAGACCAGCTGCCGCCGTCAATGCTGCCGGATTTGGTGATGGGCTCGATCTCGATGGTCGCGCCGTCCACCTTTTCCTGTGTTTTCAGCTGAATCTTATCTGTGCGGATTCCGTAGGAAAAATCAAAACTGCCGCTGGCGGTCTGGGCCGGTGCCTCCCAGCTGGCGTAGTATTCCTGCACAACAGGTTCCGGCGCAGGTTCCTCCTCACCAATCTCAGGTCCGATCAGGGCAACGGTCTGCCAACCTGCACGACCGGGATTATAGATGTAGGTGTAGTAACCGCGGGCAGAAGCGTAGGTTTCCACGCCGTTCAGCAGCTCGTCGGCAGAGGCAAGATAAATTTCCGCGGCAGTGCTTTCAGGGAAGTTTTCGACAATATACATCTGTACATCGTCATAAATTAATGTGCAGAAATCCAAAAGAGAGATTTCTTCACCCTCGTCAGCGGAAAAAACTGCGGGCAGATCGTCTGCATCGCCCAAAGAAAGCTGGTTCAAGCCGCCCCAGATGCGAATCTGGTTGCCGTAGTGGTCGCCGGGGATGCACTGGTCTGCGTTGACCGTGGAAGTGTTCACATAGGTATATGTCGGGCATCCCGCAGGCTGTCCGTTGGCACCGTGGGTGCAGCAGTAGGCGGGTTCGCCGTTGAACCAGATCAGCCAAGTGCTGTTGACCTTGGCAACCTTGGTGATTTTGCCGCTTGTCACCGCAGGGGTGGGGCGCTCGGCAAAGGCGGCAATTTTGCTGTCGGGGAAAGGATATTCGGCAGTCGCATTGCGGTCGATGGCTACATTTAATGTCTTAGTCAGGGCGCTGCCATCCGGCGCGGTATAGACCAGCTGTGCGGTAAAATCCGCATCCGCCTGCACATACACACCCAGCACAGCAGCAGAGGTTTCGCAGTATTCATTGTGCAGCAGGCTTTCAGCATCCTCGGCGGGCGCGCCGTAGTAGTCCAGCAGGGTCACGCTGTCCGGCAGAACCAGATCGAGCGTGCTGCCGTTGGCGGGGTACTCCACCTGTGCCATAATGGGAACAATGGCATAGTCTGCGCCGTCCAACAGGGACGCGGCCATGGTAAGACCGTCATTGTCCAGTGCAGCGGCGGTCAGATAGCTGCCGCTGGTTTCTTCCAGTTGGCTTTCGGGCCACTCGCAAATGCCGATTTTAGTTTCACCGGTGGCAACTGGTAAACCCTCGCTGCCGATATAGGAACCAATGGGTGCATCGGGGAGATCGGTGTACAGTTCCGCGCCGACAACAGCTGCGGAACTTCCTTCTTCAGAAAGCTGTTCTTCCGCCATCTCCGGGGTGGCTTTATCAGCATCCTCGCCAGGGTCGGGGCTGCTCTCGTCGGTCTGGCCGTTGTCTGTTTCAGACGGCTCGGTCTGCTGCTCCATCTGCACGGTTTCCTCGGTGGGCTGCGGTGTGGGTTCCTCCGCAAACGCTGCACCGGGCAGCATGGAGCAGAGCATTACCACCGCCGCAAACAGCGCAGTAACGCGATGCTTCAATTTATAATGTGTTTCTTTCATTGTGAAATCCTTTCAAAACAGAGATTTTTTCACGAAAAAAAGCGCCTGCAAAATGCAGACGCTGCGGTTATCTTTCGGGGGTATCCTGAGCGGGCTGGGCTTTGGCTTTTTCAAATTTTCGCACTTGGTTTACAAAACCGTCCAATAGGCAGGTATGCGCTTGTAGGTCAGCGTAGTAACAGGAACGGTCAAATCCACGGCGATCCATATCTTTGATCGTGCGAATGGAATCTGCCCATTTTCTATTTGTGCGCGAAATGCGACCATCTCCATCACGGGTTTGAATGGCCGCTGCCAACACATATTTTGTGCGCTCCAAACCATATTCCGCCACTACCTGTTCAACAGCGCCAGCGCCCAGCCGCATACCATCAAAGCGCTGTGCAAGCGCTGCGTCAATCTCGTCCCGACACCTTTCATTCAAGTGGCAAGACGCATGATACTGCTGCAATTCGCCGTGTTCGCGGGCATAAGTGACGGACTGTCGATATACTTTGGGTGGGTTCTGCTGCTGTTCTTTTTTCAGCAAGTCATCTGCGCGGTCTTCCACGCACTGAGCCACAATGCTCATATAATCGGTTTCCAGCTTGGAAAAATCCTTATACACATCCGCCAGCGGCGCGGGAGATTTCAGCAGCGCCCGCACCTGTGCAGGGGTGAGGTTCATTTCTTCCGTTGCCAGAATAATGTCCTCACGGACGCTGTACTCGTAGGCGTGGTGTAGAATTTCTTCTGGCGGCTGTGCGGTCAGCCACAGGCAATAGGCGCTCTGCTCCACCCGCATTTTTTCGCAGAGCTGCTCCTGCGGGGTCATTCTTTTACCTCGCACACCAAAGAATTGGTTTCCAGCACATGACGCCAAAAATCGACCTGCCTGTCATAAGACATATTTTCATAGCAGACATCAATCAGCGTTGCATACAGCTTTTCCTCATCTTCAGGGGAAATGGCAAGAGAAATATTGTTTTGCGAACAATAGCACAGGTAATCAACAAGGTCGCCCATAGTATCTGCACCGCTGTTCTCCAACAATTATTCCCACTCGTGCGGAAAATCGAGATCTTCCAGCACAATATCCACCGTGTCGTCACACATAGGAATGCTTACGGTTACTTCCTCTCCCGGATGCGGGCTGAAACAGTCCAAAATAGGTAAACAGCCAGCGTGTCCGGCTGCATCTGCCAATGTGTTGGCTAACAGACTCATCATTTCATCGTGCGTCATAAAATCCTCCGAAGCAGATAAGATTCCACAAAAATTACGACTGCATACTGAATAAATCACTTCGTGTATGCAAATCATTCAACATCTCTCCATTCCAAGGAGTTGTTTTCAAGCATATCTTCCCAAAATACCATCTTGCCGTCCATGTCCATATTCTCATAGCAGATTTTGAGCAACGCAGTAAAAAGAACATCATCGGCACTTGAATTTTCGGATTCGTTTTTGTTCAGATAATCGGCAACGTCTCCGATCGTTTCAGCACCGATTTTTTTCAGCAATGGTTCGCACTCCTCCGGCCAGATTTCGCTGCCCACCGGCATGATGCGCATAACAGCGTCAACAGGATACTCTATGCGAGTTTTATCTTCCTCGCACTGTGAGAAACCGTCTATAACGCTAATACAGCCCTCATACCTTGCCTTTGTAAGCAGGGTCAACGCTAATTCTTCAATAAGTTCGTCATAAATCATGTTTTCCTCCAATAAAAAAAGCGCCCACAAAAGTGAGCGCCCAGATAAAATATTCGGTTATGAAAACACCGGCAAACTGCCGTTTGCTGCCTCTGTTTTCAGAATGGTGATCCAGTTGCTTTTGCCGTAGAGAAACCGTACGATATGCACCGTTTGCGTGGCATCGTCCACCGTGTAAAACGCAAGGTAATTCATAACGATGGTGAAGCGGATTCCCCATAGGGAGAGCAGTTTGTCGGAAACGACTTCAAATTTGTGCGGGAATTCTGCCAGTGCTCCGATTTTTTCGTCGGCCACATCCAACAGCTTGTCGGCGGCAGTTGGATTTTTCAGTACAAGGTCGATATAGT
>OLOV01002975.1_pt1 | contig 10844 bp, 8 predicted proteins | sample 1672931 | NCBI WGS metagenome assembly OLOV01 (sample SAMEA3136738, study PRJEB25190) | human gut metagenome | biome: human gut; feature: human-associated habitat; material: faeces | place: Austria | collected 2013
TGTTAAAGGAACATCCAAAGGAATTTCAGGAGAGAGCTACAAGAGTAGATTATGAGGCTGTCCGCCAGTACAGAGAGCCTTTCTTAAGAACTGCGTTTGATGTTTTTACAGAGAAAAAGGGACAGGAAGAAACAGCATATAAAGAATTTGCTTCACAGGAATGGGTATATGAGTATGGTGTGTTCCGCGCATTAAAGAAAACAAATAACGGAGAATGCTGGAATGACTGGCCGGAAGAATATAGAACCTGGCCGGAGAACAGACAGAAGTTACCGGCAGAGGTGGAGACAGAGGCGCAGTATCAGATGTTTCTTCAGTATATTTTCTACACACAGTGGATGAAGGTGAAGAAGGCTGCAAACGATGCTGGAATCCAGATCATGGGAGATGTTCCTTTCTATGTGGGACAGGATTCTGTAGACGTATGGGGTGGAAAAGATAACTTTCTTCTTGATACAGATGGACGTCCGATCTTCATCGCCGGAGTACCGCCTGATTATTTCAGTGCTACAGGGCAGAGATGGGGAAATCCGATCTATGACTGGGAGCATATGAAGGAACAGGATTACAGATTCTGGGTGGACAGGATCGGCTACAGCAACAAATTGTTTGATATTATAAGAATCGACCATTTCCGGGCATTTGATACATACTGGAAAATTCCGGCAGACTGCCCGACTGCTATTGACGGTGAATGGATCGAGGCACCGGGATATGAGGTCATTGATACACTTCAGAAAGAAATTCCGGGATTAGATCTGGTAGCAGAGGATCTGGGGCTGCTTCGTCCGGAGGTTCTGATGCTGAAAGATCATTATCATCTGAAGGGAATGAAGATTCTGATCTTCTCCATAGAAACAGGTGGAAAATATGCCCGAGATACCTTCCATGATGTGGAAAACATGATTTTTTACACAGGAACGCATGACAATGATACGATCATGCAGTGGTATGGAAATATGAGTGCCGCAGCCAGAAGAAAAATCCGCAGGATGTTAAAGAGGGCGGGAGCATCACAGGGCTCTGTCAAGGACAGATTCCTGCAGTATACCATGCAGAATCAGGCAGAATATGCGATCATTCCGTTGGCAGATATTCTTGGACTTGGAAAAGAGGGCCATATCAACACACCGGGAACCATTGGTTCTCCGAACTGGGAGTGGCATTTACCGGATTTTGTACAGGCCAAAAAGGAACTGCAGAAATTTGGCAGACTGATCGTGGATACGAAGCGATAAATTTTGGTGACTCCGTAATTTTCTTGGTTTGTTCATGAAAAATTCATTGTTTTCCATAACGGAAAGTGTTAGAATATACAAGTATTGTGTATTATAGTAAGCGTTTGTAATGTTCGCATGCTGCTGACATGTCTGCTGTGGACGGAGTGAACAGAAATTATTCCGCACAGTAGCAATTGTTATATGGCAGCAATGCTTGTATAAAAAAGAAATAAACAGGAGTAAAACCTAATATGAATATGTTTTCAAAAGTATTCGGGACCCGCAGCCAGCGAGAGGTTAAGCGTATCATGCCTCTGGTTGAGAAAATTGAGAGCCTGCGCCCGGACATGCAGAAGTTAAGCGACGAAGAACTCAGAGGAAAAACAAGAGAATTTAAGAAACGTCTTGAAGAGGGAGAGACACTGGATGATCTGCTTCCTGAGGCATTTGCGGTTGTACGTGAAGCAGGCAAGCGTGTTCTTGGAATGGAACATTTCCGTGTGCAGCTTATCGGTGGTATCATTCTCCATCAGGGACGTATCGCAGAGATGAGAACAGGTGAAGGTAAGACTTTGGTTTCTACCTGTCCGGCTTATCTGAACGCGCTGGAAGGGAAAGGCGTGCATATCGTAACCGTCAACGATTACCTGGCCAAACGAGATGCGGAGTGGATGGGTAAAGTCCATGAGTTTCTGGGACTGAAAGTCGGTGTGATCCTGAACTCTATGAAAAATGACGAGAGACGGGAACAGTATGCATGTGATATTACGTATGTTACCAATAATGAGGATGGTTTTGACTATCTGCGAGACAACATGGTTATTTATAAAGAGCAGCTGGTACAAAGAGAGTTGCATTATGCGATCATCGATGAGGTTGACTCTGTATTGATCGATGAGGCGAGAACTCCTCTGATCATTTCCGGACAGAGCGGAAAGTCCACCAAGCTGTATGAAGTCTGTGATATTCTGGCAAGACAGCTGCAGCGTGGTGAAGCCAGTGGTGAGATGACCAAGATGACAGCTATCATGGGCGAGGAAATTGTCGAGACCGGTGATTTTATCGTCAATGAAAAAGATAAAGTAGTAAACCTGACAGAAGAAGGAGTGAAGAAGGTAGAGAAGTTCTTCCACATCGAAAACCTGGCAGATCCGGAGAATCTGGAGATCCAGCACAATGTGATCCTTGCACTGCGTGCGCATAACCTGATGTTCCGTGACCAGGATTATGTTGTAAAAGATGATCAGGTACTGATCGTTGATGAATTTACCGGACGTATCATGCCGGGAAGAAGATATTCCGACGGTCTGCATCAGGCGATTGAGGCGAAAGAGCATGTAAAGGTACGCCGTGAGAGCAAAACACTGGCCACAATTACATTCCAGAACTTCTTTAACAAATATACCAAGAAAGCAGGTATGACAGGTACAGCACTTACAGAGGAACAGGAATTCAGGGAAATATACGGAATGGACGTTGTAGAGATTCCTACCAACAAGCCTGTTGCACGTATTGATTATAATGATGCTGTATATAAGACCAAGAAAGAAAAATATAATGCAGTAGTAAGAGAAATCGAAGAAGCACATAAAAAAGGACAACCGGTTCTTGTGGGTACAATTACAATTGAACAATCAGAAATAGTAAGTGCACTTCTCAGCAAGAAAGGAATACCTCATAAGGTCCTCAATGCCAAGTTTCATGAACTTGAAGCGGAAATCGTTGCAGAAGCAGGTGTTCACGGTGCCGTAACCATTGCAACCAATATGGCAGGCCGTGGTACTGATATCAAGCTTGATGCTGATGCAAAAGCAGCAGGCGGACTTAAGATAATCGGTACGGAAAGACATGAATCAAGACGTATTGATAACCAGCTCCGTGGACGTTCAGGACGTCAGGGTGATCCGGGTGAGTCAAGATTTTATATATCACTTGAAGATGATATAATGAGACTTTTTGGTTCTGACAGGCTTATGACAATTTTCAATGCCTTAAGAGTACCTGATAATGAGCAGATTGAACATAAGATGCTTTCAAAAGCCATTGAGACAGCACAGAGAAAAATTGAAGGTAATAACTTCGGTATCCGTAAGAGTCTTCTTGAATATGATCAGGTTAATAATGAACAGAGAGAGATTATTTACGAAGAAAGACGCAGGGTTCTCGACGGAGAGAGTATGCGTGGCGTTATTATGAATATGCTTAATAACAGGGTGGAATCAATTGTCAATAAGTGTATAAGTGATGAACTTTCACCTGAAGAATGGGATATTCAGGATCTTAATGAAGTACTTCTTCCTATAATACCTGTTGAACCTGTAACAGATACTTCAGAATACAAGAAAAAAGCAGAACTTGTCCATGACATAAAAGAACGTGCTGTTAAACTTTACGAAGCTAAAGAAGCAGAGTTCCCTAATCCTGAACAGATGAGAGAGATAGAACGTGTAATCCTTCTCAGGGTTATTGACAGAAAATGGATGGAACATATCGATGATATGGACCAGCTACGTCAGGGAATCGGACTTCAGGCATTTGGTAACCGTAATCCTGTAATCGAATATAAGATGACAGGATATGATATGTTTAATGAAATGACAGAGGCGATAGAGGAAGATACAGTAAGACTTCTTCTTCATGTCCAGATTGAACAGAAGATAGAAAGAGAACAGGTAGCTAAAGTTACCGGAACTAACAAAGACGATTCTGTAGCAAAAGCGCCGGTCAGAAGAGAGACAAAGAAAATTCAAAGAAATGATCCATGCCCATGCGGAAGTGGATTAAAATATAAAAACTGCTGTGGACGTAATGCATAATAGCAGGATTTACCGGGAAGGGGTAGCTGACCCCTTCCTTTTTTTGTTGATTATGTTGACAGAACCAATGAATATTTAATATAATAATCTATATTGGTACATATTAGGAGGAAAAGGACATGAAGAAATTTAAAAAAATCATTGCAACATTACTTGTAGTATTAAGTTTTGCAACACTTCTTGCAGGATGCTCTAAGAAGACAGAGTGTGATATATGTGAAGAAGTTGCAAAATGCAAATCAAAGAAGATTGCGGGTGAAAAGATCTGGATTTGCGATGATTGTCAGGATAAGCTTGATGCACTTGGCTCATTATTTAACTAGTTTTTAAGACAGAATGACAATAATGAAAGGGCTGTACGAGGTACAGCCTCTTTTTTGTCTGTCTGACAGGACAAATGCCATATTTTTTTAAAAAAATATTGTAAAATTTTTAAAAATAGAATAGAATTAGACAAACTATAATTAAAGTAGGGCAAATATATGGTAGAAACAGATCAGTTCAGATATGAGCTTAATTCATATGATGAACCTCTTAAAGAACTGCGCAGCGCTTTGGATCTTGACAACAAGGCGAAGAAAATAGAAGAATTAGAAATGCATATGGAAGACCAGGGCTTTTGGAATGATCCGGAGACTTCACAGAAGAAACTTAAGGAACTCAAAGCACTTAAAGATGCTTTTACCAATTATAATGAGTTGGAGAAGCTTAGAGACGATGCAAGAACATTTATGGAAATTGCCGACGAAGAGAATGACACATCAATTATTCCTGATATAGAGGAACTTGTTAATGAGTTTAAGAATCTTTTTGAAAAAGTAAGGATAAGTACTCTTTTATCAGAAGAATATGATAACTGCAATGCCATTCTTAAACTTAACGCGGGAGCAGGTGGAACAGAGAGCTGTGATTGGGCTTCAATGCTTCTCCGTATGTATACAAGATGGGCAGAGAGCAAAGGATATACCGTTGAGACACTGGATTACCTTGACGGAGATGAAGCAGGTGTCAAATCTGTTACAATCCAGATAAATGGTGAAAATGCCTATGGTTATCTTAAATCTGAGCGAGGAGTCCACAGACTTGTAAGAATATCACCTTTTAATGCTAATGGAAAGAGACAGACCTCTTTTGTGTCCTGTGATGTAATGCCGGATATTGAAGAGGATCTTGATGTTGATATCAATGAAGATGATTTAAGAATAGATACTTATCGTTCAAGTGGTGCCGGAGGACAGCATATTAACAAGACTTCATCGGCAATAAGAATTACCCACATTCCTACAGGAATTGTGGTACAGTGCCAGAATGAAAGGTCGCAGCATCAGAACAAAGATAAAGCAATGCAGATGTTAAAAGCAAAACTTTATTTGCTAAAACAACAGGAAAACGCCGAAAAAGAGGCAGGTATCAGAGGCGAAGTCAAAGAAATCGGCTGGGGCAACCAGATAAGAAGTTACATATTGCAGCCATACACCCTTGTAAAAGACCACAGAACCAATGCGGAGTCAGGCAATGCGCAGGCTGTACTTGATGGTAATATAGATTTATTTTTAGGCGAATATCTTAAATGGATACACAGAACGCCTAAGACAACATAGGAAAAGGAGTGATTATATGACAGCATTTCAACCAATAATTTTTAATCTGGGAGATGAACTCTACGGAATCAATATTATAAATGTAAGAGCAATCGAACAGACACAGACAATAGTCAGAGTACCTAACTCTTCCAGTAACATAAAAGGGATAATCAATCTCCGCGGAGAAATAATTCCTGTAATAGATTTGAAAGCTAAATTTGGGTTGGGCGGAACTGATAACGGTCAGCATGAACTTATAATAGTAAATAACAAAGACAGAAAAATTGCTTTAGAAGTTGACGGTGTACAGAACATCAAGCACATCGAAGATGAAGATATCGTTGATATGCCGGATGTGGCAAAGGGCGACGGCGTCAGATACTTTAATAAAGTGGCTAAAGCAGAAGGCAGGCTTATTATAATGATTGAACCTGAATTCCTTTTAACAGAGGAAGAAAGTTCAGTTGTTGATAATTTAATAAAAGGATAAAAGCAGGAGAAAAAGAAAAATGGTAAACATCGCAGTATTAGGCTACGGCACTGTTGGTTCAGGAGTAGTTGAAGTATTAAGAACCAATCAGGAATCAATTGACAACAAGGCCGGAGAACACATCAATCTTAAATATGTGCTCGATTTAAGAGAGTTCCCGGGAGATTATATCGAAAATGTCCTTGTTCACGATTATGACGTAATATTAAAAGACGAGGACGTTAAAGTAGTTGTAGAAGTTATGGGAGGAGTCAATCCCGCATATTCATTTGTAAAGTCAGCACTTCTTGCAGGCAAAAGTGTATGTACCTCTAACAAGGAGTTAGTGGCAAAGCACGGAGCAGAGCTTCTTGCAATTGCAGCAGAACATAAAGTCAACTTCTTCTTTGAAGCATCTGTAGGCGGCGGAATTCCTATTATCAGACCACTCAATCAGTCCTTAACGGCAGATGAGATTCTTGAAATTTCAGGTATTCTTAACGGAACAACTAATTTTATACTTACCAAAATGGATAAAGAAGGCGTAAGTTATGAAGAAGTGCTCAAAGAGGCACAGAAGCTTGGATATGCCGAACGTAACCCTGAAGCAGATGTTGAGGGTTATGATGCATGCAGAAAAATAGCAATTCTTTCATCCCTTGCATGTGGCAAACAGGTTGATTATGAAGATATATATACAGAAGGAATAACCAAATTAACAGATCTGGATTTTATGTATGCCAAAGAAATGGGTCTTACTATAAAGCTTATCGGCTCTGCAAAAAAGACAGGCAACAGATTTTCAGCAATGGTATCACCTAAACTTATCAGCAACGAACATCCTCTTGCAGGAGTCAACGGTGTTATGAATGCAATTTTTGTAAAAGGAAATGTCCTTGGAGACGTAATGTTTTACGGAGCAGGTGCAGGCAAACTTCCAACTGCAAGTGCAGTTGTATCTGACGTTGTTGATGCTGTCAGACATCTTGGTGAAAATGTTGAGACAAAATGGAGTCAGGAAAAACTCGAACTTATACCACATGATGAAGTATGTTCAAATTTCTTTGTACGTATTAAAGGCAGTCTTGACAGACTCCCTGAAATAGAAGAAAAATTCGGAACTGTAGATACAATATCAATCACAGAAGGCGAATTTGGATTTATTACCGGAATGATGAGCGAAAAAGCATACGCAGATGCCGCTGCATCAACTGAAGGAATAATCTCAATGATTCGTTATGAGAAATAGAGGTAAAGATATGAAATACGTAGTAATTCTTGGTGATGGAATGGCAGATGAACCTATAGAAAGTCTTGGTAATAAGACTATTCTTCAGGCTGCCGATACACCTTTTCTTGATATGCTTTCAAAAAAATCAGAAATAGGAATGGTACATACTGTTCCTGACGGAATGGCACCCGGAAGCGATACTGCCAATCTTTCTGTATTGGGATATGACCCAAAGATATATTATTCGGGAAGATCTCCTCTTGAAGCATTAAGTATAGGTGTACCTATGACAGATACAGATATAGCCCTCAGATGCAATATTGTAACAATATCCGAAGAAGAAGGCGTTCCATATGAAGAACAGACAATTATAGACCATAGCTCAAGCGAAATTTCAACAGAAGACTGTGGAATATTACTTGAAGCGGTAAGAAAAGAACTTGAAAATGATATATTCAAATTCTATCTCGGAACAAGTTACAGACATTGCACAATATGGCATAACGGAAGTGTTGTTAAGCTCACACCGCCACATGATGTATTAGGACAGAAAGTAGGACCTAATCTTCCTGAGACGGAAAGCCTGAGGGAAATGATGAAAAAGAGTTACGAGATTCTTAAGAACCACCCTCTTAATATAGAAAGAAAGAAAAAAGGACTTAACCCGGCCAATTCATGCTGGTTCTGGGGAGCAGGAACCAAACCTGCACTTTCATCTTTTGAAGAAAAAACAGGCAAAAAGGGTGTAATGATTTCTGCGGTTGATTTGTTAAAGGGAATAGCGGTAGGTGCCGGAATGGATAATATCATTGTTCCCGGAGCAGACGGAACACTTAATACCAATTATGAAGGCAAAGCCAATGCAGCAATTAAGGCACTTACGGAAGATGGTTATGATTTTGCATATATCCATGTTGAAGCACCTGACGAAATGGGACATCAGGGCAGTGTGGAGCGAAAGATAAAAGCAGTTGAAAATCTTGACGGACGTGTTATCAAAACAGTTGTTGAGGGACTTAAAAAGAGTGGTGAGCCATTCCGTGTTATCGTAACACCTGACCATCCTACTCCTATAAGACTCAGGACTCACGTTGCAAAGCCTGTTCCTTACCTTCTCTATGACAGTACAGAAGAACTTGACAGAACATGGAATTATAATGAAGCTGAAGCAGAAGCATCAAAAAATTATGTTGCAAACGGTCATCAGCTCATTGACAAATTGTTTGAAAAGTAATATAAATCACAGTAACGTTTATTAATCCCGGAGGAAATAGAAATGATAAAGGTAACTAAATTTGGTGGAAGTTCCCTTGCAAATGCAGAACAGTTTAAAAAGGTAGCTGATATCATACTCGCAGATGAATCAAGACGATATGTTGTACCATCTGCACCAGGTAAAAGATTCGCAGAGGATGTCAAAGTGACAGATATGCTTTACGCATGTTATAAAGCAGCCATAAGCGGACAGGAATTTGAAAAGAAATTCGATGAAATCAAAGAAAGATATAACGGAATCATAAGAGAGTTAGGATTGGACCTTTCCCTTGACAAAGAATATGATGCCATCGAAGCCGGCTTCAAAGGACGTGCAGGACGTGACTATGCCGCTTCAAGAGGTGAATTCTTAAACGGTATTATTCTTGCAAAATATATCGGATATGAATTTATAGATGCGGCAGAAGTTGTATTTTTTAACGAAGACGGGTCATTTAATGCAGCAATGACTAACCAGGCAGTAAGAGACAGACTTGAAAATATTGAAAGAGCGGTAATTCCCGGATTTTACGGATCAACACCTAATGATACTATTAAGACATTCTCAAGAGGAGGTTCTGACATAACAGGTTCAATTGTAGCGGCAGCAGTTAAGGCAGACCTTTACGAAAACTGGACAGACGTATCAGGTTTCCTTGTAGCTGATCCCAGAATTATCAAGAATCCGGCAGTGATTAATACAATTACTTATAAAGAGCTTAGGGAACTCTCATATATGGGAGCAACCGTACTTCATGAAGATGCTATTTTCCCTGTAAGAAAAGAAGGTATCCCAATCAATATCAAGAATACCAATGCTCCTGAAGATCCGGGAACGATGATTGTTGAAAGTACATCTAAGAAGCCTGAGCATATCATAACAGGAATAGCAGGTAAGAAAGGCTTCTCGGCAGTTAATATCGAAAAAGATATGATGAATTCCGAAATCGGCTTTGGACGTAAAGTTCTTGAACAGTTTGAAAAGAACGGACTTTCCTTTGAACATATGCCATCAGGAATTGATACCATGACCGTTATTGTACAGCAGTCTGAATTTGAATCAAAAGAACAGGAAGTTCTTGCAGGAATTCACAGAAATACATCACCTGATTCTATCGAAATTGAAGCAGGTCTTGCACTTATAGCAGTAGTAGGACGAGCAATGAAGTCGGCAAAGGGAACGGCGTTCAGAATATTTGAAGCTCTTGCAAAGTCCGATGTCAATGTTAAAATGATTGACCAGGGTTCCAGCGAACTTAATATAATTATAGGTGTGCATGAAGAAGAATTTGAAAAAGCTTTACAGGCAATCTATAACGCATTTGTAAAATAACAGGCGTTTTGCAAAGAGGTAAATCTCATTTATGGGGTTTACCTTTTTTTATTAATGGATTATAATTATATAAAGTATGTTTAGGAGGCCGTTATAAAATGAATGAAGTAAATTTTGACATACAGATTACTGACAAGGATTTATTTAAGTTTTCAATAAATAATATATACAGAAAGTTCACAGGTATTTTGTGGATTGTTTTCAGCATCACCGTTATTTTTATCACTGTGTATACGTGGGGAGACATATCGATTAACAATTCGATTCTCTTAATATGTATGGCACTGTTGTTTTCAGTAATGAATCCGTTTTTATTATGGACTAAATCAAAGTCGCAGATTAAGAAAAATGAGACAATGCAGAAACCTATACATTACTGCATTAACGGAAAAGGTGTTACAATTTCACAGGGTGAAAGAACAGATCATGTAGACTGGAACCAGACATGGAAAGCGGTAAGATACGGAAATCTTGTGATTATATATGTGTCCAGCATAAGGGCGTTTGTTCTTCCTGTAAGCCAGATTGGAGAACAGTATGATAAGCTTGTTAAGATTTTATCAGACGGTCTCCAGACAAGAAATCATGTAAAGTGAGATATATAATATGGTATTTGAGTCAACTTCATCGCAAATGACATTTGAATTTGCAAAAAAAATAGGACAAAATCTTAAGAGCGGGGATGTTTTATGCCTGGATGGTGATCTTGGCGTAGGCAAGACCGTTTTCACAAAGGGTGTGGCGGCAGGTCTTGGAATTAAAGATGACGTATCAAGCCCTACTTTTACCCTGATTCAGGAATATTATGGTGGCAGGCTGCCGCTTTATCATTTTGACGTGTACAGAATTGACGGCCCATGGGATATGGATGACCTTGGATATGAAGAATATTTTTACACATCGCCGTACTTCTTGGCTTCGTTGATGGCTTTTTTGCT
>OLOV01002976.1_pt1 | contig 10843 bp, 9 predicted proteins | sample 1672931 | NCBI WGS metagenome assembly OLOV01 (sample SAMEA3136738, study PRJEB25190) | human gut metagenome | biome: human gut; feature: human-associated habitat; material: faeces | place: Austria | collected 2013
CGAATATCTGTCGCAGCGCGAGGCTGCGGCCGAAGACATGATGCTCGCTTGCCGCATGACGCGCGGTGTTGCGTCCGATCTGTTGGTTCGCGCGGCTTGTGTCATCCCAACGGGCGAGCTGGCGGCGGCCTGCGACCGTGCGCTCGAGTTGGGCCTTGCCACTTGGGTGACCGATCATGTTGAAGGACATGCGGGGCGCGTCACCTCAAAAGACGTTATCGCAGGTCGCGCCCGCGCCCGTTTAGCGCCGACCCACTTGGGCTGGCTCGATGGAAATGTTCTGTTCGAGCTGTTTTGGGATCTAGCTTAGGCCGCTCGGGTAGAATTACCGGAATATATACGCTGCTGTGAGCAGGAGGTTGCCGCGCATGGCGACGATGAACGAAAAAGATTATTACGAGATTCTGGGTGTCTCCAAGGACGCCACCTCGCGTGATATTCAAAAGGCTTTCCAACAAAAGGCCCGCAAGCTCCATCCGGACGTCAATAAAGAGCCGGATGCTGAGGAAAAGTTTAAAGAGGTTTCCGAGGCCTACGCCGTGCTCTCGGACGAGCAGAAGCGTGCGCGTTACGACGCCATGCGGTCGGGCAATCCCTTTGCCGGTGCACCGACGGCTTCGCCCTATGGCGGTGGCTATGCCGGCAGCGCCGGTTACGGCAATCCCTTTGACGGCGGTTTCCCCTTCGGGGGCGCCTGGGGCCAGCCCCGTCGCGGCCAGGCGGCATACAATCCCGAGAGTGGCGCCAACGTGGTCGTCGATATCAAGCTCGACGCCAAGGAGGCCAAGAGCGGTGCCCACAAGACCGTTCGCTACACCCGCTTTGACACCTGCGGACATTGTGGCGGATCGGGCTCCGTTTCGTCAGAGCATGCCCACACCTGTCCGAGCTGCGGTGGACGCGGCCATATCGATGTGGACCTGTCCTTCCTGTTTGGCGCGGGCACGTTCCAGACGGTTTGTCCTGAGTGCGGCGGTTCCGGCAAAGTGGTTGCCGACCCGTGCCCCGATTGCGGTGGCAGCGGCCGTATCCGTGTGACCTCCGAGCAGACGATTGAGTTTCCCGCCGGCACGCATGATGGCGACGAGGTGCGCATCCCCAACATGGGTCACGCCGGTACGAACGGCGCTTCGGGCGGCGACCTGGTCGGTCGCGCGCACGTTGAGGCCGAGCGCCTAGAGGGTAAGGCTCGCACCGGCTTCTACCTCATGGGTATCATCGCGCCGTTTTTGGTACTGTCGGCCATCTCGGGCGTGTTCTCCGCCTTTGCCATGATGTGCTTCATCCCGTTTGCCATGGGCTTGTTCATGGTGCTGTCGGACGGCGTGCTTCATCGCAGTCTGCTGTGGTGGAAGCGCGGTGCGATGCAGTTTGCCAACGGTTTTGCCAACGGCTTCATGTTCGCGCTCGTGTCGGTTTGGTTCGCGAGCTGCTCGCAACGTGCCATGCTTTCGCCCTACGCAATGCAATAACATCAAACCCTCTGTTTGCGGTCGGCCCAGCTTGGGTATAGGACGCACTGTGACAATAATGAAAGTCGGAAGGATTCGGTCGTGTCGGAAAATAGGGATTACTACGAGGTGCTTGGCGTCGACAAGGATGCCGACGCGCGGACGATTAAGCGTGCGTTTCTAAAGAAGGCCCGTACCGTACATCCGGATGTTTCGGACGACCCCGAGGCCGAGGCCAAGTTCAAGGAGCTCAACGAGGCCTATTCCGTTCTTTCCGATGAGCAGAAGCGTGCTAACTACGACCGTTACGGCACTGCTGACGGCCCTGGTGGTTCGGGTTACGTCGATATCAACGATATCTTTGGTGGCATGGGCATGGACGACTTGTTCTCGTCGTTCTTTGGCGGCGGTGCCGGCGGTGGCGCCCGCAGCCGTCGTGAGCGTCGTCGCGGACGTGACATGGCCATCTCGCTTTCGGTGACCCTTGAGGAGGCGGCGCTCGGCTGCAAAAAGACGATCAGCTATGACCGCCTTGCTCCTTGCGAGGACTGTAATGGCACCGGTAGGGCAGAGGGCGCACAGGAAAAGCAGTGCGGCCGCTGCCACGGTACGGGCTATGTCACGACGGTTCAGCGTTCGTTCCTGGGCCAGGTTCAGTCTTCCTCGCCTTGCCCCGACTGCCATGGCGAGGGTACGGTTATCGACCATCCCTGCGAGACCTGCGACGGTCAGGGCCGCACGCCTTCGCACGAAAAGATCGACATCGATATTCCCGCCGGCGTTTCGACCGGTCGCCAGCTGCGCGTGAGCGGCTTTGGCGAGGCCGGCCTTCGCGGCGAGCCCTCGGGCGACCTGATTGTCAACGTGCGTGTTGCCGACCATGAGCGCTTTAAGCGCAACGGTGACGACCTGTACCTGGTGAGCGATATCTCGATTGCGCAGGCTGCGCTCGGCTGCGAGATCGAGGTCGAGGGCATTATGCCCGACGAGGTCGTTAAGGTGACGGTTCCCGCCGGCGCCCAGTACGGCGACACCGTGAGCGTCAATAATTACGGCATGCCGCGCATTGGCGGTGGCGGTTCGCGTGGCCGCCTGGTCGTGCAACTGCGCGTGGTCGTTCCCACCAATCTTTCCAATAAGCAACGCGAGCTGCTCCGTGCTTTTGCCGATGAGATAGGCGATGACGTCGCTTCTGGTAAGAAGTCGGTGACCGACCGTATCAAGAGTGCCCTCGACGATATCCTCGATTAAGGAGCCCGCGTGCTCGCACCCCATATTTCCGTCGTCAACCTCGGCTGCCGCGTCAACCGGGTTGAGTCTGACCGTATCACTGCCGATCTTATGCGCCTGGGATTTGCTATTGTGGAGCCCCAGGATGCCGATCTGATCGTCATTAACACCTGTGCCGTTACGGGCGAGGCCGAGGCCAAGACCCGTAAGGCCGTCCGTCATGCGCTGGCCTATCCGGGCGAGCCTTACGTGGTCGTAACCGGCTGCGTCGTCAACCTGCATCCCGAGGAGTTGCTGGAGCTCTCCGATCGCGTGATCGCCGAGCCGTCCAAGATTGACGTCGCCGAGCGCGTCTGCGAGGTGCTGGGTGTCGAATCCGATAGAGTGCCCGCCTGCAGCGATGGCGACGTGGTCGATGCGCTCGGTCGTTCGCGGCTTGGCGTGAAGATCCAGGATGGCTGCAACCACCGCTGCACCTATTGCATCGTGTGGAAGGCCCGCGGCCCCGAGCGTTCCGTGCCCGTCGAGTCCGTGCTCGAACAGGTGCGTGAAGCTCAGGAGGCCGGCGTGCCCGAGGTCGTGCTGACCGGCGTGAATCTGGGTGCCTATGACGGCAAGAGCGCGACCGATGAACATGTCGAGATCGATGAGCTGCTTCAGGCCATCATGGAGCGCACCGAGATCGCCCACGTGCGCATCTCCTCGGTGGAACCCATGGATATTTCCGAGCGCCTGCTCAAGGTGATGGCTCGCTATCCGAAGCGTATCGCGCCGTTTTTGCACCTGCCCGTGCAGTCTGGCTGCACGGCGACGCTGCATCGCATGGGTCGTCCCTATAGTGCCGAGGCCTTTGAGGATACGGTGCGCATGATTCGCGCTAACCTGCCACAGGCTGCACTTTCGTGCGATGTCATCGTCGGTTTTCCTGGCGAGACGGACGAGGAGTTCGAGGAGTCGCTGGCGCTGTGCCGCCGTGTGGGTTTCTCGCGTATGCACGTGTTCCGCTACAGCAAGCGTCCCGGTACCCTTGCTGCCGACATGCCCGACCAGGTGCCGCCCGAGGTTATGGCCGAGCGCAGCCGCCGTATGCGGGCCGCTGCACAGGAGCTCGCTATTGCCGACGCTCGCCGTCGCGTGGGCACGGTCGAGCGTGCGGTGCTCGAGTATGGCGACAACCTGACGCTCGGCTCGTTCCATCATGCCCGTCTTGACGATACCTGTGGACTTACAGCCCCGTGCCTGCTCGATGTTGCTATCATCGGAGTCGATGATTCCGGCTTGGTCCATGCACGCAGGGAGGTTCATGGAAGCCTCGAAGATTAGACTTACCGTTCCCGAGGGGATTGATCCCTCGCGCGTTTTGGGCGCCGGCGACGGCGTCCTTCGTGCGCTCGAGAGCTTGGTTCGCGCTCATGTGGTCGCCCGTGGCGATAGCATCTCCGTGAGCGGCGACCCGGACGAGGTCGAACTCGTGGCGCGCTTTTTCGAGCACGCTTTTCGCGAGGCGGCCGCCGGGCGCACGCTGTCTGCCGACGATGTCTCTCGCTGCCTGGCCGTCTTGCGCGACGGTGAGCACGAGGCTACGTCGCTTCGCGATGACGTGCTGCTTTCGTATCGCGGCCGCGTCATTCGCCCCAAGACGCTCGGCCAAAAGCGCTATGTGGATGCCATCCGCACGCATACCATCACGTTTGGCCTGGGTCCTGCCGGCACCGGTAAGACCTATCTGGCCATGGCGCTCGCCGTTGCCGCGCTCAAGCGTCACGAGGTGGGCCGTCTGATCTTGACGCGTCCGGTTGTCGAGGCGGGGGAGAATCTGGGCTTTTTGCCCGGCACCCTCGAGGAAAAGATCGATCCCTACATGCGTCCGCTTTACGACGCCCTTTTTGACATGATGGATCGCGAGCGCACCGATGAGCTTATGGAGCGCGGCGTGATCGAGATCGCCCCGCTTGCCTACATGCGCGGCCGCACGCTGAGTGATGCCTTCGTGGTGCTCGACGAGGCGCAAAATACCACGCCCGAGCAGATGAAGATGTTCCTGACGCGCCTAGGCTTCAACTCCAAGTTCGTGATTACCGGCGACCTGAGCCAGCGTGACCTGGTGGGTCGTCGCGGCGGTCTTGCCGACGTTGAGAAGATTTTGGGCCGTGTCGATGATGTCGCATTTTCGCACCTCGAGCGTGCCGACGTGGTGCGCCATGCCTTGGTGGGACGTATCGTCGAGGCATACGATACTTATGATGATGTGCGCGAGAAGCGCGTACGTGACCGAAAGGAGTCCCGTTGAGTGTATTGATCAGCAACGATGCCGAGCTCGATACGCTGCTCGACGCGCAGGAGGTGGAGCACATCTGCGAGGTTGTGCTTGCCGCCGAGGGCGTTGAGCGTGAAGTCGAGATTTCCCTTTCGTATGTCGACGAGGACGAGATGCACGAGCTCAACCACGAGTGGCGCGGTATCGACCGCACCACCGATGTGCTCTCGTTTGAATGCGACTCGGCCTTTGACGAGGATATTCCCGCCGACGAGACGCTCGAGCTCGGCGATATCATCTTGGCCCCGCAGGTTATTGCCCGTCAGGCCCCCGGTTTTGGCAATAGCCCCGCTGACGAGTGTCGTCTGATGCTCGTACACGGCATGCTGCACCTGCTGGGCTATGACCATATCGAGGACGACGAGGCCGAGGTCATGGAGGCCCGCGAGGACGCCATCCTGCGCGATCTGGCGCTCGAGCGCGGCGAGGACCCCAAGCTAGTCCACGTCGGCCCCATCACCAACCATGCCCACGACTAGGAGCCGTCTATGATTCCCGGATCGAACAAGGACCATCCGTCCTTCTTAAAGTCGTTTTCCTACGCCATGGAGGGCTTCGTCACCGCCGTCAAGACCGAGCGCAACATTAAGGTCATGCTCTTGGCGGGCGTGTGCACCGTCTTTGCCGGCTGTATCGTGGGCCTCGACATTGCCGAGTGGGCCACGATTATCATCTGTTGTGGCCTGGTGATTCACGGCGAGCTGTGCAACACCGCTATGGAGGCTATCGTCGACCTAGCGACCCAGGAGCTCCATCCGCTGGCCAAGCGTGCGAAGGACATCGCCGCCGCCTCTGTATACGTTCTTTCCATCACCGCCGCGATTGTTGGCTTGCTGGTATTTGCCCACGCGCTCGGCTTTATTTAGAAAGGGATTCCCATGTCCGACAATATGCAGTCTGCCGATGAAGTTTTGGATGACGAGGTCCTGGACGAGGCTGAAGGTGCCGATTCGTTTGACGAGGCCGAGGAGTTCGACCCGTTTGAGGGCATGAGCGATGAGGAGCTCGACGCCCTGTGCGACGAGGACGACAACCTCGCGGGCTTTGGCGACGTTGAGCCTGGTTTCCGCAGCGGCTTCGTGGCCCTGGTCGGTCGTCCCAACGCCGGTAAGTCCACGCTGCTCAACGCCTGCTATGGCAAAAAGGTCGCCATCACCTCGCCGGTGGCCCAGACGACCCGCCGCCGCATGCGCGCCGTCGTCAACCGTCCCGGCTACCAGCTGGTCTTTGTCGATACCCCGGGCATTCATAAGCCCAAGGACGGTCTGGGATCCGAGCTCAACAAGAGCGCGTTGTTCGAGCTGAACGATGTCGATGTCGTCGCGTTTTTGATTGATGCCACCAAACCGATCGGCAGGGGAGACGCCTGGGTTGCCGAGCGCGTCAAGAACGCTCGTTCCAAGAAGGTTCTGGTGCTCACTAAGGCCGATGAGGCCGACCCCGCACAGGTCATGGAGCAGCTCAAGGCCGCCCACGAGCTCATGGAATATGACGACGAGATTGTGACGTCGTCGGTCAAGAACTTCAACGTCGATGCCTTTATCGAGACCGTTGCGCACTTTTTGCCCGAGGGTCCGCGTTGGTTCCCCGAGGACATGGGTACCGACGCTTCCGACGAGACGCTCGTTGCCGAGTTTGTGCGCGAGAAGGTCTTGCGCCGCACCCGTGATGAGATTCCGCACTCCGTGGGCGTGATCTGCGATGCGCTCGAGCAGACCAAGAAGGTGCTGCGCGTGCACGCCACCATTTACGTCGAGCGTGAGGGCCAAAAGGGCATCATCATTGGAAAGGGCGGCGAGATGATCAAACATATCGGCATCGACGCCCGTCGCGACCTTGAACGCATCTTTGGTACGCAGGTCTTTTTGGAGCTGGACGTGAAGGTCAAGGCCGGCTGGCGTGACGACGAGGCCCAGATTCGCCGTTTTGGCTATAACGCCGAGGACTAAGGGCGCGCGGCGTTCATGGCAGGCTCTCGCACATATCGCACAAAGGTGCTCGTCCTCGACAAGACTAAGCTCAAGGAAACTGACCTGATCTTGACGATGCTCGACGAACGGGGACGGCAGGTGCGTGCCGTGGCTAAGGGCGCACGTAAGCCCGGTGGGCGCCTGGCCGCACGCTGCGAGCTTTTCTGTACCGTCGATATGCTGCTCGCGCATGGACGGTCGCTCGACGTGGTTTCCCAGGCCGAGCTTATGGAGGCGCCGCTCGGTGCTGCTCCTGACTACGAGACGACCTGTGCCGCCAGCGCGATTGCCGAGGTTGCGCGTGTGTGCTCATTCGAGGATGCCGAGGATCCATTTACCTTTGCCATCACGCAGCGGGCGCTCACGCTTGTCGGCAGCGGGCTCGACTCGGCACATATGGACCTGCTCGTGGCGGCCTTTGTCTTTAAACTGCTGTCGCACGTTGGTTACCGACCCGATTTCTCGGCTTGCGTGCTGTGCGGAGACCCCATGCTGTCGTATTTTTCGCCCCAGGCGGGCGGCCTCATGTGCGGCTCATGCGCGTCGAGCGTTCCGGGTGCCGAGTTGGTCTCAACCGGCGAGGTTGCATGGCTTCGCGCCCTCATGTCTATGACGTTCGATGAACTCATGGCCGAGCGGATCGATCCGCATACGGCTGCGTTTTTGCTGGGGCTTTCGCATGTTTGGGCCGCCACGCACACCGATCAGCGGCTCCGTGCGATGGAATTCATGTTGGGTCGGTGATGATGCGCAGGCGCGCGCCGCTTGTGGTAACATACCGACCTGTTGGTACCTCGACCTTGGATGCTCGCTCCACCGGCGGCTTCCCAGTCCGAGGCGAATAGAGTCGCCCGCGGGCGACGCGAAACGAAAGGTGAAACAATGACTGTTTCCAAAGAGCGCAAGGCGGAGCTGACCGCCCAGTTCGGTAACTCCCCGGTCGATACCGGTAACCCCAAGGTTCAGGTCGCCATCCTGTCCGAGCGCATCAAGGAGCTGACCGAGCACATGAAGTCCCACCAGAAGGACTTCCACACCCGTCGTGGCCTGCTCATGCTCGTCGGCCGTCGTCGTCGTCTTCTTTCCTACATCAAGAAGAACGACATCGTCGAGTACCGTGAGCTCATCAAGGCTCTGGGCATCCGCGACAACATCCAGTAAGGATTTGTACATGCTAAGAGCGTCCTGCGCAGCGGGGCGCTCTTTTTGTGTAAGGGCGTGAACAATCACGCTCTGAAGCGTGGCGGGGGCAGGGGGCCCGCGTCACATGAGAAGCCCGCAGGCAAGGGGCCTGCGGGGTAAAGGAGAACAATGACACTCGTATCCAAGACCTTTGAGCTGTACGGCAAGACCTACACCTTCGAGTCTGGCGAGCTTGCCAAGCAGGCCACCGGCGCTTGTCTGGTCAAGCAGGGCGACACCACGATGCTCGATACCGTGGTCGTCTCCAAGGAGCGCAAGAATTACGACTTCTTCCCGCTGACCGTCGACTTCAACGAGAAGATGTACGCTGCCGGCCGTATCCCGGGTGGTTACCTCAAGCGCGAGGGCCGTCCCAGCGAGAAGGCCACGCTCACGGCTCGTATGATCGACCGCCCGATCCGCCCTAGCTTCCCGGACGGCTTCCGCAACGAGGTGCACATCGTCGCCACCTCGCTCGTCGCCGACCAGGTCAACCCTTTCGACGTCATCAACGTCATGGGCGCCTCTCTGGCCATGACGCTCGGCGGCGTGCCCTTCGAGGGCCCGCTTGCCTGCGTGCGCATCGGCCGCAACGTGGAGACCGGCGAGTTTATCGTCAACCCCACCTATGAGGAGCGCGAGAACTCCGACCTGGACCTGGAGCTGGGCGGCTCTGCCGACTTCATCTCGATGGTCGAGGCCGGTGCCGAGGAGATCTCCGAGGACGACATGCTCGCCGCTATGAAGTTTGGTCAGGAGGCCCTCGCTGCCTTCTGCCAGGCCCAAGACGAGTTCGTCGCCGAGTGGGAGCAGGTCAACGGCGCTATCGTTAAGAAGGAGTACCCGCTCGACCAGCCCGTCGAGGAGGTCCAGGAGCGCATCTTCGCCCACTACGACGAGATGGCCGCTGCCCTGCGCGACGCCGACAAGCTTTCCCGCATCGGTAAGGTCGAGGCTCTGAAGGAGTCCATCCGCGCCGAGTTCACCGACGAGGAACAGGCCGCCTGGGAGCGCGAGATCCCCGTGGCACTCAAGAAGCTCGAGAAGAAGGCCATGCGCACCATGGTCGTCGAGACCGGCGAGCGCGTCGACGGTCGTGCCGCCGACGAGATTCGTCCCATCATGGTGAAGGACAACTACCTGCCGCTCGTTCACGGCTCCGGCCTGTTCCAGCGTGGTCAGACCCAGGTGCTCTCCGTCCTGTCGCTCGGTATGCTCAACGAGGGCCAGCGTCTGGATACCATCGAGCCCACCGAGGGCAAGCGCTACATGCACCACTACAACTTCCCGCCGTTCTGCACCGGCGAGACCGGCCGCATGGGCAGCCCCAAGCGCCGCGAGATCGGTCACGGCAACCTGGCCGAGCGCGCTCTGCTCCCGGTGCTCCCCGACGAGAACGAGTTCCCCTACGCCATCCGCGTGGTCTCCGAGGTCATGGAGTCTAACGGCTCCTCTTCGATGGCTTCGACCTGCGGCTCCACGCTCGCCCTTATGGACGGCGGCGTGCCCATTAAGCGCCCGGTCTCCGGTATCGCCATGGGCCTGATCCAGGAGGAGGGCAAGACCGTGGTCCTGTCCGACATCCAGGGTCTCGAGGACTTCCTGGGCGACATGGACTTTAAGGTCACTGGCACCACCAAGGGTATCACCGCCCTGCAGATGGACAACAAGGCCACCGGCCTCACCTTCGACATCTTGGCCCGCGCCCTGCAGCAGGCCAAGGAGGGTCGCGCCTTCATCCTGCAGAAGATGCTCGATGTGATCCCCGAGCCGCGTCATACCACGCGCAGCACCGCTCCGCGCATCGTCTCCATCCAGGTTCCGACCGATAAGATCCGCGACGTCATCGGTTCCGGCGGCAAGGTGGTGCGCGGCATCCAGGAAGAGACGGGCGCTTCCATCGACATCCAGGAAGACGGCACCATCCACATCGCTGCAGTCGAGGGCAAGGCTGGCGAGGCTGCCAAGGCCATGATCTTGGGCATCGTGAAGGAGCCTGAGGTCGGCGAGATCTACGAGGGCGAAGTTGTCGGCATCAAGGACTTCGGCGCCTTCGTGAAGCTCACGCCGGGCAAGGACGGCCTGCTCCACATCTCCCGCGTCGCCAACGGCCGCGTGGGCAAGGTTGAAGATGTCCTCTCCCTGGGCGACATCGTGAAGGTGCAAGTCCTCGAGGTCGACCCGAAGACGGGCAAAATCTCGCTCGATCGCCTCGACAAGCCCGATGCACCGGAAGGCTCCGCCGACAACGGACGCGAGCATTCTCACCGCAACAACAATGATCGCGGTGAGCGCGACATGCGCCCCGGCCGCAGCCAGCGCTCGAGCAACGGCCGCACGCCGCGCCGTCGCCACGAAGCCTAAATCACGCACTATCCGACTGCACGAGAAACGGAGACACCATGATTAAAGTAGCTGTTTCTGGATGCTTCGGCCGCATGGGTTCGGCGGTCATCAACGCCGTGAGCGCCGCAGACGATATGGAAATCGCCTGCGGCATCGACCCCTTCCCCAAAGGGGGGGCATCATTCACGGTCTACTCCTCGATGGAGGAGGCCGTGGCTGTCGGCGGGTTCGACGTCGTCGTCGATTTCACGCAGCCGAGCGTCATCGAGGGAAACCTTCGCTGCGCGCTGCCCGCCGGCATCGATTGCGTCGTCGGCACGACGGGGCTCTCCGATGAGAAGCTCACC
>OLOV01002984.1_pt1 | contig 10809 bp, 11 predicted proteins | sample 1672931 | NCBI WGS metagenome assembly OLOV01 (sample SAMEA3136738, study PRJEB25190) | human gut metagenome | biome: human gut; feature: human-associated habitat; material: faeces | place: Austria | collected 2013
ATCCCTATTATGTGAACCATGGCTTAGGCGTATACCCCTCCTCCGCCGCGGGTGTTCCCTTCACTGCTGCGTATCTGCAATCCAAGGGAGACCCTATTACTGATTTGTATGAGGATATGGCAGCAGAGGGTGCGTTTATGAAAGCACAACCTTTTTCTTCTTTTCCATTCAGAAACAAATCTGTCTCTCCCCTTCTGTTTCTTTCCCGAATACGAGCCGTTTTTCCTTTTTCCTTCGGAAACAAAGCCAATCCCTTTCGCTTTAAAGGCTTTTGATACTCTTTCACAATTTCCTCTATACAAATCGGGATAAATGTGCTATATTAACTGACGGATGGCATTCTGAAAGAAGCTATACTGCAAATTTTATATATTTTATTTTTTTGATTCGCCGGATGGCTGTATCCTCGGAACGGCACAAATGGCAGCAGATGTATCTTGTCTTATCACTTCTTTGTGAAGGAAGGTGATAGGTATGAGAGCAGGTTTTATCGGGGCCGGAAAGGTCGGCTTCACACTGGGTAAATATCTTGCGATGCACGGCATCGAAATCAGCGGTTATTACAGCCGCACACCCGCCTCCGCGAAGGAGGCCGCAGAATTTACACAGAGCAGATACTATACAAGTATAGAAGAAATTACGAAAGACAGTGATACCCTTTTTCTCACTGTGCCGGATGGCACAATCGGTGAGATATGGGATGACATGCGTAATCTGCCTATCAAAAATAAAAATATATGTCATTGCAGCGGTTCGATTCCATCGACCGTTTTTTTTGATGCAGAAAACAGAGGAGCCTATCGGTATTCAATTCATCCCCTGTATGCAATCAGCAGCAAAGCTACCTCCTATCTGGATTTGGGGAAGGCGTGCTTTACCATCGAAGGAAGTGACGCACATCTTGCGGAGCTAAAAGCACTGTTCAGCGAAATGGGAAACACCGTAGTTGCCATTTCTCCCGACAGCAAAGCCCTCTACCATGCAGCCGCAGTTATGGTCAGCAACCAGATTGTCGCACTGGCAGATATGGGCACCGCCCTGCTTGTCAAATGCGGCTTTTCCGAAGCGGCAGCAGCAGAGGCATTATCTCCCCTTCTTCTGGGAAATGCGCAGAGCGTGGCAGAAAAGGGTGCGGTAAATGCACTTACAGGCCCCATCGAGCGTGGAGATGCCCAAACCGTATCGAAGCATTTGCAGGAGATACGGAAATTTGCAGCGGAAAGCACTGTAGGTCAGGATATTCTGACCGCCTACACCGCCCTTTCCAAACAGCTTATCAGAATTGCTCAGCAAAAGCACCCGCAGAAGGATTACAAGCATTTGGAAAAGGAGTTGGAACAATGAAAAACACAGTAGCTACCCTGCAGCAGCAAAAATTGGACGGAGACAAAATCACTATGCTGACCGCTTATGATTATTCCACAGCAAAGCTAGTGGATGAATGTGGCGTAAATACCATTTTGGTTGGCGACTCTTTGGGCATGGTTATGCTCGGCTATGAGGATACCATCTCCGTTACCATGGAGGATATGATTCACCACACCGCCGCTGTTACCAGAGGTGCAAAAAATGCACTCGTTGTCGGCGATATGCCCTTTATGAGCTACCAGACCTCCGTTTATGATGCCGTTGTGAATGCAGGCAGACTGATGAAGGAAGGCAGATGTCAGGCTGTCAAGCTGGAGGGCGGCGCGTCTGTTTGTCCCCAGATTAAAGCAATCACAGAGGCATCTATCCCCGTTGTGGCACACATCGGGCTGACCCCCCAGTCTGTCAATGCCTTCGGCGGCTTTAAGGTGCAGGGTAAGAGCGAGGCAGATGCACGCAGATTGATTGAAGAAGCAAAGGCAGTTGAGGCAGCAGGCGCATTTGCCATCGTTCTGGAATGTATCCCCGCAAAGCTGGCAAAGCTGATTACAGAAAGCGTTTCCATCCCTACCATCGGCATTGGCGCAGGTGCGGACTGCGATGGGCAGGTTTTGGTTTATCAGGATATGCTTGCGCTTTTCTCCGATTTTAAGCCGAAATTTGTAAAGCATTTTGCAAACGCAGGCGAAGTGATGAAGCAGGGCTTTACGGATTATATCAAAGAGGTTAAGGAAGGCACCTTCCCTGCCGCAGAGCATACCTTTAAAATCGCAGATGACATTATCAATAAATTGTACTAATACGGAGGCAAACCATGAAAATCGTAAAAACTATCTCAGAAGTCAGAGCAGCAGTGAAGGCATGGAGAGCCGAGGGGCTTTCCGTTGGATTAGTTCCCACAATGGGCTTTCTTCACGAAGGACACAAGAGCTTGATCGACAGAGCGGTAAAGGAAAATGACAGAGTTGTTGTAAGTGACTTTGTAAACCCCACACAGTTCGGGCCTACAGAGGATCTGGCAAGCTACCCCAGAGATTTGGAACGCGATGCCACACTTTGCGAAAACGCAGGCGCTGCGCTTCTTTTTAACCCCGAACCCTCCGAAATGTACGCAGAGGATGCGTGGATATGAGCGGACTGACAGGCGAGCTTTGCGGCAAGAGCAGACCCATTCACTTCCGTGGCGTTTGCACCGTTGTTTCCAAGCTGTTCCACATCGTAGCACCCGACCGTGCTTATTTCGGGCAGAAGGATGCACAGCAGCTTTCCGTTATCCGCCGCATGGTGCGTGATTTGAATTTTGATATTGAAATCATCGGCTGCCCTATTGTGCGTGAAGCAGATGGTCTGGCAAAAAGCTCCAGAAATACATACTTGAACGCAGAAGAACGCAAGGCGGCTTTGGTGCTGAGCCAGGCAGTGAAGCTGGGGCAGAAGCTGGCAGCAGATGGCGAAGCATCCGCAGATGCCATCACAACAGCTATGAAGGAATTGATCGAAAAAGAGCCTCTGGCACGCATTGATTATGTAAAAGCAGTGGATGCCGTTTCCGTTGAGCCTGTCAGCAAAATGCAGCCGCCCGTATTGGTTGCTATGGCAGTTTATATCGGCAAAACCAGATTGATTGACAACTTTATTTACGAGGGCTAAGGAGAAAACGATATGTATTTGAATATGTTAAAGGGAAAAATTCACAGAGCGACTGTCGTACAGGCAGAGCTGGATTATGTCGGCAGCATCACCGTTGATTCCGATTTGCTTGCCGCGGCAGGGATTCTGGAATACGAAAAGGTGCAGATTGTAGATATCAACAACGGAGAACGCTTTGAAACCTACACCATCGCAGGCGAAGCAGGCAGTGGCATGATTTGTCTGAACGGTGCGGCGGCGCGCTGTGTGCAGAAGGGCGATAAAATCATTCTGATGTGCTATTGCCAGATGACACCTGAGGAGGCGGCTGTGAATCCGCCGAAGGTTGTTTTCGTGGATGAGGAAAATAAAATCAGCCGTGTTTCCAGATATGAAAAGCACGGACGCTTGGAGGATATGTAATCCCGATAAGCGAAAAGAGGTCTGTACCAAAGGGTACAGACCTCTTTTGCATTTCCTCTTATTTTTTGAGGGCAGGCAGTGCCGCAAAGCCTTCCTCCGCCTGTGCCACTGTTTTCTGAATAATTTCCTCTGCCATGCGCCGCAAATCCATTTGCAGCACCGCCGCAATTACGCCCTTTCTCTGCTCCTGCGGCACATCGTACAGCTTGAGCGAGCATTCCAGAAAGCGAGAAATTTTCGCTTCCATGGTAAAATAAACATCGCACGGCATTGCCATGAAACCCCGCATGATGCTTGCCGATGCAATTTCCATTTCGTAGAAATCCTTCAATTCCAAATCGGGCATATATTTCCCGAAAATGGACTGCAGCCGCCCTGCCATGCTCTGATAGATATACGCCGAGGTGGTCGGCAGGGAATACCCCACCACATACAGCTCGCGCAGCGGCTCTGTCAGCTCCGCAATATGCAGCTGCAACGATGTTTCCACCGCATACAGAAGTACAGGGTCCTCGATGCCGCTATGCTGCTCCGCCAAGGCAAACTGTCCCCCGAACATCCGCCGCACCAGCTCCAGCAGCAGTGCCTCCTTGCTCGCAAATGCCCGAAAGAAAGAGCTTTGTGTCATGCCTGCCGCCTTTGCAATTTTTGCCGTTGTGGTTTTTTCGTAGCCGCTTTCCAGAAACAGTGCTACTGCCGCACGCAGCATTTTCTGTTGCGTAAGCAAGCCATTCGTTTGTTTTCCTCTTGGAGACAAAATCATACCCCTCTTTCCGTTTTACCTGTGATTATAATCACATTTTATCATCTATTTCACTCCGCCGCAAGGGCAAACGCGCCGAAATACGCTTTTTGGAAAGGCAAAATACCCTCCCTGCCGTTTGACAAAGAGGGTATCTGTCAAAATTTTATTTTGTAATGGTTACTGTTTTTTCGGCTTCATTCCATGCCACCTGTGCGCCAAGGGTTTCGGAAACGAACCGCAGGGGCAGATAGGTTCTGCCGTTTTCCACGAATGCCGCGGCATCCAGCTTCACAGCCGTGCCATTGACATACGCCGTATCTGCGCCGATGGTAATGAGAATGACATCTGCGCCCTTCTGAATGGTGACGCGCTGCAGCTCGCCGTTCCATGTTACGGTTCCGCCAAGGCTTTCCGCCACAATACGAATCGGGAGCATGGTTCTATCGTTCACGATTTTCGGGGCAACGTCATTTTTGATTTCTCTGCCGAAAACAGAAATCTTCCGACTGCCAATCGTGAGGATAATTTCGTTATTTTCTTTCCATTTTGCGTAAAGCGTGCTATTCGCGGTCAGCTCTGCGCTGAAATCAAAGGGCTTGGTCAGCTTGCTGTCGCTATACCAGCCGACGAAAATATAGCCCTCTTTTGTCGGGTCGGCAGGTCTTTCGATTTTGCCGTTTTTATCCGTTTTTACCTTATCGACCGCACTGCCGCCGTTTGTATCGAACTGCGCGGTATAGGTTCGGGTTGTTGTGCCGCTACTGCTGCTGCGCTTTTTCGTCAGCACAAGCCCTTCGAGAATCTCGCAGGCAAAGGGGTTGATATCGCCATCTGCCGCACGGGTGATTTTCACATCGTATGTCCCTGCGGTATTGGGAACGGCTCTCGCCCATTCGTCTGTTGTATCATGCAGACGATATTCCTTTGTAAATTCAATACTTTCGTTAAGCGTTCCCTCAGAAGTCACCTTTACCACAAAGCCGTTGCCGATATTTCTGGTGGTGAAGTGCTGTGGTGTTTTGTCGATGGTAAGGTCTTTGCTCGGCAGGTTGGGCAGGTCGGGATATTCACCCCCATGCAAAGAGGGGAGCTTATACGCTTCGTTCGGGATTGACCAGCCGTTTTTCTCGGTAAAGCCATTCTTATTCCAATTAAATACTTCGCCCTTCTGCACATCTGTCATAACCCTGCCATTGGAAATATAAACATCCGCACCATTTACGTTGTTCCCTGCACCGCCTATCGGATAGGTTGTATTACCGTCAATCACAAGCTTGGTTCTGTTGTAGCTGTGGTTGTTTGTTAAGCTTGTGTTCTCTCTTTCATCCCCTGCAATGCGGTTTACCTGAAAATCGCCTGTCACGCTTTCTGCCAGAGAAACGCAGTTTTGGATTGTGCCTCCCCATGCAGTTCCGGCAATGCCGCCTGCAGACCCACTTGCGGATACCTCCCCACTGTAATAGCAGTTTTCTATGGTGACACCGTAAGCATATCCTGCAATGCCCCCTGCATTGTATCCTGCATTGTCTCCTGCTGCTGTTACATCCGCCAAGGCATAGCAGTTTTTGATTGTGCCAACGCCATATCCGGCGATACCGCCTACCTCCCTATAACCTGTCACTGTTCCTATTACATAACAACGATTGACTTCAACTCCGCCTGACATATACCCTACAATGCCGCCTCTATCCTCACCTTTTCCCTTCACATTGCCTTGGAAGGAGCAATTCAAAATCTTCGTATTTGTATCTATCTTCGTATTTGTATCTGCATACCCAACAATGCCGCCTGTATAGTTAGATCCATTGACTTCCCCTGTGACATTGCAGCTTTTGATGACAGCACCTTCCGTATAGCCGAATAAGCCGGCATACTGTCCGCCGTTGGATATTTTAAGATTGGTAATCTGATGCCCATCGCCATCAAATGTTCCTTGAAAAGGTGCTTCTCTATCAAATATTCCGATGGGTGTCCATGGTTCATTGTTCAAGTCAATATCTGCGGTCTGCTTGAAGTATTTGCCTTCGTATGTTATGCCGCTGTTTGCTGTTTCGTCGCCGTTTACCTTTTCCGCCAGTAGCTTCAAATCATTGACATTGCGAATCTCATAAGGGTTTTCCGCTGTGCCTTTGCCGTAAAAGCCTTCTCCTGTCAGATAAGGCGGAAGATATGCGGATTGCGTACCGCCTACGCCGTTCAATATCGGCAAGCCGTTGTCTGTGAATTCCCATGCGGAATCATTCTTAAAAATATCAGAGAACTGCTTGGAAAGTGTTCCGTTTGTATAGGTAAGGTCTGCGCCGTTTAATCCTGTTGCGTCATCAGTGGAAAGAGCCGGGTCGCTCCAAGCGTAGTTATTTGTTAATGTTAGATTATATATGTTCCCTACAATACGATTTGTATTACTGCCTGTCACGCTTTCTGCCAGAGAAACGCAATTTTGGATTGTGCCTCTCCATACATTACCGACAATGCCGCCTGCAGACCCACGTGCGGATACCTCCCCGCTGTAATAGCAGTTTTCTATGGTAACACTGGAAGCATCTCCAGCAATGCCGCCAACAAATTTTCCTCCGGCAGAAACATCCGCCAACGCATAGCAGTTTTTAATTGCACCTCTGCCTTCTCCTGCAATGCCGCCTACTTTATCATTTCCTCCATGTACCGTTCCGATTGCATAGCAGCTGCTGACTTCACATTGATTTTGCACTTGCCCCACAATACCGCCTACATACACATTCCCCGTCACATTGCCTTGGAAGGAACAATTCAAAATATTATTTTTCCATCTACAGCACCCACAATGCCGCCTACAGCGTTATATCCACTGACTTCCCCTGCTACATTGCAGTTCTGGATAGTTGCGTTTCTCACATAGCCGAATAAGCCGACATACTCATTACGACCTGTTATTGTAAGATTGGCAATCTGATGCCCATCACCATCAAAAGTCCCTTTAAAATATCTTTCTTCTGAACGCCCAAATTCGCCCGTATAAACTATTGTTCCGATGGGTGTCCATTCTTCATTCTTCAAGTCAATGTTTACGGTCAGCTGGAAGTATTTGCCTTCGTAGTCCGTTCCGTTTTTCACGTTTTCCGCCAGCTTCTTCAAATCCTCCACATCTTCAATCAGATAAGGGTCATTTTCCTCGCCTTCCCCTTCAAAATCCGCAGCTTCATTTTCGGATACCGCTGTGCTGTTTTCTCCTTCCATCAGCAGAGAAATTCCTTTCGGCAGCTCTTTCTTGCTTTCCTCCTGTGGCTCGGTTTTCTCGTCAGACTTCTCCTGCAATTTCTCTTTTTCTTCTTTTTCCTCTTTTTCTTCTTTCGGTTCCTCTTTCAGTTCCTCTTTGATTTCCTCCTTGATTTCCTCAAGCATTTTTTCCTGCACGAGCTCCTCCTGCGCCACGGCACGCATCGGCACCGCCGTTACCGCAAGGCATACTGCCGCCGCAATGCTTATCCATTTCTTCCAATTCATATTACCCCTCCTTCATGCGCTTTTGCGGACTACGGCAAAGCCCCCATATCATCCGCCAAAATTTCACTTGTGATTATAATCACATGGTATCATATCTGCTTTTTCTCCGCAAGGAAAAATAAGATAAAATTTTCTTTTTGGAAAAAATAGACAAACCCAAGGATACACCCAAATAGGAAAGGGGGCTGAAACGGAAATATCCCTGCCTTGTCGGAATAAACTGATATAGAAAGGGGGGATTTTTATGGAAAAAGCACCTTGCCGCAGTATTTTCAAAAACGGAACAGACCGCACCACGCAGGCAGAGGTTACACGAATCTGGGCAGCTCTCATCAATCAGGCAGAAAGGGCAAGCACCATCCTCGCAAGGGAAAACGCATAGCATGAAAAGGGAAAGAGCCGCCATTTACTGCCGCCTATCGGAGGAGGACAAGGGCAAGGGCTCCGCCGAAAACGACAGCAACAGCATACAAAACCAACGCGCCCTGCTGACGGAATATGCCCATTTCCACGGCTGGGAAATCTACGAAATCTACATTGATGATGACTACAGCGGCGCAGACCGCAGCCGCCCTGCCTTCAAGCGCATGCTGCACGCCGCCGAGGAGAAAAGGTTCGACATCATCCTCTGCAAAACACAATCCCGTTTCAGCAGGGAATTAGAGGTGGTGGAACGATACATCAACCGCCTGCTTCCGCAATGGGGCATCCGCTTTCTGAGTTTGGTGGACAATGCCGATTCCGCAAACGAGGATAATCTGCTTCTGCGGCAAATCAACGGCATTATGGATGAGCATTATCTGGCGGAGCTATCCAAAAATATCCGCAGTGTGCTGACGCACCGCAGAAAAAACGGCTTTCACATCGGCTCCTTTGCGCTCTATGGCTACAAAAAGAATCCCGACCGAAGGGGACATCTGCTGATTGACGAGGAGGCGGCGGCAGTGGTGCGTGAGGTTTTCACGCTTTTCTCGCAGGGCTATGGCAAAACCGCCATCGCGCGCATGCTCAACGAAAGAGGGATTCCAAATCCAACGGAATATAAACGCTTACAGGGGATTCGCTATCGGCAGCCGAAGGGCAAGGGCAGTACGCTCTGGAAATATTTCGCTATCTCCAATATGCTGACAAATGAAATCTACATCGGCAACATGGTGCAGGGAAAATACGGCAGTGTTTCCTACAAAACCAAGCAAAACAAGCCGCGCCCCAAGGAAGAATGGATACGGACAGAGGGGACGCACGAGCCGATTATCGAACAGGAATTATGGGAGCGCGTACAGAAAATGCTTGCCGAAAGGGCAAAGCCCTTTCCATCCGGAGCAATCGGACTTTTTGCGCGTAAGGCGCGCTGTGCGGAATGTGGCTACACGCTGCGTTCCTCGAAAACCAAGGGGAAATATTATCTGCAATGCCCCAATCATCACATTTCCAAGGAGAGCTGCAGGGGGGCGTTTATTTCTGTGGAGCGGCTGGAGCGGATGGTTTTGCAGGAATTACATACGATTTCCGATGCCTATCTGAATTGGGAGGAGCTGGAACGGCAGCTTGATTTTTGCAGTCATTTAAAGGAGCAGAGGGCTTCTTTACAGAAAAGCATCCACGCCCATGAGAAAAAAATTGAGGAAGCTCATAAGGCAGTGCGGGAGCTGTATCCGGATAAGGTGCGCGGTGTTCTCTCCGAAGCGGAATATCTCGATTTATCGAAGCATTTTTCAGCGGAACTACAGCAGCAGGAGCGGCTGATCGCGGACGCAGAGCGGAAAATCATCGACCTTGACGCACGCATTGCCGCAGGGGATAACCGCCGCGCCATCATTGAAAAATACATCAACCCGACGCACCTGACAAGGGAAATGGTCGAAATTCTGATTGATTCTATTTCTGTCGGCAGACGGATTGCAGGGACAAGGGAGGTTCCCATCACCATATACTGGCGCTTCTGAAAAATGGGCAAAGGCAGTGCCGCCCGAAAATTCTGTAGCAAATCTGACAAAATCTATAAAACGCTATTCCATTTTGTCTTTTTATATGTTAGAATGTATTCACAATATTATTTTTGAATACAAATACAAAGGAGGTACTATTATGGTCTATATCGAATCCCCCAGCACAAATCCTGCTTTTAATCTGGCTCTGGAGCAATATGTTTTCGACCGAATGGACAGAAGTCAGGAATACTTCATGCTTTGGCAGAACGATAACACCGTTGTCATCGGTAAAAATCAGAACGCCTTTGCAGAGGTCAATCAAAAGGTTGCCGATACAAAGCATATCTCCGTTGTCCGCCGACTTTCCGGCGGCGGTGCCGTATATCATGATTTGGGGAATCTGAACTTCACATTTATTCTCAATGCAAAGGATGCAACCGATCTGGATATTCGTCTGTTCTGTCAGCCGATTGCAGAGCTGCTGCGTTCTCTCGATGTGCCTGCTGAGGTCAACGGCAGAAATGATATCAGCATTGAAGGGAAAAAATTCTCCGGCAATTCCCAGTATCTGAAGCAGGGCCGCATCATGCACCACGGCACGCTGATGTTTCATTCAGACCTTTCCGTTGTTGCGGATGTGCTGAATGTTTCCGCAGATAAATTCCAGTCAAAGGCTGCAAAATCCGTAAAAGCAAGAGTGACAAACATTGCGCCTTATCTGCCTGAGGGCTTTACGCTGGCACAATTCAAGGCGCTTCTCTTAAAATACATTCTGAAAGAAGAAAATGTTCAGCCCTATGTATTCTCCGCAGAGGAGCTGGCTGAAATCGAAAAAATCAAAAGGGAACGCTATGATAAGTGGGAATGGAATTACGGCTTTTCTCCCTCCTACAGCGTAGAAAAGAGCCGCCGCTTTGAGGGCTGCGGAAAAATCGAGGTACACATGAATACGGAGGACGGCAGCATTACCGATTTGCAGTTCTTCGGCGATTTCTTCGGCGTAAAGGACTCTGCCGACCTTGCCAAGGCTTTGATTGGCACGAAGTTGGAGCAGCAGGCTCTGGAAAGCCGCCTTGCCGATTTCGATATCGCACAGTATTTCCATGGACTGGAGAAGAATGATTTCCTCAATCTTCTGCTGCAAAGTGAATAAAGACATACATTTGCCGCCTTTCGGTGTGTCCCAATAAGAAAACATGAAGAAAATGAAATAGCTGAAAGACTGCGGAT